>JGI24739J22299_10000123_pt1 | contig 24155 bp, 18 predicted proteins | sample KBSCornC5_FD_22299 | JGI IMG/M metagenome (IMG submission 22299)
GGACATGCTCGATACCGCTCGCGTTCCACAGGGGCTCGAACAGGATGTTGCCGAAGCGCAGCGCCAGGAGGTTCTGGACAGTCTCCTTGCCCAGATAATGGTCGATGCGGAAAGTGCGCGCTTCGGGAAATACGCGTGCGACCGCATCGTTGATCTCCATCGACGATGCGAGATCCTGGCCGAGCGGTTTCTCGAGCGCGAGGCGCGTATGCTCGCCAGCCAGCCCGGCTGCCTCCAGTCCGGCTATGGTCGGCTCGAACAACGAGGGCGCGGTCGACAGAAAGATAGCGAGCCCATCATCGGCGCGCTTGCCGACCGCATCACCCAGGGCTGCGAGCGTTTCCGGCCGTGAGGCATCGGCGGCGACGTAGCGGACCCGCGCCAGGAAGCCGTCGAGCACGCTCTTGTCGAGCTTGCGATCCTTCACGATGCCTTCGAGCGCCTTGGCCGTGGTCTGGCGGAAGGCGGAGTCGTCGATGTCGCTGCGCGCCGTGCCGACAATCTGAAGGTCCTTCGGCAGCAGACCGTCGGCATGCAGGCCGAACAGGGAGGGGAGCAGCATGCGCCGCGACAGATCGCCCGTCGCGCCGAACAGGAGCAAAGTTTGGGCGGGTACCGCCATGGTTACTTCCTTGCCGTGTAGAGGGCGTCGAGCGAACTCGGCGCCTTGGGATCGATCTTTTCGAGGTGCGGATAGCGCAAGCCCCCGTTCCAGGCGATGCTCACCGTGCGAAAATAATCTCCGTGACGCACAAGCAACGTAATGGGCTTGGTCGAGCCCTTCGCGTCCCGGATCGCCTGCTTGAAATCCTCATCATTGTAGGCGCGGCCGTTGATCGCGACCAAGGTCGTGCCGTTGGTGATACCTGCGTTGAAGGCAGGGCTGTCCCACATCACGCGCGTGACCTTGCCTTCGCGGCCGACCGACAGACCAACCGAGAAGGACAGGTCCATCGATTTGCGCACCTTGTCGCGCGATTTCTGCCAAGGACCCTGCTGATCACTATAGACCAGCCGATAGCCGCCGCGTGTGATACCTTCGAGCGGCGCCTGCGGCGCGACCGCGTCGACCCGCCGGTGAAGGAAAGTCGCCCAGTCATAAGGCTCGACCGAATTCAGCGTGGCGACCACGTCGTCGAAAGTATAGGGATATTCGCCCCAATCGCGGTCGCGCATGCCGAAGAACGCCTTGGCAAAATCGTCCAGCGAGCGCTTGCCGTGCGACCGTTCCCGGATCAGGCTGTCGGCCTCGAGCCAGATCAGCTGGCCCTCACGATAATAATCTTCCGACCGCTGCCAATCCGACCAGGGCGCGGGGGCTCGCTTGGAGATGATCGGATCTAGCGTGGTATCCTCAAGCGGGCGCCATTGCTTGCCCGCCTGATTGGCGTAATCGGCGGCGACTGCTGCGAGCTGGTCAAGCGCTTCCTCCTTCGAGGTCAGGCCGGCGCGGGCCGCGAGCACATTCCCCCAAAACTGTGTTTGCCCTTCATAGACCCATAGTAGGCTGTTCCCCATCGGTTGACGGTAATCGGGCGTCCAGAGATCCGCAGGCCGGCGGAATTTACCGTTCCAGCTGTGGGTGAATTCATGCGCCAAGAGATCGCGACTGGCGGCAGTAGTGTCCCAATCCTTGAAATAGCCCACGCCGGTTCCGTCCTCGGACGAGCGATGATGCTCCAGCCCAATCCCGCCCAGCGCACTCGAAAGCGTGAATAGGAAATCGTAGTGGTTGTAATGCTGCGCACCGAACAGCTTGGTCGCTTGCGCGATCAGCGTCTTGTGGATGGCGATCTGCTCCGGCTTGGCCTGCAGATAATCCGGGCGGTCAGCGAGGATGTGGAGCGTCACGTCCGGGGAGAGGGGTTCGATGCGAGCGTAGCGGCCAGCGATGGCTGGGGAGTCTACAAGCGTGTCGAAGGCCACTGTCTCATATTGGATCGTACCCCCCTTGGCGGTGGACGTTCCAGAGGGGCGGAGCGCGGTGGCTGATGTCCATCCCTCGGGATAGGTCGCGCTCGGTGAAACCATGATCTGGCGGACGAAATAGCCAGCCGGGTAGAGCGCGACCAGGTTCCACTGCAGGCTCAGCATTTCGGGCGTCATCACCGTGCGGCCTTGATCGCCCGCGGTCGGCGAAAGATATTGGAACTTCGCCTCGATCGCGTCGACGCCAGCAGGAACATCCAGATGGAAAGCGAAAACGTCGATCGGATCCCGCTTCCATGGAATCGTCTTTCCGCCTGCGGTAACGACCAGGCCGGCGATCTTGCTGATCTGTCCGGTCGGGCTGTGATTGCCCGGCAGCCATTTCGGATAGAGCAGCACCAGATGACCCGGCTGGACGGGGATCGTCTCCGTCACGCGGAAGATGCCGCGCTCGGTATCCGTCGCGTCCACGGCCAGCTTGATCGTGCCGGGATAGGGTATGTCCTTGGGCGGCGGGATCGTGTCGGCGAGCGGCGCGGGCAGAGGCATGCTCGTGCCGGTCGGCGCGTCATTGGTCTGTGCGGTGGCGGGGATGGCGAGAAGGGCGAGGGTAGAGGCTGCGAAACGCAGCGAGAGGCGCGGCGACATCATGGCCGCGGCTGTCGCGCGCCGCGTCGCGCATGTCCAGCCCTGTTGCGGGTGATGGCCTTCGGCCCGATCAGGCGCCGCCCAGGACGTTGATGGTAAAGGCGAGAATGCCGAGATTGAACACGAAGGCGGCGAGGCAGTGGAACGTGACCACGCGCCGCAGCCGGCCTGACGTGATGGTCATGTCAGACACCTGAAACGTCATACCGAGGCAGGTCGAGAAATAGATGAAGTCCCAATAATCCGGCTGGTCGGTCTTCGGAAACTCGAGGCCGCGCGCGTCTTCACCGTCGATCGGCGTGTAGAAGAGATGCGCGTAATGAAGCGCGTATATCATGCTGCTGAACAGCCACGCTAGACAGAGCGTTGCGATGGTCAGCGCCATCTCCAGCCCCTTGGGCATGTGTGGCCGCATGAGTTCGGACGAGACCGCCGCGAGCACGGCCGCCATGACAATTCCGGTGATGACGAGAAGCCCCGCGCGATTGGCGTCGTTGCGCCTTGCAGCATCGCGCATTTCGTGCGGCTCGTCGTTCAGAAGCGGCGCGACGGTGACGAAGAAGACGAGCGCCGCGAAGTCGAAGGCCGCCATGGCACCCGCCGCCCAGCCGAGTCTGGGAATGGCGACAAGACTGCCTGTTATGGTCAGCAGGACGAACAGGATGAAGCGTGGCGGCGCGATCGACTTGCCGAGCTGCAGACTTGAGATCATCCGGCTTCGCCCCTTCCGAGGGAAGGGTTAGCGCGGCGCTCTTGGGCGGGAAAGGGTGTTAGCCCTTGGCCTGCTTTGCGGCTTCGATCGAAGCAAGCACGATCTGGCGTGCCTCGTCGGCGTCACCCCAACTTCCGATCCGCACCCACTTTTTCTCTTCGAGATCCTTATAGTGGGTGAAGAAATGTTCAATCTGCGCCAGCACGATCGAGGGCAGATCGTGGCGTTCGCCCACATCGGTATAATAAGGGAAAGTGGTGTCGACGGGAACGCAAACCAGCTTCTCGTCGCCGCCCGCTTCGTCCTCCAGCTTGAGCACCGCGATCGGGCGCGCCCGGACCACGCACCCCGGAATGAAGGGCGAGCGCGCGATGACCAACGCGTCTAGGGGGTCGCCGTCGGGCGAGAGCGTGTGCGGAACAAAGCCATAATTCGCCGGATAGCGCATCGGCGTGTGCAGGATGCGGTCGACGAACAGGGCGCCCGATTTCTTGTCGAACTCATATTTGACCGGCTCGCCGCCAACGGGAACCTCGATAATGACGTTGAGATCGTTGGGCGGGTCCTTGCCCACGGGGATGAGTTCGATGTTCATAGCGGCGGGCCGATAGGGCGGCCCGCGATCGGGCGCAACCGCTTTTGCTGCAATTGCGAACAGAAAATGTTTAGCCGGGGATTTCGCCCAGGTCGGCGAGACGGCCGCGCTCCTCGGGCGGGATCAGAGCCTCGAGCACACGCCAGAAGCCGGTCACTGATTCCTGACCTGCCGCCGCATATGCGGAAGACAGACGCGCGCGCATCGTTTCGAACAGTTCCCGCTCCAGCTTGGCGCCGGTAGGCGTGAGGCGCAGTAGCCGCTGACGCCGGTCTTCCCGCCCGGTGCGCATCTCGACCATGTCGCGTTCGGTCAGCTCCCCCAGCACGCGGCCAAGCGACTGCTTCGTAATGCCGAGCGTCTTCAGCAGCGTGCTGATCGTCTGATCCGGCTGGCGCGCGATGAAATAGAGCGCGCGGTGATGCGCCCGACCCAAGCCCTGCTTGGCAAGGCATTGATCGGTTTGCTTATAAAGGTGGCTATAGCCGAAGAAGAGCAATTCGGCGCCACGGCGGATTTCGGTTTCGCGGAGGAAAAGCGGGGAAGCGGACGGGACAGCCATATTGACCTAATGTGGTAGCGTGCCTACGCGCGTCAAGCCGCGGAAATATCAATCCGATCCGTTAAGAGACCAGCATGTCTAGCGATTCGAGCCTGACCTTCACCTTCGAGCAAAACGCTTCACCCATGCCGATAAGCGAGCGCGCCGAGCTGCTCGCCAATCCGGGTTTCGGGCGAGTCTTCACGGACCATATGGTGACGATCCGCTGGAAGGAGGGACGTGGCTGGCATGACGCGCACGTACATCCGCGCCGCGCGCTGCAGATGGATCCGGCGTCGGCGGTGCTCCATTATGCACAGGAAATTTTCGAAGGCCTGAAAGCCTATCGCACCAGCGATGGCGGTGCGTCGATGTTCCGCGCCGACATGAACGCCAAACGCTTCCGCGATTCGGCGGAGCGGCTGGCGATGCCGCCTCTGCCGGACGAGCTTTTCCTCGAATCGTGCCGAGAGATCGTGAAGATTGATCGGGATTGGATCCCAAAGGACGAGGGCGGCTCGCTTTACCTGCGCCCGTTTATGATTGCCTCCAGTGTGTTCCTGGGCGTGCGTCCGGCGGACGAATATCTGTACATGGTGATCGCCTCCTCGGTCGGTGCTTACTTTAAAGGCGGCGCGCCGTCGGTCACGCTCTGGGTGTCGGAACATTATAACCGTGCCGGCCCCGGCGGAACGGGCGCTGCCAAGTGCGGCGGAAATTACGCCGCTAGCCTGCTTCCGCAGAAGGAGGCGATTGCCGAGGGGTGCGATCAGGTGATCTTCCTCGATACGGTGGAGAAGCGCTGGATCGAGGAATTGGGCGGGATGAACGTCTTCTTCGTTCTGGACGATGGGTCGATGATTACGCCGCCGTTGGGAGGCACCATCCTTCCGGGCATCACGCGCGACAGCCTACTCACGCTCGCGCGGGACCGCGGAATCACGGTGCGCGAGGAACGCTACGGGATCGATCAATGGGAAGCTGATGCCCGAAGCGGAAGGCTGCGCGAGGCTTTCGCCTGCGGTACCGCTGCCGTGGTGACACCGATCGGCCGTGTGCGTGGCCGCGATGGGCTGGATTTCACTATCGGCAATGGTGGCCCTGGCATTCAGACGGAACAACTGCGCTCCGCTCTGGTGGATATCCAGCGCGGTCATGCGCCGGATCCACATAACTGGGTCGAACGTATCTTCTGACCCTTCCCAAGCGCTGCGCGCCGACTATAAGCGCGCGGCTGTTGGGGCGTCGCCAAGTGGTAAGGCACCGGTTTTTGGTACCGGCATTCGGAGGTTCGAATCCTCCCGCCCCAGCCAACCAAAGTTCGTGTGATATGCTTCCAAGACAAGGGGTTAGGTGCAAATCACCTCACTCCGCAGTTAGACTCGGTTCGCCTGAATTGGCCCGAATTTGATGCACCTCGTGTCCGGATTTTCGAAGCCAGGCTGATCACCGCGCCATCGTCCATCGAGATATCACGCCCGCGAATGCCGCCGCCGCCGGCATTCCTGGCGGAACCGATCATCATTGGCTGATCCGCCGGTCCTGTCGCTCCAAGGCCGGCGCGGCCCGAATTTGCAGCACTCATGGGTTTTCGCAGCGAACGTAGGGGAGCGCCATTTCGCGCGTCGATTGAGCGCTGGCGCGGTTCGCCTCTGCTTTGGCGACGCGTAGCTACACAAGGTTGCGACGAACGATTATCACGCCTCTTAAATATCTTTGGCGGGGTGTATTCGGACGATGATCGGGATTTGGACCTAGGCGATGCTCCCGCCCCCTATCCCCTACGATCCCTCGGCCGAGGCGCTTTTTCACCCGGAAAAACGCCCGCCGCTCCCGATGGCGCCGGACTGGCCGGCCGACGCGCTCGCTGCGGAATTGTGTAGGCTCGCTTATGTTCGCTTTGAACAGGGCGACGCGCAGAAAGGCATCATCGCTTCGGCGGTAGCGGCGATCGGCTATTCCGACCTTGAATTCTTCACCGGAGGCGTTCCCGGTGAGCCGGACCTGGGCGGCCAAGCCTTCGCCGCAGTCAATGATCGGCACGAGGCCCTCGTCGCTTTCCGCGGCACCCAATCGGATTCGCTCATGGACATTCTCGCCGATGCGCGCTTTCTCACGGTGCCCTGGCGTGGGGAGGGACGGGTGCATCAAGGCTTCTGGATGTCGCTCGAAAGTTTGCTTCCGCAGATCGAGCGGTGGCTGGATTCGCGTCCGCTTTCGCACCTGACGATAACCGGCCACAGCCTTGGCGCGGCGATGGCGAGCCTCCTGGCGGCGCTCAGGCCGGAGGCGCAGCTTGTTACGATTGGCTGTCCAAGGGTGGGCGACCGCGTCTTTGGAGCATCGTTCGGGAGCAGCGTCCCGCGCCGTTACGTCGATACGCTCGACATTGTGCCGCAGGTCCCTCCTGCCATCGGTTATGCCCATCTTGGAGCGCTCTACTATATCGACGCGCTCGGCCAGGTTCACCCGCCGGGCGGCACGGCCCCATTCGTTGCAGACCAGTTGAGGGCCCGCCGCGATTATTTGCCGCTCGTGCGCCCCGGCAACGCCGCGTCGCGCGGCTTGGCGGATCACGCACCGATCAATTATGTTTCCGCGATGCTGGGAGTGCGCACCGGCCCCTGAGAGGCCGGAGCCGATCGCGGCTGCCGCCGGTGTCGGGGTCCGGTGATTCAATGTTGTCAGAGTCACCTTACGGCAAAATCCAGCTTCTCGTCAGATCGTCTCAGCTAGCCCGCCCTGCCTCGGATCGACCCTACTCCGCCTGAATTTTGGATCTGTTGACCCCGCGTTCGCAATCGAACGGTGGTTCCGGCTTCGGTGGACCATCGTGAATCGCTTCGAAGCCGGATTCGTGCGATAATCGCGGTCGACGGAGGATGCTCGTGATGCTCCTAGCGCGTTCGCCTCGCCTGCTCTTGTTCGGAGCAGCTCTCTCCACGGCAGTACCGGGAGGTCTGCAGGCGCAGCGGCTGGGGCCGCAGGCGCCACCCTCAAGTACGAACTGCCGGCAGGGCGGCAACTATCCATGTCCGCCGCCGCAGGAAACTCCGCCAGCGGAGCATGGCTCGCACCGGGGGCACTCCGCGCTGCCGTGGGTGATTGGGCTGGTCGCCCTAGGCGCAGGTGTGGCCGCCGCGACCTCCAAGGGGCGCTTCGACAGCGAGGACGAGCTGGACAAGAACGGGCCGAGATTGTCTTCGAAAATCCTGTTCGGGCGGTTTGCTGCGGAAGGCTATGTGCGTGGGGGCTGGCCGCTCGTCTTCAACATCGATGCTGCTCCCGATGCCACCGTATATCTGCAGCTCGTGGTCGACGGGGTCGATGAACGGCTCCTGCCGCAATATACGCTGCTTTCGGCCGCAGGCCCGTCAATGCCGGATGCCGAGGCTGCAGCAGCAGGCGCCGAAGTCGCCGCGCACGGGCGGTATTTGCGCGTGGATCTGCCGCAAATTCCCGAACTCTCCAAAGTGCGCCGTGCCTGGGTGACTTTGGTTGCGCTGAAGGACGGTAAGCCAGCACCACTTTCCGTCTATGCGCTCGGCTGCGGCCACGAAGCAGTTGGGTCGGTTGCGCTCACCGTGGACGCATTTGGACCATCGCCGCTTTCGAATTCACAGGAGCCACGCGCGGCCAACTATCTGATCCGTTTTCACAATAAGGTTCTGTTTCCTCGACTGTTGGCGCAGATATTCCAGGAGCGGGCGGTCAGCGAGGGCGGCTTCAAACGTAAAATGGTCGACAGCTTCGACCTGCTCCCGCTTCGCAGGTCGGCTTCCACCCCTACTATCAGCGGAAGCTGGCCGCGGCCTGGCAGCCGCTTCCCCGATCGCGGCAGCTACGACATGCAGGTGTCGACCTTCGTTCCACATGGCGTCTGGGTGCTCGGCTTCTCGCCCACAGCGGTTGCCGTTCGCTAGTTATGGTGGCGTCGGGCCGCCTGACGCGCATCCGCGATCTGAGCTTGCCGCGGTGGCTTGAGATCACCCTTTGGGCGCTCGCGACCATCGTGTGCGCGCGCTTGATCTATCTCCCTCAGGCACGTCCGCTCGGCAATGATGATCTACTGAGCGCGCCCGCCGGCCAATGGTTGGTGCTGGGCGGAGTGGCTAAGGACGCGGCGATCACGATCTCTGTGCCACTCACGGGGGACGCACGCTTTTCGGCTGCTCGGGCGGCACTCGATGTGGCTTCGCGCGCTTACCTCGCGAGCATCGGCGTTTCCGTCCCGCAGCTCGAAGGCCCTTTGCGTTGGGCGGCAAGCGGCACCGACGGCGAAGCCGCGACTTTGGTCGCTACCGTGACCGCCATCAGCCCCGTTAATCGCTTGGCGCTGGCGTCCGCTCCCGGCGGAGCGGGTCTCCGGTTACGGGCCGACGGCGGGCATGTCGGGATCAGCGTGCGGATCGAGACCGCGGGAACCGCACGAGGGCTGCTCGAAGCGCCGGGCAGTGGCGGACCTAGCGCTTACGGGCCCGGCAGACCGATCACGTTTGATCTGTCCAGTGGCCAGGAGGCGGAGCTCGGGTTCGCTACGACTCAACCAGTGCAGCTGTGGTTGCAGGGTGATGGAATGGATGCACCGCTTGCTGTCACCCAGGCCGAAATCGAGGCGGGCGGAGCAATACTCACGCGCATCTGTGGAGGCCGCTCGGGCGCAATCATGGTTGGCTCGGCCTTCTTCCAGCTGCGGGCTCGGCCCATACCATCCGGCCGGCTATGCCGCTCCGGCAATCTCGTGATCAGCGCGCTCTCTCTCGGACAAGGGGCGCTTACGGCGAGTCCGAGCGGCTCCGCCTACGTTCCGGGCGAGCTCGCCGCTTGGACAACACTGATGAAAAACCCTGCGCTCGCCGGTCTTCTCGCGGCAATCATAGCCTATCCGGGTCTGCGCCTGACCGGCCTGCTTCAATTGAAATCGGAGCCGGCCAAGCCCGAAGAGCGGCGACGTACGAAGCGGTAGATTGATGTGCTTATCAGAGCGTCCAGGCTTTCGCGGCCAAAGGCAGCGATGCATGCGCACTGATTAGAATGCGCGCTCGATGCCGATCCGAATAGTGCGTGGGCGAAGCGGGGTGATCTGGTTATTGCCGACCGCGAACGGCGTGCCGAGCGCAAAGCGATTGCCGACGGTATCGAGCAGGTTCGACACGCCGATCGACAGCGCCACGTCGGGCGTGAGCAGACGCAGCCTTGCATTGGTCTCGACGTAATTACCTTGCTCGCCACCCAGGACGGGGCCCGCGCCGAGCCGCGACTTGCCAACGTAGCGTGTCCAAGCTTCCGCAGTGAGGTCCCAACCGTTCCGAAGATCGGTGTTGTAATGCACCCCGGCGCGCGCCGTGAAACGCGCCACATTGGGGATACGGCCAAAATGCGCCGATTCGGCGTAACCGCCGGTTGTTGGACCCATGGGGATTCCGGTTCGCTCGATCAGCACGAGGAAGGTCGCCGACGGCTCGGTGACCCGGCTGTCATTGAAGGTTGAGGCGAGATCGAAGATGAGTTTTGGGTGGGGGCGGAACCGCAGCGAGTTCGACAGCGAGATGATCCTGCCGTCACCGATGTTGGCTGTGCTGGGCAGCCCGCCTTGATCGATATAATCTGCCTGGATGTTCGACCAGCGCGTGTAAGCCAGATTGATGCTTCCGCTGACGATGCTGGTTTTGCCCTCGTTGAAGCGCAAGCCGGTCTCGACCGATCGGACGTGATCGGATCGGAAGCGCTCAACCTGTCTGGTTTGGATCGTGAGGCCCCCGGGACGGCTCCCTTCCTCATAGCGAATATAACCGCGCAGGCCGGGCGCGAGCGGCTTGAGGATTGACGCCGAAGGAAGCAGATTGCTTTCCGCGCGCCGTGCGATGTTCCGGTCGAAAGCGAGAGTGATGGGGGAGGTTACAGTCTGGTCCTCCGCCGATCCGGAAAGACTGGAATGGGTTAGCCGCAATCCACCGGTGATTGTCGCGCCCGACCATTCAGTACTGATTTCGCCAAAGCCGGTGAATTCGCTGATGCGGTTCGTAATACCAGTCGTGGGAAGCGGTGCGCCGGCCGGACCGAGCGAGCGATTCAGGCGTGTGCTGTTATGCGTGTAACTCACACCGACGACCCATCCAAAGCGATTGCCCATAGGCCGCCAAAGCCGACTTTCGCTCGTGAACATGGCAGTGTGATTGTCCTGCCGGAAGGATTGGGCCGGGCCGTCGGGAAGACTCGCATCGTACCGCTCCGCCAGCCGGTGTCGTACCCAACCTGTCGAGGAAACGAAGTTGACGTCGCTTCCAGTATGCTCCGTGACGAGGCTCGCCATTCCGTAACGAGCGGTGAACCCGCCATCCGTCTGGCTGGCACGTTTGAGCGGCGGCAGGTCTCGATCGGCATATTGGCTGTCGCGGCCGTTTATCGACTGCAGCACGGCGCCGACCTTGATGCGCCAATCCGGTGCGGGCAGGACCATCAGGGTGGCGCGACCGCCAACGATGTCGGTGCGATTGATATCGCGCCGCTGGCGTATCACGTCGTCGATATAGCCGCCCTCGCGGATGCTGTAGCCGACCAGCCGTAGCGCGGAGTCTTTTTCTATCGGCAGGTTCAGCCATCCTCCGAGGTCGCCACTCGGCGCACCGTGCTGGGTTGCCGACAAGCTGGCTGAAATCATGCCCCCGGCGGCGCCCGGTTCGGGCGCATTGGGCACGATCCGGATGATGCCGCCCAAGGAGCCTGCGCCGTAAAGCGTGCCTTGCGGCCCCTCCAACACCTCCACCGAACGGACGTCGTAGAGTCTCAGATCGGGATCGGGGGCGTTGTAGGTCAGCCTCAAATCCCCGAAATATTGCCCGACCGTGCCTTGTGTAGGCCCGGTGAAGCTGGAATCCGCGATGCCGCGGATGAAGAGCTTGTTGCGTCCCGCGCCAAGATAAGTCGACGAAATGCTAGCCAGCCGGCTGACGATCGCGTCGGTGCCGCGCTCGGCCGAGGCCGAGAGGTCGGTTTGCCCGACGATTTCGACCGAGCCGGCATAATCGCGCACCGGCACGTCGCGCTTGCTTCCGGTGACTACGATCTCGTCGCTGCCTTCGGGTGGTGCGGGTTGCGCCCGCGAAGCGAGGTGGCGCGTCGCTGGACGAGGGGCGGGCTGGGGGGCCGGGACCACGCGCCATGATGTCGGCCCGACCTTTATCGCTGTGGCGGCGACGGGAGCAAGGATGCGACGGAGCGCCTCTCCCGGTTCCACATTGGCCGAGATCGGCCCGACGCGCCGTCCCCATAACTGCGGATCATCTACTGCAATGCTGATGCCGGCCTGAGCCGACAAGGCTGCCAATGCCGAACCCAGCGTGCCACGCGGGATATCGAGCGAGCGCGGGGTCGCCATCGCGCACGTAGCGCCGGTCGACAGGACCAGGAGGGTTAGGAGCCGGAGCACGTCAGCGTGCGGAAATCAGCCAACCATCACGAGTTCGCCGAACCCGCGCATTGAGCAGCGGACCCAGCTCGGCGAGGTCGCGCGATGCGGGCAAGCTGATCACGCCCCGGAATGTCTGGTTGCCCAGCGCCGGATCGAGGCGGATCTGCGCGCCCGTATAGCGGGAGAGGTCAGCAGTAACGCGCGACAGCGGATCGCCGTCATACACGAAACGACCCGTGCGCCATGCTCCCACTTCGCCCGGCGCTCTCCGGCCATGGATGGCGACCGCGCGTCCGTCAGCGATCTGAAGCGTATCGCCAGCCTCAAGCCTTACCCGCTCGCCTTCCGGATTGTACAGCACTGCTCCTTCCGCGACCGAGACATCAGTCCTGTGGGGCGTGCGGGTGATGTCGAATCGAGTCCCGAGATCAACCAGCCGATCGTTGCCGAGCTTCACCGTGAATGGACGGGACGGATCATGAAGAACGGTGAACATCGCCTCGCCTTGGTTTAATTCCGCGAAGCGGGGATTGTCGCGATCCAACCGTATTGCGGTGGCCCCATTGAGCTGAATCGAGGTGCCTTCGGCAAGCTTGAGCTCGCGCTGTTCGCCGGGGCGGGTCCGCACCTCGTACAGGTCGGGCGCGGCCCACATGATGCGGACCGTCAGGATCGCTGCCACCGCGGCCGCAGCAGCTGCGCCCGAGGCNAAGAATGGGCGGAACCTCAGGCGGCCANGCGTCGGCGCTGTCGCTACCGGCCGGGCCGGGGCAGAAGCAGGAGTGAATAGCGTATCGAGCCGGCGCTCGGCATCCGCCATCTGATGATAGGCCTGCGCATTCTCGGGATCGGCGAGGAGCCATGATTCGAAGCCTTCCCAGTCATCGAAATCCGGCTCGCGAAGACGCACGATCCAGCCAAGCGCGGCTTCATCGGTGGTGTTGCGCTCGTCCGTCATGCATCATCCTCTGCACATTCGACGGACACGATTGGCTCAGGCCTCATCGAGCGTTCTCCTGAGCTCGATCATCGCCCGATAAGCCTTGCGCAGATCTGCCTCCACCGTGCTCAGGCTGACGTTCAGCTCCCGGGCGATGATCTTTTGCGGAACGCCCTCCAGACGATGACGGCGGAAGGCTGTCGCCACGCGTGGGCCGAGAGCGTCCAGTGTCCGCTCGGCCAGCAGCAGTTGTTCACGCGCAATAAGCGACCGTTCATCCGAGGGCGCATCCGACACAGCCAGGTCTGCCGTCTGTGCTTCGAGCCAACTCGCGTCACGCCTGATCGCCTGCTGGTTCGAACGATAGCGGTCGAGCATCAGGTTGTTCGCCGCGCGATAGAGGTAGGACAAAGGTTGCGCGATTGGCGCGGTGGCTCTGGTCGAAACCCTGATCCACAATTCCTGCAGCAGGTCCTCGGCGGCCTCGCCTGCACCCTGCGCCATCAGAAAACGAAGCAGCTTGTCGCGGTTGGCGATGAAGATGGCCTGCAGGCCAGAATCTGGAGCAGGACTCATGGTCTGCGCGTGCGCACGGGGGACATGGTCGCGATCTAGCCGGTTCGAATGTGCCCGCCAACAAGGCGAATATCTCGCTGTCGTGCAGCCGGCGGGTTCGGACAAGGCGATCTCTGCGGTCAATTTAACCCAGGACGGAGCCAATCGCCCCAAACCTTGATCGCTCGGATTCCCCAAGGATGCGGCTGATCCACCTCGTCTGAAAACGCGGACGGTCGCCGAGGCGAGCGTGTGCGGCCGTCCAACAATCCGGGCAGCTCCGTCGATCGGGGCCAAATCTGGGGCAAAGGGCTGATGACGGTCTTCGATCTTGATCTGAATCCAACGACGAAGAGCAGTCGGTTGCGCGAACCTCGCGGTCACGCTGCGAAGCTGCCAGCGGAAGGCGCGGCCGAGCTCTGCATCGTCGTGCCGACCTATAATGAACGCGACAATTTACCCGAGCTTATCGAACAGGTGAGGGGGGCATTGAGCGGCGTCGCGTGGGAAATGATCGTCGTAGACGACGATTCTCCGGACGGTACTGGCCAGCAGGCGCGCGCGCTCAGCCGAAGCGATACCCGCATTCGCGTAATGCGACGCATTGGTCGCAGGGGTCTCTCCTCGGCCTGCATCGAAGGTATGCTGGCGTCGAACGCCGCCTATCTGGCGGTAATGGATGCTGACTTGCAGCACGACCCCATGCTGTTGCGCCGCATGATCGAGATCCTGCGAACCGACGACGTGGATGTGGTCGTCGCCAGCCGTTCTGCGGGTGAATCGACCGAAAATTGGTCCGAGCACCGTGAAACTGCTCGTCGGTTGGCGGTTCAGGCCACGCGCTTTGTCCGGCCAGTTCCGCTGAGCGACCCGATGAGTGGTTATTTCGCTGTCCGGCGCGAAGTTATCGACCGTGTCGCCCCCCATTTGGTCGGCCTGGGATTCAAACTACTGCTCGATATCATGCTGGCGGCGCCCGATCTGCGGGTGCGTGAATTGCCGTTCGCATTCGGCGTACGGACATACGGGGAAAGTAAATTCTCTCCGCGCGTCGTGTGGGACTATGGCGTGATGCTGGTGGAGCATCGGATGGGCGCGATCTCAGGCCGCCTTTTGTCCTACATGCTGATCGCCGCGGTCGCACTGATTGTCCACATGAGCGCCTTTTGGCTTTTCTATGAATTATACGGTCTGGGGCTAGGCGGAGCCCAGTTCGCTTCCGCAATCACACTCTGCCTTGCGACTTTTGGCCTGCGGGAATGGCTTTCCTATCATCGGACAGGCCCGTGGCGCTGGTATCTGGGCCTGCTACCCTTCCTCGCCAGCCGCTGGATCGGCCTCATTGCGGCCGTTCTCATAGCGCGTGGCCTAGCGGGGACGGGGCTAAGTGACGCGTTCGCCGCGCTGGCCGGAGCAGCCGCACTCACCTGGTGGAATTACGACGCTGTCCACCGCTACGGGGGGTTCGCCCGATGAGCGGTTCGCATGCTGTGATCACCGGCAAGACGCGGTTGTTATTGCTGCTGGTCGCCTTCGTGGCGGCGTTCGGAACTCGCGTCTGGCTGTTTGGCGATCCGGTTATCCAGGTGGACGAACAATTCTACCTGCTCGCTGGCGATCGAATCCTGCACGGCGCAATCCCCTATGTGGATATCTGGGATCGCAAACCCGTCGGCACCTTCCTTATTTATGCGGCGATCCGTTTGCTGGGCGGCGAAGGCATCTACCAATACCAATTGGCGGCGACCTTTGCCGCGGGTCTCACAGCCTATTTGATCGCGATCATGGCGCTTCGTTTCACCAATGTGCGTGGAGCGGCGATGGCGGCGGTCGCCTATCTGCTCTGGCTGCTGATCTTCGACGGAGGCGGCGGCCAGACTCCCGTCTGGTATAATCTGTTGGTGGCGGGCGCCGCGTGGCTCGTCATGAAGGNCTGGTGCGACGATGTGTCCGAACGCGCTTTGATCTGGTTGGGCGTGGCGGCGATGCTGCTCACCGGCGTGGCGTTGCAGATCAAATATTCGGCGGTGTTCGAGGGCATTTTCTTTGGCCTCGTGCTGACATGGCGTTCCTGGGCAATCGATCGCTCGTGGGGTCGCACGGCCACACGTGCGCTATCCTGGGCGCTAATCGCGCTGGTGCCCACGCTTGTGGTGATTGGTTGGTACGCGCGTGCGGGCTATCTGGATGCGTTCTGGTACGCCAATTTCACATCTATCTTTCTGCGGATTCCCGCGCCCGGCACCAAGCTGCTGTTGCGCGTGCTGGCAATAATCGGCCTGGCCCTGCCGCTCCTGCTCTGCGCGCTGACGCAATGGCATTCAGGCGGGAGCGGGGACAGGGCCCGTCGGTCCGAACAGGCTCGCCGTTTTGCCATGGCCTGGCTTGCGAGCTCATTGTTCGGCGTCGCAGTCTTCGGAACCTACTTCATCCACTACTTCTTGCCCGTTCTGGTTCCACTGACCCTGCTCTGCGCCAACATGCTTGGCGATCGGAGTGCGGGTGTGGCGATCTTCGCGGGCACGCGTCGCTTCCAAATATCCACGGCGAGCTTCCTGTTAGTATCCGGATTGGCTTTGACGCTCTTGACCGTCCCCAAACGTTTGCGGTCCCGCGGCGAAGACCCTCAGGTCCGCGTGCTCGCCAGCGCGATCAAAGCAAATATGCAGGGCTGCCTGTTCGTCTTCGACGGCGACCCGATCCTTTATCACCTCACCCAGGCCTGCATTCCCACCACGCTTGCCTTTCCCAACCATCTGAACGAGCAGATGGAGGCGAAGGCGGTCGGGATAGATCCACGGCGCGAAGTTGCGCGCATCCTGGCGTCGGACAAGGTGGACGTGGTCGTCGACTCCTTCCCCAGAGACGAGGGATACAATCCAAGTACGGCGGCGATCGCGCAGCGTATGATCCGCGCAAACTATCGGCCGATCGCGACCTTTCCCGTCGGTTCGCATCAACGCATCGTCTACAAGCGGATACATCACCCTTCGGAAACGGCGGCGCTGAATGCAGGATTCACGCGCACGGCACTGCGGTGAGGGTGCGGTACAGCCGGGTGGGGCGAAGATGCGTTGGCTGAGCTAACGATTAATTCGAGACCTCCGTCGCCGGGGCATAAGCCTGGACGAATTGCTGGTGATCCGGCAGCTTCGCCAGCTGTTGAGCAATACCCGCTTTCAGGTCCGAAAGGGCTCTCTGAAGCTGGCCCGGCTCCATCATCTGCGCGAGCCGGTGATAGGAATTGGGCCACACACCCTGGCCGAGCATGACCATGATCCAGCTATCGATCCGGAACATTTCGTCATTGCCCTGATAGGCCATGGCATTGTCGCGGAACAGCGCGATGCGCTCCGCCAGGCTGTCTGGGATCTCCATGTCGCGACAGCGGCGCCAGAACGGGGAATCGTCGCGCTCGGTGAGCTTGTAATGCAGGATGATGAAGTCGCGGATATGCTCCATCTCGCGCCGTGACTGGGCGTTGAAGCGCTCCCGCACCGGGTCGGTGACACCATCGAACGGGAAACTCTGGATCAGCCGCGTGACCGCGATCATGATCAAGTGAATGCTGGTCGACTCCAACGGCTCGATAAAGCCGCTCGCCAAGCCCATCGCGATGACATTTTTGGTCCACGACTTGTCGCGCACGCCCGCCTTGAAGCGGATCAGACGCGGGTCAAACAACGGCTTGCCTTCGATCGCGGCGAGGAATTTTGCGCGCGCTTCATCCTCGGACATGTAGTCGCTGCAATAAACGAAGCCGTTGCCTACCCGGTGCTGAAGCGGGATCCGCCAACACCAGCCCGCTTCGTGCGCGATCGCGCGCGTGTAGGGCGCGGCGGGCCCGGTGGACTCCGTCTGAACCGCGAGCGCGGCATCAGTGGCGAGCCATTTGCTCCAATCCTCGTACCCGACGCCCAGAGTCTGCCCGGATAGGAGCGCACGGAAGCCGGTGCAGTCTAGGAACAGATCCCCTTCGATCCGCGCACCTGTTTCCAGTTCGAGCGCCTCGACGAAGCCGGTCTCCGGATGCTGGTGAATCTGTTTGATCTTGCCTTCGACACGCCTGACTCCCGCTGGCTCGGCAAGGCCACGCAGGAATTTGGCGTAAGCGGTCGCGTTGAGGTGATAGGCATAGCCTATCGTCGCGCCTTCATGTGTTTCGAAGCGGTTGGCCTTGGCCGCATGCGCCTCCAAGCTGTAATCGGTATAGGCGCCGCCGAAGCCTTGTGCGCAGGCCTCCAGCCAGAAATGCTGGAAATCGGCCATCCACACCGACTTTCCGACTGATCCGAAGGCGTGGAAATAGCGGTCGCCGACCTTACCCCAATTCTCGAATTCAATGCCGAGCTTGAAGGTCGCTTGCGTCGCGCGGACGAAAGCCTGCTCGTAGATGCCGAGGAAACCGTGGAAAGCGCGCGTCGTGGGAATAGTGGATTCGCCGACACCGATCGTGCCGATCTCGTCCGATTCAACCAGCGTGATATCGATCAACGGGCCGAGATGCTTGATCAAAGCCGCCGCGGCGATCCAGCCCGCGGTGCCGCCGCCCGCGATCACGACGCGCTTTACCTTGGTTGCTTCCACTCTACCTCCGGCGCCCGGCTTCTAACGGTTCAACTTATTCAGCAACATAGCGCGCAGCCGCCGCGCGCGCAGCTCATCGAGCGGCGCAAGCGCGCCGCGAGCGGCCTCGGGCAGATGCGCTATCGGGCGATCAGCAGGACCGAAAATGTAATAATCGAACAATGCACGCCAGGATTGCTTCTCCGCCTGAGGCCTGTCGCGCAGGCTCAACATTGCGTGGAGCAGCGTGTTCATGGGCGTGTCCATGAAATCGGGCACTGCATTCCACCAATAATTGATCATGGCGTTGAACGCCCCCAGGGCCTCGACATGATGCCACCAGAGCGCCGGATAGAGAAGCACGTCACCCGCTTCCAGCTCGGCGACCTCGCCCGCAGCCGCGGCCTCCGCGAAACGCGGAAAGCGCTCCAGATCGGGCGCGGCGAAATCGACCATGGAGATCACCTGTCCGCCCGGCGTCGGCTCGAGCGGGCCGGGATAGAGGTTTGCGATCTGCTCGGGAGGGAACAAGGTGAAACGACGTCCGCCGACCATGCAGCAGGCGATATTATTCGACATATCCCAATGGGCGGAAGCGATCGTGTGATTGCCCATCCAGATGCTCACCAGCGGAGCGTCGGCAGCGAAAGCGGGGTGATCGAGCTTGAGGTCGTTTTCGGCCCGTAGTCCGGGCAGATAGGCGTCGATGTCGGTCGAGCCGATATAGAAGCTGGGTGGCTGCGGATCTTCGAGATGTGCCGCAATCCGGTCGAGGAAGCTGTCCAGTCGGGTGCGCTCGGACGTGAAGTTTAACCCTGTCACCTCAGGCGTATAGTGGAAGCGACCGTTGATCTCAGGTGCGCCGACATAGCCGACGATCGGATGCCCCTGGTAGAAGCTGGTGAGGTAGCGCATCGCCTCATAGGGCGATCGCAGTCCATGCTGGACGAGCGGCCAGTCGCGCGCGACGCCCTTCAGGATCACCGGTCGCTGGCGCGCGATCAGCGCGTCGAAGGGGATGGCATCCGGCGCGATGCCCGTCAGCTCTTCCGTCCTGGTGGTGATCCCCGCCATTCCCAAAAAAAGCCCGTGTTTGTTCGCGCTTAGGCCGCCATCTCGCGCGAGGTCTTGATATCGATCAGACGGCTCATGTTGCGCAAGGAGGAGACGACCCAGATCGCCGCGCGCAGATAATCCGCGCGGTGCAGCTTCTCCAGCGCCGTACCGTCGAGTTGCCTCAGCCGCTCCTGGCTGATCGTGTAGCAATCCGGGACGTTATACTGGCGCGCATCGGGAAGCTTGATCTCGATCGTAACCGGCTCGATCAGTCCGGCTTCGTCGAAGGCGGTATAAATCGACTTGTTGATCTCGACTCCGGCATAGATGGCGCGCAGCACGCCCGCGACATGGTCGAGATAGGGCGAATTCCCGCCCTTTGGCAGGAAGACCGGTTCGCCTTCGCTCCGGCTGACGCGGGGATGATCGAGATCGATATGGATCATGGGCTCTCCCACGAACTCGCCGTTTGGCCCCTTGCCCGGCACGCCGATCGAGAAGGGGCCGCGTTGCAGCAAAGCGGGCACATAGCGTCCCTGCCAACCGTGATCGTCGAGGAAGAGATTTTCGTCCCGATCGAGGCCCAACAGCACCACCGAATAAAAGGACCCATCCGGATCGCGCCTCAGCAGGATCGGATATTCCCGCTGCAATTCCTCATATTCCGTCGGAAAGACAGTCACTTGATTGACCGCATCACCGAACGCGGCGCTATGACCGAGCATGATGCGAACGTCATGGTGATCGACATTGTTGAGCAGAATGGGACCAGGCATCGTCTAGCGCGCTCTTGTTGTTGATATTTTGTGGACGGGATCGATGTCGGATGTGGCCTAACCGATTTTCACGGCCGGGAAAAAGAAAAAGGCCGCTGCTCGGCAGCGGCCTTTCCCTTTTCCGGATCGCCAGCGATCAGAACTTGAAGCGAACGCCTGCCAGATAGCGGGCCGAACCTTCCTGGGCGAAGAACACCTGGTTGGTCGACCGGCCGTAGGTGACTTGCTTCCCTTCGAGGACGTTGATGCCTTCGATCGAGACGGCAAGCCGCGGCGTGATGTCGTAGCTTACGTTGAAGTCCACCTGGCCATAGGCCTTGATGAAGTTCGGGTTGTGCGACGCTCCCTGGTTGCTCGCCGCCAGATACTTGTCGCGCCAGTTGTAGCTGACACGGGCGGAGATGCCGTTCTTGTCGTAGATCAGGGTCGCGTTGGCGGTATCGCTGAGACCCAGCAGCGCGAACTGGTCCACGTTGGGATTGGCAGCGATATCGATACCGATGTCGCCGCGCACGTGGGTGTAGGCTGCCGCAACGCCGAAACCAGTGCGGCCAAAGAAGTATTGGCCAGCGATTTCGAAGCCCCAGATCTTCGCGTCCTTGTTGTTGATAGGGGTGTTCACGTTGAAGTTGAACAGCGGATCATTGCTATCGGCGATGATGTCCACGGCGCCCAGCGTCGCGTCCACGAACGCCTGGTTCAGCTGACGCGCAGTGGCATTGTAGTTCGCCAGGAACGTAGAGTTCGCCGCACTGGTGCTACCGCCGTTCTGAATCAGCAGCGCCGTATAGGTGAAGAGGTTCACGTCAGAAATATCGGCACCGAGAGCCTGCAACTGCGTCTTGGCGGTGCCAGAGCGGCTGCCCGGGGCGCCCGACGAAGGATCGCGCAGGCCGAACAGGTTCTGCTTGACGATGGTGTTGCCGATGAAGTTGTGGACGCGCTTCTCGAAGAAGCCGGCCGACAGATAGCTGTCCGGCTTGAAATACCACTCAAGCGACAGATCGAAATTGTCCGAAGCCAGCGGCTGCAAGTCGGGGTTGTGGGCATTGCCGCCCGCATTGCCGCCGACCGCCGTCGCATCGTTCGGATTGCCGACCGTGACCGACGAGAAGAGATCGCCATAAATGGGACGCGCAATCGTCTTGCTGAACGAGAAGCGCCCGATCAGGTTTCTTCTGATGTTCAGCTGGAAGTCCAGCGACGGGAGCAGGTTGTTATACTTGCCCTTGCCGGTGACGGTCTGCTTGGTTGCAGACAGATCCTGCGTGAAGTCGTTGTCTGACTGCCAGCGAATGTCGATCGGAACCGATTGGAGCGCCGCCGAGTGGACCGTGGTCTTCTCGTAACGGGCACCGGCCACCATGCTGGCGTCCATGTCTCCAATCTGACCCTTCCAGGTGAACTGGCCATAACCTGCCCAGATCGTTTCCTTCACGCGGTCATCGGCGAAGCCGTTGACGTTGTTGGCGTGAGGGTTGTTCGCGCCCGTATAAGGAAGCGAAGCGTAATAAGGCGAAAGCGTTCTGAACAGCTTCGCCGGATCCTGGGTGCGGACCGCGAACAGGCCTTGGCCGCTCGACTTCGGATCGAAATGGTGGAACCGGCAAACCAGGCAGAATTCCTGGAGCTGGCCAGGCGCCACCGTGGTGACCTTGCTGGTATCCGAATTGCCCCAGTCACCGAGCGTCTGGTACGTCGAGGTCTGGACCGAATGCGTGTTGGTCTGGCGATAGTCAGCACCGAAATCGAAGCGGCTGCCGCCGCCGAGATCCCAGCCGGCATCCACGCGGGCTTCCTTGATACGCTGCTTGAGCGAAGTCGCGACTTCGCGGCCGACCTGCGCGGTCACGTCGCCGGCATCGAGCACGCCGTTGCCGTTGCCCTTGATCACAGAGGCGCCCGCGGGCGGCGTGGCCGGATCGACGTAGGTCACCGTCTGGACCGGGAAACCGCCATCATAATCCCACGAGTGGGACTGGAGGGTCGGCACGCTCAGCGCGACCAGAGTCGAGCTCATGCCGTTGGGGTTGTCCGGTGTGCTGTTCGACTTGCCGATATGGCCGTCGACGGCGATGCGGAAACTGTCAGTCACCTGCCACTTCGCGTTCAGGCCGAAGTCATTGAGGCGATTCTTCTGGGCGCGATATTGCTGCTCGAAGCCGGCATCCTTCTGCGAACCCGCAATGGTTTCGTGCAGATAGGTCGTGGTTGCGACCTTGTGCCCGGTGTCGAAGGTAACCACGTCGAACGGCCGATTGAACCAGTTCGCCTCGTCCGAACGACGCTCGGATGCCTTGTTCTGCGCGAACAAAGCGTCGGCGGCGAATTCCAGCGTTTCCGTCGGTTTCCACTGAATCACGCCCTCGGCGTTGATGCGCTCGTTGCGGTTTTCGGAGAAGTGGTAGCGCGCGTCGTTCGGACGGCCGACCAGCATGTTCATGTCGGACGGCAGGTTGTTGATCTTGGTCAGCGAATTGACGTTGCCGCTGGTGGGATCGAGGAATTGCGCGAGCGTGGTGATGTTCCAGTCGTTCATCGACGTGTTGACCGTCGAGAAGTTGCGCTTCTGATAGCTGCCGAAGACTGATGCGCCGAAAGTCTGGTCATCGTTGCTCCAGGAAAGCAGGCCCGAAGCATCCGGCGTCACGTGGCTGCCGCACTTGATGCAGTCGTCCGCGCTCGTGTCGTAATCGGCTTTGACGCCGATCGACCCATTGAGGCCGCTTTCGCGCGAGTCGAGTGGCTTGCGGGTGACGACGTTGATCGTCGCGCCAATGCCGCCGCTCGGGATCGCCGCGCGGCCAGTCTTGTAGACTTCGAGCGTCTTCACGCCTTCCGAAGCGAGGTTCGAGAAGTCGAACGAGCGCCCCGTGCTGCGCGTGAAGTCGTTTTCGCCGCCGACCGAGGTCTGGTCGCTGGCCGCAAGCTGGCGGCCGTTGAGCGTAACGAGGTTATAGTTGGGGCCGAAGCCGCGCACGGTAACCTGGGCGCCTTCACCGTTGCGGCGGTTGATCGACACGCCGGTGATGCGCTGGAGCGATTCAGCGAGGTTGGTGTCGGGGAACTTGCCGATATCTTCGGCAGAGATCGCATCGACCACGCCGGTTGAATCGCGCTTGATCGCAATCGAGCGTTCGAGCGAGGCGCGGATGCCGGTGACGACGACTTCGTCGCCCACATCTGCAGCGCCCGGAGTGGGTTGCGCAACCGCTGGAGCCGTCGTCGTGGGCTGCGCGTCGGTGGCATTGGCGCCGGTGGTCTGCGCGCCGGCGACGCCGGGCGTGATCAGGCAGGCGGCAAGCGCCAGCGCCGAGGTGGAGCGAACAAGCAAATACCTGGAATTTTTCATGATCTTTATCCCCCCATGCCAGTCGGCTCTTACGGCCGCTGATCCATTGGTAGAAGATGACCCTCGGCCATCCACCCCTGGCCGTAACGGGCGGAAAAACGAAGTCAATCAGCCGAAAAAATGTAAACGCATACACCTGTCATGACAGCGCGATCATGGTCACATTCACGCCGGAAGAGTGCAAAAATGCAACGGAATGCTGCAGTGCAATAGCACTCGGACACAATTATATGATGATTGCGTGGTCATTATCCCGATGGACGTTTTCATCTTCATCAACGACAGTGCGACTGCGTAACGGCCGATCTGTCCCTCCGGGAAAAGGAAATCGCCATGCTTCTAATACTCGCGGGCCTCATAGGGGTGATTGCGGGTTTGCGGGCCTTCACGGCGCCTGCGGTGGTGAGCTTCGCTGCACGTTATTGTCATCTCGGCCTGGTAGGCACGCCCTTGGCATTTTTGGGCTATCGTTGGACACCCTGGATATTCATCCTTGTGGCCGTCGCTGAATTGATCGGCGACCAGTTGCCGTCGACGCCCAGCCGCAAGGTGCCGGTTCAGTTCGCGACCCGCCTTCTAACCGGTGCGCTCTCAGGCGGCGCTATTGGTGCCTCAGGGGGCATGCTCGTTGCGGGTATCATAGCTGGTATTGTCGGTGCGGCCGTGGGCACCTGGGGTGGCGCCGCCGGTCGCGCCTGGCTCGCTCAAACGTTCAAGCGCGATCTGCCGGCCGCACTGATCGAGGATGTTATCGCTATCGGAGGCGCAGTTCTTATTGCGTGCGCGGCCCGGTGACGCGCGTTTTCGATGCGGTCATCGTAGGCGCCGGGCAAGCCGGCCCGGCGCTCGCCGCACGTTTGACCGCCGCGGGCATGGATGTGGCGTTGGTCGAGCGGCACCTCGTCGGAGGTACCTGCGTCAATACCGGCTGCAAGCCGACCAAAACGCTGGTTGCCAGCGCATACGCCGCTCATGTTGCGCGCCGTGCCGCAGATTATGGCGTGAAACTGGGGCCGGTTGGCGTCGACATGGCGGCGGTAGCCGCACGTGCCAGGAAGATCATCTTGGATTCAC
>JGI24739J22299_10000125_pt1 | contig 24059 bp, 25 predicted proteins | sample KBSCornC5_FD_22299 | JGI IMG/M metagenome (IMG submission 22299)
CATCCACATTATCGAACATTTCCGTCAATTGTCCAGATGACAATGAAATCTCCCGGATATCCAAAAGCTCCCCAAGAGGCATAACCTCTCCCCCTTTAAGAACTATTTTCTGTTCGTGGTCTATGATGGAATAACCATAGGGTTGTTTGCCTTCCGCCGCGTGAAACATCAGGTCGATCTGATATTGGTCTTTCATCAGCCCTTTCAGTTCTGGATCCGCCCTGTGTTTTTCAAGCAGGCCCCGAATCTGAACCGCCCGTTTTTTATCCGGCTTAAATTTTCCGGCCCGTTCCAATATTTCGATTTCATCAGGATCCTTACCGGGAAACCCCAGCGTTTCAAGGATCATCATGAACTGCGCCTTAGTATTGAACCGGTACTTCATGGCCTGATCATACCCTAAAATTTTATTGATCGCGATTCTTGAGCGCTTATACTCGAAACTACTTGAGATTTTTTTACCATTCCTGTCGATCCGAGTGCTGACAATATGCAGGTGATTATTATCGGTGTCTTTATGAAAAACAAACAGCGAAGGTTGATCCCCATAACCCATTTCTTTCAACCAGGCTTCTGCAATAAGGGTTAACGAATGCTTATCATATAGCCTGCCCTTCCCGGAAACCACTACATGTAATTGCGGATATTCAATGCGCTTATTAACATGGGTGATCATTTCAAGGTAGTTGATGTAGTCATGGATTTTAGGAGAACTAAGCGCGGAAAGAGCGCGAAAATTAACCGCCTTCATTAATTCGGCGCGCCTGCCATCCACTTTATTGATATTGTAAAAGACGCCAGAAAATGATCCGGCGGGTTTAAGAAATTTAACGATCATGATTGGGGGCCGGGACTATAATCCGGCAAATGTTTCATCAGGAGGGATAAACCTTTCGACGCTGGCGATGGTGTCATGAATGGCACCTCCATGGCTGAAAAGCGCGATACGTTCAAGTTTAAACCGTCTCCTCTTTCCCATTACAATCGAATGATATCCGAAAGTAATCACCAAACCATGGGGTTTTAAAACGGCACAGACCGCATCTTTTAATTGGCGGAAAGGACTGCAAACATGCCCGTTATACAATTCCATGCTTTTTCTGTACGCATAAGGGGGATCAAGCAAAACCGTACTGAATTTTTTGCCATGCCATGTCCTTAAGAAATCCAGTGCATCCATATGATAATCAGCAGGCACAGCGGGATCAACGTCATTTCGCGTTTCATCAAGTGCCAGTAAAGTCTCCCCAGCAAACAAATTCAGGACATTTCCCTCACAATTTCGTTCAACCCATAGTCGAATGGGTTTTACACGGAAAGTAAAGCGATGCAGTGGGCACCTGATATGTTCGAATATCACCATAACACGAGAAAAATATAGTTTTGAATAAGATGAACCTTAGAGCGGTGTAGAAAAAGGACTAAAGATCTAATGAGCCAAATTGCAAGGCAGCTTTGCAGCGCTATAACTTTTGATCGATAGCATACAATAACCCAATAGCCTCAGATCGGGATAACCAAATAATTTGATAACATTTGATCAGTATACCGTTATAACTTATTATCACAGGTTCTTGATAGCGGAATAACTCTATTGCCGAACATCTTTCCAACATTGTAACCATATCATATCGCTATACTGATACATGATTATATAATTACATTCTGATCAAAGGAGCTGAGCATCAGCATATCAAGACTAAGACTTGCTTCGTCCTAATGAAAGGATTACTTTTCGCAGAACTGATTCCAACGTTATCTGGTAACTGATATACTCATTTAAAAGTCTGTTGAACCTAACTGTAGTTTCAGGATCAAGTATTTCCTTTAGTTGCATGATATTGCTGTAATGAGCCAGTTGATTTATATTGTTACCACAACGCCCCATCTCTCCGGCTACCCTATCGAGTTGTCTGATCAATTCGCGGGAATTGGTTACGACTATTCCGGAATCCCTTAAAACACGCATTCTCATGAGCTCGGCCTTTGGCATCCCAAACTCCTGCTCCATAGCGAGAATCTCTTTATACTCATCCTCGGAAAACCTGACATCGATTTTCTTATTACGCCGCCCCACTTTTAATGGAGGCCTTCCCTTTGACCGGTTATTACCATCCATAAGAAAAACGAGTTGCGAAGTTTTGACCTGTCCCCCGGAGGGCAAGATGTTTTTGGAAGGAAGAAAAATCGACCGGAACGGGATTTTTTGTCCGACAAAAAGACATCTTGCCGTTAGAAAATCAAAACTGGCCGGGGCTATTTAAAAAGTGCTTTAGCACTGTGTCACCTGCTAACGGCTTGCGTTCGGGTATTCTCAGTTCCGGCGCTTTTGCTGCGCTCCGCAGCTTCAATGGCGTTCGCCTGGCGGATGAAGGCTACGAGCATCGCGTTGTAGTCTTTGAACCCGCGATAGGCTTCGGAGCGGTCTTCCGCGTAAGGCAATTCGGAAAGCATTTCCTTAGTGGCCTTTAAACCTGCCCCGTCCCGGTCAAAGAAAATGTCGATGTGGGGAAACTGTTTTGCCTTGGCGATTCCGGCGCCAATGAGTGATAGTGAGTTTAATATCAAAGCGCTGTGGTCATCCTCGCTGTTATCGATCCGCCAGGTCAGATAATCCATGGCCCCTTCAAAAACAGCCAGTTTCTTGGGATTGCCCGCGATAAAGGTAATTCCCTTCAACCCGATGCAACGCTTAAAATAACGATTCCGGACCTCCCAACTACCGTTTTCATTCTGCCAGCCTGCGGCAAAATAGGTCTTTGGGTTTACTACCCCCTGGGCGCGGTAATAAACCTCGCTCATTAAATCCTTGCCGGCATCAAACACGCCCCTTGTTTTCAGGTAATTGGTAATAGCGGGATGCGTTCCCAAAGGTTTGACTTCGGCAACAACGAAATGGGGAACCTTGACATCCGCACGCCTGCGGCGTTCTTTGTGCTGTTCTGCAGGTGCTATAGCGCCGCTTAACAATTCATTGATTTTGGCGACAACATTTTTAAACGATAAGGCAGGCCAGTATTTGAGGCCGAAGTCAATAATGTTGCCGCCAACGCCGGTCCCATGGTCATACCAGGCTCCGATTTTGTCATCGACACTTAAAGAAGGGGTGTCATCATCATCCCTGAGCATGCTTCTGTACATATGCTCCTTACCTGACTTTCCTGCCGGCTTAAAGCCGAGCCTGGCCAGCAAATCGACCAGCGAGGCCCGGTCCTTCAGCTCTGCTGCGTTTAAAAATTCTGTCATAAATTATTGATTAGGACGGGAGATAGTGATAGATGGCCGTGGCTTTGGCGATAGTTTCCAGTTCGACACGGTCGAGTCGCCATGCGGCAGAATGATCGCCGTCCTTTCTTGGTGTCAGTAGCCCGTTTGATAACCACCGGTCAACATTCCGTCTCCCGTAGATGTTAAATGCTTCAGATTTCTTAACGTATGGTTTGAGCAGGCCAGCCTTGACTAAAGTGGCTATTGCAGCCAGTTCTGCGACATCCTGCATGAATTTTTCTAACTGTATCCTGGAGATTTCCATGAACCGGCACCGGGTAACGATCCCGTCAATTCATTTGTACCGGTTATTTATTCGGGATTACTCGCGTCATATCCTACGATATGGGCTCTGCCTGCCAATGTGCTTTCAGTTATTGGTATACTTTCAACCTCACCTTCACAAAATTTTCCGTTAGGTACGGAATAATGCTTCATCCCAATACGTCAAAGAACTTTAATCCCAGGAGGCTTTCCCCCGGTTTAGCGTTCCGCCACAGGTGTATAAGTCACCCTGTTACTGGCGGCGGCAATCCGCTCCAGGGCGGTTTTGTCAAAAATTTGTTTTGAAGATTTACCGGGTGAGCCGGCAGTCCGGATTAACCCTTCTGAAACCCACCGATCGATGTTGCTTCGGCCGTAAAGCCTGTTAGCCTCTGCTGGTGTGAGAAGATGTTTAAGCACGCCGCTCTCCGACAGTACTTTTTCTGTACTTTGGATGGCTACACTTTTAAGAAGGCCTGCTATTTCCGTTTGCTTCATGATCCAAAGCACGGATTTTGGGGTACGCTGAAACAGGGAAAGGGGGTGAAACAAATGTTTCACCCCCTTTCTGTTCAGGCTATTTCAATTAAGACATCTGTTTGATTATCAATAGAAAACATAATCCACGAATCAACTCATCCGTTGTTAAATAAATCATCAAATGATTTTTTGGGCTATGTTTTACGGACGGCTTTTCCCCGCATCTAATTTGAAGTACCAGGTGGAACAATGGAATTACTATTTAAACTGGATGAAGCATTCCAATTTGAGCTGAATCACTTCTACTATATGCAAATGCATATAACGAATAAATAAATGAGTAATTTATATGCAAAAGCATATAAATACAAGTACAACCTTTAAATTATATGCTTTTGCATATAATTTCCAAATAAGTTATATTTGTTATATGCAATAGCATATAATTATGAAGTCACTATCAGATTTTGTCAAGGAGAGACGCAGGAAGGCAAACCTAACGCAGGAAGAAATGGCGGATAAGTCAGGAGTTGCGCTGACTGTTATCCGAAAAATCGAACAAGGTCACGGAAACCTCAACCTGGAAAAGGTTAACCAGGTATTAAAAATGTTTGGCCACGAGCTGGCACCGGTAAGTAGCAAAGAGATAGACAATCAAATAAATCCGACACCATGAGGCAGGCCGAAATATATTACGGGGAAATACTGGCTGGGACGCTGACAGAAACAGACGAGGGCCTGTACGAATTTCAGTATGCCCCCTCCTACCAGGAAAAGGCACCAGGGCAATTCCTAACTTTCACCATGCCAGTCAGAAAGGAAGTATACCGGGACAACCGTCTCTTTCCATTTTTTGAAGGTCTGATCCCGGAAGGATGGTTGCTGGAAATTGCGTCAAAAAGCTGGAAAATCAATCCCAATGATAGAATGGGCTTGTTGCTTGCCTGTTGTAAAAACTGTATCGGCGCGGTAAGCGTGATACCAAAAGAAAACGAAAATGAGTAAACGATGCCTTTACTGTTATAACGAGCTCGCCGAAGCAGGTGATTTTCATGAAAAATGCAGCCTCTTATTTTTTGGCACGAAGGTCCCTCCGAAGCTGGATTACTCGCTGGATCAAATGGCAGAGCTGGCAAAGAATGTCGTAGAAAGGAGTGTAACCGTCCCGGGGGTACAGCCTAAGCTTTCCATGACTACCGTAACCGACGCTTTAGAAAATGGCGGCAGCGGCAGGCTGACCATAGTCGGCGCTTTAGGAGGTGATTATATCCTGAAACCGCCCAACCAGCAATTCCAGGAGATGCCGGAAAATGAGCACGTCACCATGCGCATAGCCGAAGAAGCCTACGGCATAAAGACGGTGCCCTCGAGCCTGGTGAGGCTCGCCTCCGGAGAGCTTGCCTATATAACAAAGCGGATCGACCGAACAATGGATGGAAAGAAAATACATATGCTGGATATGTTCCAGATCCTCGAAGCTTTCAACAAATACAAAGGGTCCATGGAACGGATCGGCAAAGCGATTGCGGCCTATTCCGAAAATACGTTACTTGACCAGCTGGCATTTTTCGAGGTTACGCTTTTCTGTTTCGTTTCAGGAAACAATGATATGCACCTGAAAAACTTCTCGTTAATCCACGATGATGGCCAATGGGGATTGGCGCCGGCATACGACCTGCTGAACGTCAGCCTGGCCATACCGGAAGATCCGGAGGAACTTGCCCTGCCTATAGCGGCACGAAAAAGGAAACTGGGCAGGAAACATTTCGAAGATTTCGGCCAGGGGCTTGGGCTGAGCAACAGGCAGGTTAGCAACGCCATCAGGCGGCATATCAATAATGCCGACGCAGCATTTCAATGGCTCGACAAATCATTTCTTTCGGATAAAATGGTTGAACAATACAAGGCGATGATTGGACAGCGCATAGGCCACCTAAGGGATAACATTTGAACTCACGCAGTTAACAATAATTAAAAAACTAAGTAAGGGCAGGAAATCTTAATCGGCGGGAAACAAAAAAGGCGTGACAACATCAATCGCATTCTATACTCATTCTGTTATACATTTTTACAAAATAGCAACAACATGACGATGGACTTTTCTAAAACCATTATCAAATGCGCAATATGTTTATATTTTTGCTTGAGAAAGTAGCCAAAATTTCCAAAACCTATAGTAATGGTTGAAGCCACTAAATTGAACAGCACGTTTGCCGAACTTGGAATGGACGCTTCATTTGTCCAACAGGCCGGGCTTCTCGGCTTGCAAACGATAGCTGATGTCATGTCTGTGAATCTGCCCAAACTGAAGAAACATCCTAAATTTACATACACCTGGTATGCCAATATGCTCGACCTTCTGCAGGCACATAACCTGCTAAAAAAGTTCCAGGCCGATCAACTGTAATTGGAGAGGTTAAAATTGGAGTTCAACCAATTCAGCATACCGATCAACTGCGCCTTCATTTTTTGAGCAGTGGAAAACTCTACATCGGTTGATTTTTTCTGAAGGTTGTCTGCGGAAATGAATAAGGCATTGGCCGTATAAAAATGCGCTGCAAAAAAAGCGAACAGCTGGCCGATATTGTCCTTGGGTAAAATCCCCCTTTCGATCTGCAGCCTGATAAACAGGCCTAAAAGCGGAACGGAGAACCCAACCGGGAACCTTTCGCGGGATTTGGTTAAAGCCTCGTCCTGCAGAGCAGCTCTCTGCAATCCGAGTAACTCTTCAACAAACTCCTGTTGTTCACCCAGGTAGCCAAGCAAATCAGCCGCTATACTATTTAATTTTAACCTTTTGCCGTGCAGGGATCCGAGGCAAATCTCACGAATGCGGTGTTTTTCACGTACGAGGTATTCGACCTGGTTCCGCAAGTCCGAAAATTCAACAAGGCTGGAGCGCCAGTTATGCACACAATACAGGAAAAATTCCGGGAAATTAAAATCTACGTCAATAAGTACAGCCTGCAAATCGGCCTCATCACCAATTTCTGCCTGTTGAAGAAAGTAAAAGGTATTCTGAAGGCGATTTACCTCTGACCAAGTAAGTCCCTTTTTCCTGATACGCCGCATAAGGACATCGGCAACCAGTTTAACCAGCCCATTATCGCCCGGTTTCTCAAGCAGGGAGCCGGTAAGTTTTCTAAGAAATACTTTCAATTCTATCTTCACCTCCCCTGCTGCAAAATCAGATACAGGAAGTTCAGCAAATAATTTATGGTTTCGAAACAAAGCCAAAAGGCCTTCAATTCGTTCGGACGTAAACCGGTAAAACGCCCTGATACGAGCAGGATCGGGGTGTTCTTTCCATACGGCAGAAGTCCTGTAGGAATTGCTAAGGTTGATTAAGTAAAGCAGTTGGTGCAAATGAGGCGATATTTTCCGGACCTTGTTTGTTCCTACAACATTACGGAAATCCCGCAGGTGGCACCCGATCAAATCCGTAGTTCGGGTAATAAATTGAGACCATCTGTTAAAATCGCTGCCTGTCAATTCTGCATTCAGCAACCGTTCCGGTTTTATTGATTCTGTGATAAAATCATTGAGCTGCAAAAGTTCCTTTACCATGAAAACTTTATTAAGGTTTAAGCACAACTATCCCATGACCTAATATTCAGCCCGTCGAATTAATTCGGCGTTAAGAAAAATACTGCTTAATAATACGTGTTAAATAAACAGTTAATACAATAATACGTAAACGAAATAAAATTAGCTACAATTATTTATTATTATCTTTAAAACATTAATATTAATCACTACGCTACAATATTTAACTCATAGAAAACGAACCAGCAAGCATAAACCAACGCAGCCAATAACAAAAGTTTGGGCCGTTAAAACAGCTATTAATTTTTATAAAAAAAATACCCGATTAGATTATCCGCGGAAATATTCAGCTATAAACCTCGATGAAATTCTTCTCGATCTACCTCTAAAACTTCGAGTATTCTGTGAAGGGTAAGTAAGGTAATATTGGAGCCCCGTTCATATTGTCCATACATCGATCTCTGCAGGTCAAATTTATTTGCGAAAGATTCATAGTTCGTATATCCACGTAATAGGCGGTAGTGCTTTAAGCGTTCTCCCACGCGTATTAAATACTCTTTTTCGGCTTCGGTCACCGGCTTTACTTTCTTTCGGGTAGCCATGACTTCAAAATAAAAGAAAAGAAAAACGGTTTGGTACCCATTATAAAACCCACTATATAAAGTGTTTTTCTATTATTTTTCCGTATTTTTAGCACATGGAAATAAAGGATTCCATTCTTGAAAAACCGATTGGACAACTTGGCGCGAGCAGTGTATTTTGTGAGGGTTGCGAAAAAATGGGCTATGAAACGCTGGCTTCGATATTGGCGGAAAGTCCTGAAAATCTACGCGCACAAAAGCACTTCACCTATTTCTGGTTGGTGGAGTTGATAGAGTTCCTGAAAGAAAAGGATTTGTTGGATCGCCTGCAATCTACGCAGGGAAACAGTAGGGTTTAAGAAATTCGATGGCAGATGCAAATACCCTGCTCATCTTGATTGCCGAAGCCTGGCTGATTTCGTAATAGGCATTACTCAGACTGTCGGCGGAAATAAATTGCTGCCTTTTCGTCGTAAAAACTGCGGCCGCGTGATCAAAAATTGCGGTCAGGCTAATATTCCCATAGCATCCCCCCTCGTACAAAACCCGAATCATGCAGGCCAGGTGCTTAACTGAAAGATTCAATGGAATTTTAGCATGTACGACTTCTTGATTGCGCGTCACCCGTGTTAATGCAAACATCACCTGAAAATCGTTGAGGCAGTCCTTATACATGTTTGCCACATGTGGCCAGTTTGTATCAAAACTGAGTGCCCCCTTGTCTGGCATTACAGGCGTTGCGGCAATCAATTCTGCAATATATTTATCGTAGTCAGTTACGGGTATTGCCTCCAGGGACATGATGACCCTTTTACGGAGATATGCCAAGAACAGGAAGTGATTGAAATTTATTGACATCAAAGTAGAAATAAGGCTCTCCGCAGACATGAGTTCTGCACAGTTCCTTTTACCGGCAAGCTCATTTAGTAGCGCTTCCCTGTAGAACAGCGAACTCAAATCTATAGGCTCAGCAGGGATATAGCAATAAATTTTTGAGAGGCTCTCTTCCAGGCATCGCTGCAGATCCACATCAGCATTTAGCTTTTTAAGTTGCTTCATAAACTGCTGGTAATTTATCTGGCAACTTCTTAGCCGGTGCGTTACGTACTCAACCGGTATTGGCTGCTGGCTGTGAATATATCCTCTGTAGTACAGTAATAAATGATCCATTAAATCGCAAAGTTCCAGCATCGCTATTGAATCTTCTGAGCCGGATTTTTCCGAAATCAACCCGCAAAGAAACTTAAAATGGAAATCGAAGTAACGATAGATTACTTCATCAGAATCATTTGAAAAAACTGCCGAGGACCAGGACTCCCTGGCCCTCGTGCAGCTTTCCGATACAATCTTATTGAAATCGGGCTTGATCTTTTTCCGCACAATTCCTTTCCCTCCTCTTTCTGAGTTCAAGTAATTGGCCAATATTTCAAGCTCGTTCTTCAACATAAGCTGAGTCTACGCTTTCGCAAAATGGGTCGTTGACGTAATTGTTGAACAGGTTGTTGTCGGATCACCTGAAGTTGTCGTTTCAATGCCACCATACATATTACTGAAGCTGTAAACTTTTAAAACTTTTGATTCGGTTAGTTTTAATTTCTGTGTTTTCATATTATATTTTTTAACTAACTATGAAATATCAATCAGAAAGAATCATCGGTTGAAAACATGTGTAGTTGTAATACTCGATGTGCAACTTGTTGTTGGATCTGAATTCTGTGATTGTTCGGTCGGGAAGCCAAATGAAACTAATTGTTGACGATATACTTTAATTGTTTTCGAAACGTCCAGGGATAATTTATTCTTTAGCGCTCTCATAACTTATTAAGTTTAATGTTTTCCAAGTAAATTTTAGCCTAGTTGAAGATCAAATTTATAAATGCGTGGCTGAGGTTACGGTCGAACAATTAATTGTGGGATCTCCTGAAGTCGATATAGTAATTTCAACGTTGATAAAGACCTGGACACTATTGTACACGTTTAAAAGCGTTGATTTACTCAACTCAGATTTTTGAGTTTTCATACAATTCTTGTTTTGATTTTACCTCAATGATGTGCAATTATTACTGAAAAAGAGTTTAATAATCGAGCTTTAAAAAATCTGCCGGGAGAAATATTATTTTTCCCGACAGATTTCTCATTTACGATTAAACATCAAATTATTGGGGTTCATTTCAACCCGTACATTAATTGTTCGCCACTGTTTAACATACTATTCTATTTCAGATGTGTAGTTGAGGTTACTGTCGTACAATAGGTTGTGGGATCACCAACAGTCGAGTTTGTTGTTGTTTCAGTTCCGAAGTAAATCGCGTTACAGTTGTAAACTTTCGAGACTTTCGATTCGCTCATTTTGATTTTCTGTGTTTTCATAAAACTTGATTTTATAATAATATTAATAAATGGCTTATAAAGTGATTATAATTAAACGTAAATGGCGTCTTTGAATTAGTAAACGACATTTTCGACATGGATAACGGCAACAAAAAAGGCAATCGGCTTATCATTTATCATATAATATTTTGGATCTTCTATATTGTATATGAATCTTCATACCTCATTGCATTTAGCCATGTAAATACTTCAATATTTGAATACTGCTACTATTACATTCTAAATATTTGTCTTTTCTATTGGCATTTTAATACGCTTAACCGCGGACTCTTGAAATCACGTAGCCGATACCTATTTATTGGGATTTCTATAGTAATGGAAATGATAGTCGTTTTGATATTTAAAGGGATATGGGACTATTTTGCTTTAAGAAAGACTGTTTCTACTCAACAACTATTTGGACAACTAAAGTTTTTCGTTGGCTTGGATTTTTATCGTAATCTTTATTATTTATTCATGTCCTCCGTTATTTGGTCGGCAATCAATTTTGAAAGCCTTCGAAAAAAAACAATCGAAGCATCATTAATGCAAGCCTTGGCAGAAAAAGGCAAGTCAGATTTGCAATACCAGTACGCCAAAGCCCAAAATGCATTCCTCAAACAGCAAATCAATCCACATTTGTTATTTAACACATTAAATACGATCTACAGTGCGGTTTACGTAAATGCACCAAATGAATCAGAAGCGGTTTTACTGCTCTCTGAAATCATGCGCTACTCTTACGAAGAACCTGATGCAGAGGGCATGGTCGCTTTAGAAACAGAGCTCTGCCAATTAAAAAACCTGATCCGCTTGAATTCCTATCGTTTCGGAAACAATGTTCAATTGGATTATCGAATTAACGGAGATCCGGCAAATCACAGGATCATCCCACTTGTATTAATTACCTTAACTGAAAACATGTTTAAACATGGCGATCTACGGCTGGAGCCCAGATCGGTTGAAATAACAATCTCCGAAATTGGGAACTTGACCTTTGTTGCTAAAAATGTCCCTAAAATTTCTGGCAAAAATGAACCAACCACGTCTGTCGGTTTAATTAATACCAGGCTTCGGCTTGACTACGCCTATAACGAGAATTATCAACTTGACGTGAAACATACTGACGAGCTCTTCTCACTTGAATTAACAATAAACCTGGCCTATGAACGTAGCAATATTTGACGACGAACCACCTGCTATTACCTTACTTTCTTCATACATTCAAAGAACGAATTTTATGTCTCTTCAGGCTGCATTTGCAGACCCTGCAGAAGGCATAGGTTTATACAACGGCGCAAACGCTCCGGAGTTAACATTTCTGGACATCGATATGCCCGGATTGAATGGTCTCGATTTTGCCAGGATTATTGCAGGCAAAACACAAATCATCTTTACAACCTCCTTTCGGGAATATGGACCCGAAGCTTTCGATCTGGCAGCCTGTGATTATCTACTCAAACCCTTCTCTTATGAGCGATTCCTTACCAGCGTTGGAAAATTAAAATCGGCGCCTGTCATCACTGAAGCCACTCCGCTTTTCTTCTTTGTCAGAACCGAGACCCGCGGCAAATATTTACGGGTGACGGTGAGGGATATCCTTTTCATTGAAAGCAACGACACTCTTGTTCAAATCACAGATAATTCGGGTAAAATAACGGCCATGCACAATCTTGCTGAGGTTCATTCCTGGCTTCCCCAGGGACAATTCTCCCGTATCCACCATTCTTACGTCGTGAATCTTGAACAAGTACAGGCGGTAGACCGCGGTCAGGTGATCCTCAAAAACGAAAAAGTGATCACTATCGGCAGACAATACAAAGAACGTTTTATGGAGACCCTTGAACAATTGATCATCAGACGTCGTCAGCCATAATCATACTATCCACACCCCCAACTCTAATAGCCTTATTGATAGCTGTTACAATCATTTTCAATAAGCAGTGCCATATAAAAGTTTCATGCCGGCGTTGCTCAGATTTGAAAATGCGGTTAACCTGCATATGGATAATATCAGCGATTAACTTCTGCCGAAACTGCTCAGGCTTTTCACTCGATGCCCTCGAAAGGCCGATCAAAGAAGTATTCAAATGACTAGTTACTTCCTGACTTTCATACAGTAGACTTTCGTCAAACAACAATGCTTTCTGAATCTCTCGATAGCGGTCATCCATAGACCTTTTTAGCTTTTTATCTCCACCATGCTCCACAAAGAAGGCATGACTTACCCATTGACACACGGCCAGCGCTTTTTCGAGATCATCATTATAGAAAACCATTAATATCTGATAACAATGCCGAACCGGCCACAACATAAATTCACTATTGCTGATAACCGGGGCCCTCAGTAACCTTTGGCAAATGAATTCGCTTCCTCTAAAGAAAACCTCTTCAACTTCCCCGATTAAGCCTGCTGAATAACGCTCGATCTCTCGTTGATAGGTATCGAAAAATGCTTTTTGCACCAAACCATGAGTAGTGAGGTTACCGACCAACGATTGAAGATCAAACTGAATATCCTTTACATCGGAAACGTTAACCTTTAGGCGAATACGTAAGTGCGTATCGGTGTCAAAATACCGAACGAAAAACCATTGATTAATTCGATATTTATTATCCGCAATCCACGGCATCAATGTGTTCAGCAGAATATTCTCGACACTTTCGTACGTCGCATAGATCTTCATATAAATCCATTCTGAACCTGGTTGAAAATCACGGACAATTTCTCGCTCGCTGATATTGCCTTGATTTGGAATATATACCCTATCCCGATTGAGCAATGAGATAACCAACTGAGAATTATACTTATTTTCAGTTTTCTGACCAGGACCGATAATTCCCAAAAACTCGGTTATTATCGAATCTCCTGCCCCTCGCAGGTTCTCAAGAAAAAATAATGCTTCGTCATCATTAGAAAGGTTGAATATTAATTGTTGGTCTCCTTTTCCTATCGATACGTTGACTGGAATTCCGCGCATCCTGCAAAACAGATGTAGCCGGCTTATCGATAATGTCTGATTTACGAGTTCCTTAATCTCTTCAGCATTTATATGCCATCGCGCAAGGCTTAATATAGCTCGGCCATATTCTATTCTTGGGTAAAAATTCAAACCTGGAAACAACTTTTCCGGATCGAAGTCAAGGTTTGCACGCGTTGACTGGTATTGTAATGCACACAAGAATTTGAATAACTGCATCCCATTGTGATGAAAGTTGAAAGCAGTTGGTAAGCGGGGAATTACGCGTTTGCCAGATGGCCGATGGACCAGTATCAAATCACTACTTTTTATTGAAAGCTCCAGTTCCGCCGGAAGAATGCTGCCATTAACCGGAAATGTATTCAACGGCAAAACAGTTTCATAAACCTGCTGACGTCTATTAATATTGTCTATCTTCCGATGACTTAACTGTAACAGTTCGGCGAATACAATGTCCGGGTTTGACGATGCCTCCTGCATTGCAACATTGCGGCAAAAGCTCATGAAATCATCGCTAAATGCAGAAAATCTGCCTGTCAAAGCGTTTGCTGTCGACCCGCCAATATTCTGGTAGATCAATTTATCTCCAGCAATTGAACAAATGACACTTACTGAAGGTGGAAGCGGTAAACCCGATGGCTTTAAGCCGGAAACGTCAGCATCTGTCAAAATCACCGGATCCCATTCATTTCGCTTACCATTCTGCAGCCAAACTTTAAGTAGCAACCTGTGTACTTCAGTCCAGTTAACTTGATCAGGCTGCTTTTGCCGTTGGCCAAATTCCAATCCTTTTATTAATTCGTTTTCTTCGGCCTGCTGACCATTGCCATATGCAACACCGAGATCAGGGTCGAGGGCTTCAAGAAGGGGAACACTACGTTCTCCGAATTTCTTCTCAAATGCGTCCTTGAAAGCAATCAGGTCATTTTTTGAAGAAATTGGCGCTAAAAGATCCAGTACAACTATTGAATCGCGGATCACCTGCTGCCATTCAAAGCTAACATTAGTCCCCCCCCGTATTTCCAGGCCTGAATAGATCGCGCCTCCATCAACTACTGCCTCGAAACCGACGTGTTCTTGTACATTTCCAGTCGATAAATCTGACTTTTCATTAAATAGTATACTAAATTTTTGAACGTCTGAATTACCAACCAACAAACACAATTCGTTCTGCGACAACAAAACCTGTTCCTTTAACAGCCCCTCGATATGAGCCTTCGCTTCATTGCGAGTGCAATCTGTAAGATCTTCGAGATAGGCAATCAATTCCGCCATCGACCGAGAATTTGATTCTAAATATTTCAAAAGAAATGAATCCACTTCGCTTTGCTGAAGCACATAAACATAAAAAGAAAGCCTCCCCGATTTTTCTGTATCATACCTGGTATATCGCCAGTTATGACCAATAGCGTATACTGTAGGATTAATTGCAATATGCACCTCATCTTTCAGATCCAAATTAAGTAGAGCATCCAGCTCTCGCTGGACTGATGGGAATAAATGCAAAATAGGATTTGATTTACCAGCTCCCTGTGGCTTCTCACCTTTGCCCCAGTCCGCTAAACCAAAGCCGGAAAAAGCACCAAAAGGTGTTGCCCGGAAACTCATCCGGTTATAAAACTTTAAGGCAGTCAGTTTTTCTTTTGCGCTTAGCAAGGTAAAGTCAAAAGATTTTTTGTTGAGCTCTCTATAAAATTCTGGTGATGCAAGCCAAATAGCATTCTTGAAAGCATTGCATTTAAGTACATCAGATAACTGATCGATGCTATATCCTGTTGCCGGAAAAAACGGCCTTCTTACAAAGACCTTATCAAGAAATTCGATTTGTTTATGATTCACCATTATTTGCAATCAAAAGTTTAAGAAAGGATAACTACCTACTGCATTACATGCGCCGGTTTAAGAATATTACCATGCATGCGACAATTAGGAAAAAAAGGTAAGATGTGCCGCTAACCTTTGCCCGCAATATTTTCAATGCATTACTAATCTGTTTCGAAACATTCCCTTCGGAGGTACCAAGTTCTTCTGCTATCTGCCTATGCGACAAATATTCATTTCTGCTCATCTCAAAAATCCTTCGCATTTTCGGCGGGAGTTCTTGAACTTGCCGATCGATATACGCAATTAGCTGCAGTTCTCTAACACGGTAGTCTGAAGAAACACAAGCATAATCGCTAATTCTATTATCAGCCTCAACTGAATTCCAATAGTTAATTTTAATTTGTTCGTGTGCAAACAGGTCAAATATTTTATTGCGGGCCGAGATATATAGGTAGCCAGCAAGATTACATTCTACATCAATGGATGCTCGTTTCAACCAAAGCCTTGTAAAAACATCTTGAACAACATCCTTTGCAGCATGCTCGTCGCGAACCTTTTTTATAGCATGTCGAAAGATGAGATGAAAATATCTTTTATAAATCTCATTATAAGCACGATGATCGGATTCGAGTAGGAATTCGAGTAAGTTTTTATCTGAAATTGCCGAATAATTTACCATGCCCTCTTCGTTCCTTTATTGAGTATTTGAGCCGAAAAGGGAAAAACGCAGAAGGCGTGGAACCCAACTTATCGCTTGTGAGGCCCTGAGAAGCCTTAGGAACGAATAAGCGGGCGCCACGCCTTCGGCGTGGGCGCGATCCACTTATCGTCTTGTCCTATTAGAAATTTCTCAGGTTTCACAAGCAAGACTCAAAGTGCGAGCCGATATGGTCGCAAAAATATATTTTTAAGAATCTAAAACCACTTCATTAAAACAACTTCAATCATCTTTTACCAAATATAGTGTTTTTCTCTATAAATATATAGAAAAACACATGAAATAAAAATAATATCTCTATTCGAATTCTTTAAGAATAATTTTAGAAAAAAAGAAAGAATTGGCGAAGGGATCACTGACACGATTGGGATTATTTTTAGCAAAAAAAGCTATAAACAAATCAATTCTCGCGAAGATGACAGGAATTGGTACAGATCGCTTAAGTCAATTGTCCATCAATCCGAATTCTCATCTCAGAGTGCGAGAATTATATTTGATTGCGCTTGCAATAGAGGTAAATCCTACAGAACTTTTAAACTTTGTATGCGAAGGTGTAAATTTGCCAGTGCCAGGATCTGGTTCAAATTCTGGGATAAGCGAATAATTTTTGTATTTAAAGAAGATTTTTTAAGCCAGCCACAACTTATATCTTACATATTTTTTGTTAGACTAATGCAAACCTATTTCTTATACAAATGCCTTTATAAGCAATAATAATTGGTAGAACAATACTTCAATTGTGGACTCTAAAATTTGATTTTTCAACCTGCTTATCGAATTCCTTTACTCATGTAAATTATCAGGAAACTTATAGTAGTAAATCTTATCATTCGGATACTTTGAAGGTAACAGTTTTAATTTATCACCGATAAAAAGCGCTTTACCGTCAATTATAATATCCATCCACGCCATTTTATTTGCATTTAAAAGGTTCGCAATTTTGCCCAAACGGTATTCATAATAACCTTGGCTGAACGTAAAAATAAGATAAGTACCTTCCAAATCGTATAGGCTTCTGATCGAGCCCAACGATCGGTCGAAATCCTTTATTGGCAAATCTAATGAAATTTCTTCGATCTTATTTCTTAAAGGATGATCTCCAAATGTACCGTCATCGTAGAACATGCGCATTTTGACTTGCTTATTTTTATAGGTCCGCTCATCATAGCCATTCACCTCGAACCTAAAAACACTGGTTAAATTGCGTAATAGCGTATCTCCCCGGATAGGATTATCCTTGTATACATCGACACTAAAGTTTAACATTTTAAAATACTGGCTTGCCAACAAATCTGTAGAGCATCCAACTTTAGGAAAAAGAGGCGATTCGCCGTCAATAAATACAAGACTTTTCAATTCGTCGAGATCATACGCGCAATTCCCCTTATTTTCGCAAATTTTAATATCCCTATTAACTCTATCATAATAGTCTTCGAGTAAATAGGACGAGTCATCTGGGGTAATACCAAGCGAAAAAACGATATCTTTAATGGGGCTCAGAGTCTTATCAAGGGATGTAATTACCTGCGTAAACTCTTTTTCTTTCTTGATATCTTCCAGTTTGTCCTGGTAAATTTCTAAACTCTGTAATATAACAGATGTTAGCATTGAAAAAATCATCAACCATAAGATCCTCCTTCCTCCAACAGTAATTCTGTTTGTTCTCTTATCCCTAAAGTCAACAAATAAGGCAAGCATTCCCAAGGCAGCGCTGAAAAATATCGAAGCAAACTTTAAAATATTTGTCACTAATTGCCAAAATTCGGGTGTAAGCCAATTGGTATTCATATTGTTAATTAAACAAGTGGTTAAAAGTCGATCCATCATAATTCAATGGAATATAACTATCAAAGTTCATTTTAACACTTAACGGATGGTACTCGTCAACATGCTATCTATAACTTCTATCAGAACTTCCGTAGGGTCTTCCTTCCTGTCAGCTTCATGTTTACCATCTGCGATATGCAACATTTTGCATAACTCATCATCAGTTAAGTTAACGATGAGTTTTCCGTTTTCCCGCAGGGCTCCTTTTGCTGCGATTTGTGCATTTTTATCCGGCCCTTTGCGTGATATAATGAACGCCACTGTTCTTAATCCTCTGTTAAACAAATATTTTTCGGTTGTATAGATTTGACCTTGCGTAATTTTGTTCTTGTAGTTTTTAAATTCGAACAACACATAGCGTGTATTGAAATCTTTAGAAAGATCGATCCAAAAGTTATGCAACGACGCTATTCTGCAAATCAGATCAAATTTGTGAATTCCTCCATCGGTCGAATGCTGAAAATCCCATAAAGTCAGGTGATCTTTAAATAAATATTCAAGTATTTCCTTACACTTTTCTTCGTAAAGTCTCGCCGGTGATTTTTTCTTCGGCTTATCGGCTGCATCGCGTTCCTCTTTATCAACTATATCTTCATCAGAATCCCCTCCCTTACCTTCCGCGATAGCTTTTAATTCACGACAGAGTTTTTCACCGTGTGAAACAAACTTGGTCAAAGGAGATGGAGCGTGACCGTCGACAAAAAGAAGTTCGTCAATAAGCTTAGCAGACCTACCTTCGACCACAATCATAAGGGGATCAGGCTTTTCCGTCGTCGCCCTATTAAAGATACGTGCGAGTTTGTAATATGAATCTGGATGATCAAATGCTACGTTAAACAAATCGACAATATCCCAAACATGAACATCCCGCTTTGCCAACATTTGAGCTTTTAAGGGTTCAGTTACTACAGAAGAAACGATTACTAGTCGTATACTTCCTATTGGTCCCTTATCGCAAATATAATCGACTGCACGCTCAATTATATTTGGCAGTATGATCTTACTGCGGTATAATTTAACCTCCACTGCAACCTGCTCTCCTCCTTTTTTCGCCAAAATGTCGATATGGCCTCTTTTACCTCTATACTCACTGCGGACTTCAAAACCGCGAAACTTCAATATTTCGGCACACAATTTTTCAAACTCGAGCCCCAGTGAGGGTTCATTTATATCTTCAGAGTTCATGATAGGTTTAAAAGTTTAGTTTTCAAAATTGAACATTTAAGAACATCGAACCCCCAAAATTAGAAGCGATTTATTTTGAATTAATCACGCGCCTTTCTTTACTTTCTCCCAGGTTTCCTTCAATTTGGAAACGGCTGCTAATCTGATTTTCTCCATCATATCTGATAACTCCTCCACTTCTGCGTTCCCCTGTGCGATCTTCAAACAACATTCAAGCGTGTCATTTAAGACCTTTACCGTAGGCCCGTCGATATCATTGGTCAGCATTAATTCAGCTTTGATAATTAATAATTTAAAAGCGGTATGTTCGGAATCAGAAACAGTTCCTTTGATGATAAAAGACGACATTGATGAAAGTATTTCGCTTATAAGATTCCGAAACTCTGTTATCCAATTCTGTCTGTTGCCGGACATTACTGTTTTATTAAAATCCCGCTCGTTATTCTCCCTGGACTGCTTGATCTGTGCGAGTGAGAGTGTGGTAGCATTTGCCAGTTGATTCTGCGCGGTCTCCAGGTTCGTTCGCCGGGAATTATAGGATACAAACATATTAGTGCCAAATGCCAGCAAGCCGATTGCCAACGAAACGATCCAGGGCATTTGTTTTTCCCACGAACCCGCTTTATCGTCACCTTTTTTAGCTTCAGATATTTGAATGCGCAAATCTTTAAGTAATATAACAGTGTCTTTTGTACGAACTGGTTGAATTACATTCTCTTTTTTAATACGCGTGGCCCCGTCATTCGCGATGACCGGAGCGTGGAAAATAACAAGCAAACTGATAGCAAAGCACAGAAAGTATATTTTTTTCATTGGTGCTTAAATTTTGATTTTGTTGAAAATATCGTCCAGGGAGTCCGGTTGCAAAACCCAACGGTAAGCTAAATGCACTTCCCATTCATACCCCTCGCTAATGTAGCTGAGTGATAAATTCGGATTTTCCTCGTAACTACTTCTGACTATGGTGCCGTTTTGCAATGTTTTTCTGGCTGTGATGAAATTAATTTTGTAAAGAAAATCTTTTAAGGCATGAACAGTAGCTTCACCCCCCTTCGCAAAGTTAAACTGGTTATTTTGCTTGATCTGATGCAGTTTACTGTGGAGCTCAGTAGTGGTAAATCGAAAATTATCTTCGGCTTTCTTTTGACTTTTACTGGCCCTCATACCGTAAATAAGCTTCTCAATGGATGGCAACTCCGACTTATACTCCGCTATCGTATCGTCGATAATACTCCGTGAATAGACAGGTAAAATGGCTTCAATATGTTCGGTTCTTATAATGGTGGATTGCTGTCGGTAAGCCTCTTTTGCGGCAGTTACGCAAAGCTTTATCAAATCCCTTGGCCGGTTTCTAATAAGGGATAATAAAACCGTTTTAGTCGGTACGTTGGCCCACAAGCCCTTTCCCCGGAAACTTCTTTCAAACAGCGAATAAAGGTTTTCAGCTAAATGATCCTGCTGCAACCTGGAAAGATGTTCTTCATCTAAATTTTCTCCATAAAATGTTATTATTCGCTTTACAAGCAGAATGAAAATCTCATGAACCTTATATGATTGGTGAACTACCGCGTTCTCATATTTATCAGAGGATTCATCAGCAGTCCTAACCGCATTATAAACATCCAACCGCAGTGCCAATTTAAAGGTTAAGCCCTTATTCTCGCTGCTGAGATCACGTATCGCATTGATTAGCGCCGAAATTATTGTAACCCCTTCCTGCCGGTTTTGCCAGCTGCGGTCAATATCATCCAAATAGACTACAATCTTTTGGGTTTTCAAAAACTGCTCTACCTGATCTAACTGAGTGGAAGAAAGCGCCCTATCTGCCTTTAGCGATAACAGATGTTTTTCTAAAATCCTGAAGATCTTCATACCAGATGGTACGATCATAGCCGTTACAGTTGAACTATCAAGTTCAAACTGCTGAAGGATTTTTTTTGCGATAATATCAATCAACTGATATTTCCATTTTTTAATGGTCGAGATTACATTCTCATACTTTTCCCAAATTTCCGCCACATCGTCCGGGCGAAGAATTACGGGCATCATGCCCTTCCCGATGGATTCTGCGATAGCATACTGAAACAAAGCAGACTTACCTACTCCTTTATTTCCTACCAGGATTTTTAAAGGTTGATCTGCTATTATAGATTCATATATATCGTTTTTGAAATAATATTGCTTCAGACGATCAATATCTTCTTCTTCTCCGGCATAAGTGCCGAAAAGTTTTCGTCTGTTATCCTCGTTAAGGATAATCTGTGGGCGGTTAGGCATGGACTGATAAGGATTGTGTTAGAAAAAAAACATATAAATATGTCAATAATTATTCTGTCAATTATATAGAAATAAAATAAATAACAGTAAAAAATCTTAGCATATCCAACAGAGAAAATCGATTCGCTTTATAGTTATTATATCGAATTCTTATTTATTTTTCTTTTGAAACGACATTATGGTCAAAGATATCTGACTGGATAGTGATCTGTATAAAACTCCCTTGCCCTATTTCGACAAAATCTTCATTCCATTATTTGGACAACTGCCTTAGCAAGATTCTCTGATTTATTTATTAGTGGGGTGGATAAGGTTGCAAACTATTTTTCCGCTATGCGTATATAAACCAGAAAATACATTGTTATTCAATATAAATAGAATGTTTTTTCTGCCATAGTTCTGTCCTTTAGCAAAAACGTTTCCCACCCTTTTCCCACTGTTTTCGGCTTATAAAAGACTGTTCCTTTGCTTATAACAAAAAGGTTATCAGAAACAATCGGCTATGGAACAAACTTCAATAATAAAATGCGACACGGCTCAAGATTCAACCAGGAATAAAAAGAATGGTTTAGCAAAGCATGATTATTCCTATTACCTGGTAGAAGAAAGCATCTCTTTTATGGTTGCGTCACCATATTTGCTCGTTGGCTCTCCAGGTAGTGATGAAACCTGGCTAATCCACATTTCCATCGTTCGGCAACAATTTGCCAACTGTATCAAACCTATACTTAAATTTCTTAAAGGCGAAGAGATTGTATTTGCGATTCCTGCCAATGCGGATCTGCACAGCAGCCTACTTGATGGAAGGAGCTCGTCAGCGTTTACCGGAAAAATCATCACGATTTGTATCTCAGAACCGACAACGGCTGAAAAAATCGTTGAAAAGCTCATAAGCTTGACAGAAAAAATCGTAGGTCCAGCAATACCCTGTGCCTTCCACCTTACTGAGGTTATCGCCGTTGAATACGGTTTAATATTCGGGGAATCGAATCTATTCACGGAGAATCGAGGAATTTTTTACCGTTCTCAAATACTAAGCAGTATAAACCAAACTTTAAAATTAAAAGGAATTGACTGGCCTTTTAAATCGATAACACCAATTGGATCGTATAAAAATCAGCGGCTTCTCAAAAATCAGTACATCCCGATCCAAACATTTAAGAACGAAGCGAAAGGTACTGTTACAAAATGCCTGAAATTAAATTACCTGCTTAATATACAATGGTGCGTACTCAAACACGGCAGGAAATTCCAGAGTTTTGATAATAACGGCAGGGATGAAAAAGACAGGTTGAAGTGGCAGCTCCATTTACATCGCCGGCTTGAACCAAAACAAATATTGCCAAAAGCGATAGAATATTTTGAGATCAATGGTGATGGTTTTCTGTCCTTAGCGTATATAGAGTCAGTTTCACTCGCCGAAAAAGCGGCCCAACTCAATGAAGGCAAGACGTGGCGCACAATGCCGGCAGAAAATAAAAGGCACCTTATTAAATGCCTGATCGACATTATCCGGATAATTGACATTTTCCATAGCGAAGGCCTTATTCACAGGGATATCACCCAGGGTAATTTCCTGGTCAATGATACCGGCCAGGTATTTGCGATCGACATCGAGCTTGCATATGACACCCGGAATGCTGCTCCTCCCTTTTCTTTGGGTACAGTCGGCTATATGTCGTCCAATCAACTTAATGGCGGCCCCCCTTCCTACGCCGACGACATCTATGGCCTGGGAGCTTTATTTATTTCATTGTTTACGGGTATCCTGCCGAATAAATTCAACCATCGTCGTTTGGATTACCTTGCGGAAAACCTGAATTATTTTGTTGGGCTGCCAGTACTTGAATCCGTCATGCTATCCTCGATCCAATCCGATCCCTTGCTTAGGCCTTCATTGACTGATATTAGTGCAGCACTCGAAATAGCCGACGCCATACTTTTGACCAGCGACGGAGTGGAGGTTGTTCCTGTTACGAGTTACAGGCCTCACCGATTAGAAAATATACTGTCCGACTGTGTAAATATGCTAACCGGTATGTTATTTCCCTGTGGTACGCAGATCAACAGAGGAGTAGAAGCCATTAAACAAATTCATGAAGTACCAGGAATTTGTCGGCAAATCGAAAGTTCCCCACTCCCGGATGTGGCTGAACTCGCCATCCTTGCTCTTTTCAAACAATACCCGATGCATGGCGCTGATTTTGGTTTGATTCTTCGGCAGATTGATATACGGTTGAAAAGCGGTGAACCGATAATGAAAATTGATTATGATCTGCAGATCATGGCCATTCAACTCGCAACAATTGAAAAAAATGTAAAAAGGGCATTGGACTTTATGAGCCTCGCTGTACCTGCAGCTGAACCAGCCATAGAAGAAATGCCTCCAGGTATATCACAGGGTCTGGCGGGGCGCGGGCTGAAGCTCTTGTTTCTGATGGCCGATCCTAATATTCCATCATTGAGCAGAGAATTGAACGAGATGGTCAATCGTTTGATGGAATTGCAATTGAATGACGGCTCCTGGGCGGTCAAAACAACAACACAACTTAATAAAAAATATAAGGCTACCGGTTTTTCTCACGGAGTCGCGGGCATCACTTATTTCTTATTGTGCTATTACGAGAACCATGCAAGCATCGCCTTAAGGACAAGTATTCTTGATGGCCTGGAGTGGCTTGCCAAACAACGCAAGCTGGAACATGGCAAATTTTTGTGGCCGGTCAGCGCCGAAAATGA
>JGI24739J22299_10000128_pt1 | contig 23902 bp, 21 predicted proteins | sample KBSCornC5_FD_22299 | JGI IMG/M metagenome (IMG submission 22299)
GCAGGAGGTAAGGCGGCTGGCGGCAAAGTCCGGCCTGCCCGGCAATTGCCGGCTGGCTCCGCTCGAAGGCCCGTCCCTGGGATCCCGGATCGCCACGCGCGCGCTGGGGAATGCCGTGCCGTTCAATCGCATTTCGATGCTCAAGAGGAATGTGGAGCGGTTCCGCCAGCTGACCGCGCTGGCGGTGCCGGAGAAGACCGCGCTCATGCTGAAGACCCGCTTCGGACTGTCCGACCTCCGCATGATCCACACGCGCCACGGCGCCGGCGACCGCGCGGTCGGCTTCGACAAGGCAAGCGGGATGTTCGATTATGTTCTACTCTCCGGCGCCAAGGTCCGGGACCGATTGCAAGCCGCAGGTCATCTTCGGCCGGGCCGTCACGCGACGATAGGCTATCCCAAGTTCGACCTGCTCGATCAGGCTGAGCACGCCCCCCTGTTCGATAATGACCGGCCGACTGTCCTCTATAATCCCCATTCCGCGGCAGGCCTGTCGTCCTGGTTCGGGATGGGCCTCCAGGTTCTCGAATATTTCGCTGAAAGCCGGGCGTATAATCTGATCTTCGCACCGCATGTGATGCTGTTCGCGAAGCGCCTTTCGCTTTCGCTGTCCCCTCCGTCGATGGCGTGGGTCGGGGATATCCCGGCACGGTATCGATCGCTGCCCCACATCCTGATTGATACCGGCAGCCAGGCTTCGGTGGACATGCGTTACACGATGGCGGCCGACATCTATCTCGGCGATGCAAGCAGCCAGGTTTACGAATTTCTCGCGCGGCCCCGCCCCTGCATCTTTCTCGATGCGCATGAACAGCAATGGGCCGACAATCCGGATTTCGCGCATTGGGCGGCCGGGCCGGTCATTGACCATGTAGCGATGCTCGACCGCGCGTTGCGCGACGCTGTCGAAAAGCCGAACGCGTTTCGCGATGTGCAACGGTCGCTGTTCCGATACAGCTTCGATCTCACGCCGATTCCGTCAGCGGATCGCGCTGCGCTTGCTATTGTCGCCTATCTTGAACCAGGCACCGCCCCGCCGGCTGCCAAACTGGCGGCATGATGCCCATGAGCGTCGCCAGATGGAATTATCTCGAATTCGGCGTGAAGAAGCCGATATTCAAGATCGTTGCCCGCTCTCTTTCGGCGGCAAGACGGTCATGGGCGAACTGGCGTCAGACACTCGGGCTGGGCGCGCCCAAGAGCTTCGAGCGATCCCGCTACGGAATCGACCTGCGTGCAAACTGGGCCGACCGGACCTTCCAATATTGCATCTACGCCACCTATGGCCGTGAGCTTTCCGACTTTCTCGCATCGAGACGCCGGCCATTCATGTTCCTGGACATCGGCGCCAACCAGGGCCTGTTCAGCCTTCTCGCGGCGAAAAACCCGGCCTGCACGGCCGTTCTGGCGTTCGAACCGGTTTCACGGACATTCGATCTGCTCAAGGCCAACATCGCCGCAAACCGCTTCGGCGCCAGGATAACCCCCGTGCTCGCAGCCATCTCGGACAAGGCCGGGCATGGCGAGATGCATGTCTGCCATGCGCATAGCGGCGGTGCATCCTTGCGAACCGGCAGCATCGCGGGCGGCGCCGGCACCGAAAGGGTCGATCTGATCCGCAGCACGCAACTGGACTCAATGCTCCCCGCCCGGGACGCCGTCATCGTGAAGATCGACGTGGAAGGCCATGAGGAGGTCGTGATCCGGGAGCTGATGCGTTGCGTGCATCACGATCGCTTCGAGGCGATATTTTACGAGATCGACGAACGATGGGTGAACCCCAACGCAATCCAGTCATTGCTGAAGCAGCATGGCTTTGACCGGTTCGCCAAGTTCGGCGTCGGCCGTCATTACGATATACTTGCACAGCGGTGATGTAACGTGCCAGTCAGCTACTGGTGAGGCGCCTTGCCGTTCAACATACGTTCCAGCTGCAGGGCATAAAGCTCCAGGGCGGGAAGGAGCGACTCGCAGGTGGTCGTTTCGATGACTCGCCGTACGCTAAGCAACCGTTGCTCTACCGTTGGCGCGCAGTTGGTCGATGCGGCGAACATGGCTCTCTCCCTTATAGAGGGATTATCGTAGCAGGACGCCGCCCATCGAAGTTTGACCGCGATCAAAGCAGACCACCGGGGATCGTGAGACCTTGGACTCGCGACCACTCCTCGTCGCAGTGTCTTGCCTCACCCTGTCGGCTCATACCGACGGGGTGTTTCTTCCCGTGGACGCCAATGCCAAGCGCGGAAAGGCTCGGGAAAGGCCGCCCACGGCGGTCCCCTTCATGAAGGTCCGCCGTTGCAGACGTCCTGAACACAGGTTGCGGCCATCGTTCATTATCTTTCCGTGGCCCCTTTCCGCACAACCCTCGCGCCCTCGATGCTGCTTCTGATAAGGGCGATCCGGCCATTCTTGAGTTCGTAGTAGACGGTGCCCTCACTGATCAGGACATCGCCACGGTTAAGGACACCGGACGGCATCTTGACCCCGTCGCCCGTTGCCACGAGTTTCGTGCTTAACTCGGCGGCGATCAGGCCGTGCTTCGGATCGACGACGACTGTACGTGCGGTGACGGTTTCTTTAATTTGCTGCCAAATTTTGCGGTATAAATCCAGAATTGCCTGTTTGCCGCGCAGCACGCCGAACTGGGGTGCGTGATAGAAGATCACGTTATCATCATAGATATCCGCATAATGCTCGTCGCCCGCATTGAATTGTTCGAGATATTTCAGATATCTCTCCTGGGTCATTTCGGTTGGTTGCTCTTGTGCTGCCGCCGGACTGACGAGCGAAAGCAGCAGTGCGGCAACAAGGCTGAAGTTGACGAGTTTCATGATCGACCTCCTTTTCCGAAGGTCAAGGCCGGGCCGTGACTGACGAACCCGACCTTACCTCCCCCCTTTTTCCGAATTACGCCGGATCAAAACTTCATACTCGCCGGCAACGACGAAGAGCCCCCGGCGGCCGCCGAAACCTGTCCCAGCCGCCAATGATAGCTGAAACGTCTGATCGTCACCCTGCTGAGTGGCGCGTGAGCAATCCAGCGGTCTCAATTCCTGTCTAGGACAATTGCGTGTGTCGTCTACGTCCGGAGCGCCACTTCACAAGGCATCCAGCGCCATCGACAATTGTTGATCGCAACCAACCGCTNCCCTGTAAAAAGAGACAGGAGCAACTCCGCAATCGGAGGAGTCTTCGCGCCGAAAGGCGGCACTGCCCATGAGGGCGTCAGCGATGAACTGCGCCGGGCATTCCTCGTCTATATCATCAGCCACAATCGACCGATGGCGGAAATCCTGGCTCCCAACCGAAAACCTCTCCGCGGAGAGTTTGAGCGGGGTTTTGTAGGAATGACCGGGGTGCCCGTCGATCTGGAAGAGCTTGAGGCCGCGCGGGAAGCAATCATCGCCGCAATGGTTGGAGACATGCCGGATGAACACCGGCGCTTTCTTCTCGGCTTCAAACGCGGCGAACCGGATTGGTCGCTGCTTGGCATCCCCGAGGCCCAGCATCTGCCTGCCGTTCGGTGGAAGCAGCAGAATCTCGCCCGGGTTGCCGCAGACAAGCGGCGTGAACTTGCTGATGCGCTGGAGAGGGTGCTTTTCTCCAGCTAAGTTACCTTTGAATGACTGAAAATTGGGCGCAATGTTAGCGATGACGAATATCCGCACCAGCGACCCTCTCGGTGTAAACGAGATGCTCTACCAACTTAAGCGCCCAAGAATGGAAACACCGCGCTTCTACGGCCATTCTCCGAAAGCGCAAAAGGGCGGTTGGCGGAACAAAGGGGAACCCGAATGGCGCCGTGCTGACACTCGAGTCCCGAACTATTCNCGAACCGCTGAAAGGGCATTTTTGNGCCGATAGCAGACGGTCCGATTTCAGACAATAAATGCAAGAAGCAGACCTTGTCGTCGGCAGATGGTTAGCATCCGCACGCCACCACATGTCGCCTTCAACATATCAACAAACGCCATGATCGGTAATTATGCAGCCCGAATATGGCGGACGAACTGTTCCGCATCAGATCGCAGACGCTGAAAATGGGCCTGCAATTCGCCGACGGCCAGGCGCACAGCGTTTGCGGCGCTGCTGTTCTGATCGGCGGATAGGCGAATATGTCCGCTGGCGTCCACCATCTGGTCGGTCTTGTGGAGCGCGGAAACGACGGTTCCCGTAATCTCGGTTCCTGCGCGTACTTGCTGCTCGACCGAGCCGGCGACCGCGGATGCAATCTCGTTCAATTGTTCGAGCATGTTGTTGATCGTTCTGGTGGCGTCGACGACCTCGTTGGCGGATGCCTGAATGCTGCTAATCTGGCCGCGAACCTGATTGGTCGCCTTGCCGGTCTGCCCCGCGAGGTTCTTGACCTCGCCTGCAACGACCGCAAAGCCATGGCCAGCCTCGCCGGCGCGCGCGGCCTCGATGGTCGCGTTGAGCGCCAGCAAATCGGTCTGTGAAGCAATCTGATTGATGGCGCCGACAACCGCCTCGATAGCTTCGGCCTCCTCAGCGAGCACAGCGCCCCTTCCCCGTGCTTTTTCCGCTTCCTGGAGCGCAGTCGAGGCAGCCTGATGTGAGTTGCGTACCTGGCGACCAATCTCGGCGAAGGACATCATGAGTTCGTCCGCTGCCGACGCGGCGACCTGCATCGATTGGACCATCTGCCCGCTTTCCCTGTCGAGGATGGTCGATTCCTGCCGGGTCTGCTCGGCCCTTAACGTAAGCTGTTCCGCATTTGCGAGCAGGCTCTCGGTTGAATGGCTGACGGCTTCGATCACAGCCGATATGCTTCCTTCGAACTCGTGCGCAAGGGTATCGAGCATCGCCCGCTTTTCTTCCAGAGCGCGTTTATTGATTTCCTCATCACGGCGCTGCTGTGCAATTTCCGCGGCCTTCTTTTCTTCGGCCCGGCGGCGTTCGCCTTCGTTCGCCAAACGGCGCTGCTCTTCACGCTCCGCCTGCAGGCGGGCTGCTTCCAGCGCGTTTCCGCGAAACGTATCCAGCGCCGCTACCACAGCGCCCAGTTCGTCCCGGCGATGCAGGCCGCCGATGTCGATGTCATAGTCCGCTGCGGCTAATCGGGTGGTCGCGTCGGCGATGCCGCGGATTGATCGCACAGTGGCAAGGCCGACAAGGAGCGATGCGATGGCGATACCCGGCACGGCCAGCAGCGCAAGCGTTGAGAATATAGCGGTCTTCGCCTCGACATCAGCGCTGACGGCCTCGGCCTCCCGTTTCGAGTCGGCGACGCCGCTCCGGGTGATGTGGCCGATGTTCGCTGTGACCTGCTGGGAATATTTGTGAAAGGAGTCCAGCATCGACGCAGCACTGGCAAAATCGATCGCCAGCATCGAGGTCACGACGTCCACGGCTTGCGAATATTGGTCTACGTCGCGCCGGACCGCATCGATGCGTGCCCGATTGGCTTGGCCGGCTTCGGTATTCCGAAAGGCTCCGAGATCACGACCGACGCCGGCTAGAGTCCCTTTAATGACGCCGGCTTGGACAGGGATGTCCACCGTGCCGGGATTGGCAGCCACCCTGTTCAGCAGCCGCGACAGGGCGGCATCTGCGCGCCCGAATCTTGCTTCGATGTCGGCCAGCTTAGCTGCATCCTGCATGTCGACCATCACGATATGTCGCGTATCATCGCGGACAGTGTGCAGCGCCGATATCTCGATTACCGCCATCAAGGAAAGCAGGCCGAGAGCAAGCGCCGGCGCAATGCTGAACTTCACGATCAGCGGCCAATCGGAGAGGCGCCGGAGGCGCGCTACCCATTTCCTGGCTACCTGACACCACATTAGAAGCGAACCTGAACGCTGGCGCGCAGCTTCCGTTCGGCTGGTACCGGCGACAGGCTGGCGCCCGCCGCTCTGGTGAGATTGTCTCCCGTGATGGCGAATGTCACGTGGTCGCTCATCTTGAAAGCCAGCTTTGCATCGAGCGCCAGGCTATCCGGAATCTTGGCCAGCCTCAGCGGCACCGATTCCCCTAAACCGGTTGCGAAAAGCTGGCTGATAGGCGAGGTGTAGCGCGCCGCGATGGTGGCGAGCCAAGGGCCGCGTTCGTGGCTTATCTGCGCCTTGATCTTGTGTTCAGGCGTGGCGCTATCCAAAGCAAGCGGCCGCTGGAACACCCCGCCTGAATTGCCGACGATGTCCTGGTCGGCCTTGGTCCAGCTATAGTTCAGCTGCCACGGCCAGTTCGACCCAAAGCGACCGGAAAGGGATGCTTCCAGGCCATAGGCGGTGAACGCCCCGACATTGTCTGCTGTTACGAGAATGAAGGGATAGGCCGGTGGAGTCGCACGCGGCGGTGTCGAGGCTCCGCCGACGCCGATGACGTCGGTGGTCCGATTATAGAATGCCGTCAGCTCCAACCGGCTGTTTTTACCGAGCGCGCGGATGAAAGCGATCTCGGCGCTCCGGGTCTTCACGGGTTTCATATACGGGTTCCCAGAGAGGGCTATCTGCAAAGGCGCACCTGGAATAGGAAATGCTATGCGCTCACCAAAGGAAAAGAGCGACGGTGCCTGTATTCCCTGGCTCGCGGCAATTCGCACGGAATCGACGTCGCTCAGCTTGTAAAGCAAGGCGCTGTTCACGCTCCACGCGGTGATCGACCGATTATAGTCATCCTTGACGAAAATGGTCGGCTGATCGATCGCACCCTGCTGATCGAGCGCGAGATGATCCATCCGCGCCGCGATCGTAACGGTCGCCACGTCGCCAAATTGCCTTTCCCACATAGCGCTGCCGGCAAGGACATCGTAACGCGTAGCGCCCGGATAACCGGGTGACGCCTTCAATTCATTCCTGCGATATTCAAGGCCGACGCGTATCGTATTCGACGTACCAAGACGAACCAGGGCATCGGCGGACACCACGCTGACCTTGTTCCGAAAGAAAACGCCAACATCGGTTCCTTGCGATAGGGAATCGATATTCGATACATTATGCAAAGCGCGCAAAGACACTATGCCCCACCCCGTGTCGTGGGAGATGCTGCCCCCGATCGATGAAAATCTGTAATATGATGGAAAACTATTCAGCGACGGCAAAAGGTCAGTACTGCGGGTAAAGGAGTAGCTTCCACTGATACGGGCGTCCGTACGGCTGTCCGGGCGGATGTATATTTCTCCGGCCGCTTCCTTGTGCCGGGGATCGAAAGCGAGCGTGCTATTCTGGGATGCAATTGCGGAAGTTCCTAATCCTTCAAATTCGTTGGCCTCGTCATAGCCACCCGAAACCCGTAGCCCCAGCCAGTCGTTCAGCCTGAATGCCGCGACTCCCGATACGCGCCTTTGGCCGTCATTGCCGGCTTCGGCGGTCATCGTCACGTGGCGCGTCTGCAGCGGATCGATCGTGATGATGTTGACCACGCCCGAGGCAGCATTGAAGCCGAACAAGGCGCTGTTTGGCCCGCGCACGACCTCGATCTGCTGAATCTCGTCGAGCTGGACGCCAAGACCGGCCCAGTTGACCATGCCGAAAAAGTCGAGATAGACCTGCCGGCCGTTGACGAGCACCAGCAGGCGCGGGTTGAAAGCCTGGACGCCGCCACGAACGGCGACATCGGACTGTCCGCCCGTCCAGCGTACGACGTCGATGCCTGCATAGGCCTGGATCAGACCAGGAATGTCTTTGGCGGGCGAGCGGCGGATATCGTCCTGCGTGATGATCACCAGCGAAGCGGGGGCCTCGGATGCGCGTTGAGGCTTGCCTGTCACGCTGGTCGTGACAGGCTCGCCGAATAGCTGCTCGAGTTCGGCATAATTGACGCTTTGCGCCAGAGTGGCTGTTGGTACAAACAGCAACGCCGACGAAATAAGTGCGCTTCTCAGGATCATTGCGCTTCTTGCTGAGAAAGGGAAACGGTTCAACATGGCTCAGATTTCCTTCACCAGCATCAGAAAGGCCGCGCCGAATTTGACCTTCGAGGCTTTACACGCAGCTTTGCTCACGATGATCTGGACTTTGGATCCTGCGCTGATCGAAACGACACAGAGACCCGCCTGAGCGCAGGCGGGATCGGAACTGATGGTGATGATCGAGCGCTGAGCGGCTGCTGACGCGATCTGCCGATCATCGACTGCCCGGGTCACAAAAGCGACCTTTGCTCCAGCAAGGCCTGCGAGGGCGTCAACCGAAACCTTTTTGGGCCTGAGGGTCAGCGAGCCGATGACCAATCCGCCGCCCAGCGCGTGTTCAATGGCCTGTGCTTCGGCCTCCGAGCCCGCGTCGCCGGGTTGGTAGACGATAGCCGCGGTGATGGAACCCGAAAGCGCCGGCTGCAGGAATGAAAGCGCGCGCGCGCCGGCAAGAACGTTGTTGGGCGTCATTTGCGCCGATGCCAGCTGCGCCGTTGTGGTACAAGCCAGGACCAAAGCTACATATAGCCATGAAAAACGGGTTCTGCGCAAAACCATCCCCTCTGCAATGGACATGCCACATGATTAGGATGACTGTCATTGTCATGATATATTGGATGATTTTGGTAAAAAAGTCATAAATGTCACAACATATCTAATGATATTATTCTACTGCGTTAGTAACGTACCCGGAACGTTATTTATAACGGCCTTAAGCAAGCGCCTGAATGCTGTGGAACTGTCGGGCGCAATGGCTGTTCGCCTTGGCGGAGCTGCAGCCCACTGCATCGGGTGCTTCGAGGAGACGCAGGATGTTCGTCACAGCATGCAACACGGTCGAAGGCGCAGGCAAAGACATNAAATCCGTTGGCGAATGCTGTGCCTAACGGCGGCTGTGATCGATCATTATCGGCCGGGCTTCCGCCGAATCGAGAGCGTTGATTACGGCATCAGCGCTGCCCAACAGACCAATCGTGGCCTTGCCACCACCTCTGCCGTGCTGAGCTATGTCGGCAAGCCGTTCACGACGATGAAGGACGGTAGATGGCAGTCGGTCTATGGCTGGCAGGACATGCATGCCAAACGCTATCCGGAACTGGGCATCCGCCTGTTCGGCAATTGCGACATTCCCGACCTCGACCTGTTCCCATCCCGCTATCCTGAGATCAGAACGATGCGCTTTGCAGCGGGGCACGAACTCAAAATCCTGCATTTCGGGACGTGGATGTTGAGTTGGCTAGTCCGCATTGGCCTGATCCGGTCGCTCGCGGATCACAGTGAAAAGCTGTTGCGTCTCGCCTTCGTGTTCGACCGCCTTGGATCGAGCCGGAGCGGCTTTCACATGTATCTCGCGGGGGTGGGAACCGACGGCAGTCCCCGCCAGGCCCGCTTTTACCTGATCGCCCGATCCGGCCATGGACCATATATCCCCTGCATGCCGGCCATCCTGCTTGCTCGTAAGCTCGCCCGAGATGCAATTCAGACGCGTGGCGCCATGCCCTGTGTCGATCTGATCAGCCTTGATGAGTATCTGGCGGCGCTCAAGGGGCTGGACATTTCAGTGGTGAGCGATTCGGTCGATGCCTAAAGTCAGCGCCCAGTCATACAGCTACCGCAACGATCCCAATGTCCCGGCGTTTGACGACAGCAGGACGCTGTTCGTGTTCGATGGCGTCTGCGTGCTGTGCTTAGGCGGCGTCAGCTGGATCATGCGGAATGATCGCAAGGCGGTAGTCAATTTCGTGTCTGCCCAGTCCGCGATCGGTGAAGCGCTCTATCGCCATTACGGTATCGTAATGGATGAAAGTTACCTCCTGATCAGCGATGAGCAGGCTTACACCGCGTCTGGCGGATAAAGTAGCAACTCTTGGACGATCAAGCCGATGCGTACGCCGCGCGAATTTTTCGCGCAGGTTACCCATAAGTTACCCACGACGATCCGGCTCAGGCTTCACCAGCCTGATATGACCATCTAACTTACTGTTTTTCCTATGAAAAACTGGAGCGGGCGAAGGGATTCGAACCCTCGACCCCAACCTTGGCAAAATTTACAACCCGACGTATTTCTGCGGTTTTTGTAGTATAATACATTCTGCAGGTTGAATATTGTGGTCATATTCCGCAGAATATCGTGACTTCCCTCGATGACGCAAGTTACCCACGCTGTTACCCACGGCGATATCGTTACCTATACTGGATGACACACACAATCAGTGTGTGTGGGTACTTAGTGGCATATAGTGTCAGTGCCATGAGATTGCGTTATACTTGCGATGATGCTAGCGGCCTCGGCCCGGTATGTCCAAAGTCCGGTTCACGAAACGCTTTCTCGACAGGGTCAGACCGCCCCGCAAGGGGCGGGTGGAATATTGCGACCTCGCCTGTCCAGGGCTCAGGATGCGCCACAGCTTCACGGGGCGAAAGACATTCTCGGCGGTCGTGCGGGAAAATTACGCGCAACGGCGCCATCAGCTTGGTGCCGCCTCCGCCGATTCGCTGGACGAGGCGCGGCGCAAGACATTCGCATTGCAGGAAGCCGTTGATCAAAAGCCGAACGCGCCCTTGACCGCTGCCGTCAGCGAAATCACGTTCGGCGAGATGCGTGATGCCTATGTGCGCTGGTGCGAGCAGCGGGGCTCCCGGTCGTGGCGCTTGATGCAAGGCGACCTGAAAAACCCGCACCTTGCCCACTTCGATGGTCGAAAGGCCGCAAGCATCACCAAGGCGGAGATCGTCAAGGCGCTCGACCGTATCGGCAGGAGTACAGGCCTGTACAGCGCCAAAAATGTCCTGCGGCGCCTTCGGCCAATGTTCAAGCGGGCTGTCGGCAGGGGAGAGATGCCGGCCAACCCCTGCGACGGCATCCCGTCACCTGCTCCCGACAAGGAACGGACGCGTGTCCTGACCAACGCCGAGATCAAGGCTATATATAATGCAACGTTTCAGCTGCCCGATCCAGTCGGGCAGATGATCCGCATAATCCTGTATACAGGCCGACGGTTAAACGAGGTGCGCCAGCTCAAACGGTCGGAAATCGTCGATTCGGTTTGGACCCTACCGACCAACCGCGCAAAGAATGGAAAGCCCCACATCCTGCCACTCACGAGGGAGGTGATAGCCGAATTGGATGGTCTGCCGGACCATGGGCACGACAAATTTGCGTTCTCCATCCGGGGAGGAAGAACGGCAAGGACGCTGGGCAAATGGGAGCTGCGAAAGCTGCACATGCTGTCCGGCACAGCTGATTGGTCCTATCACGATCTTCGCCGCACCGTCCGCACCAAGCTGGCGGAACTGGGCATTTCCGACGAAATTGCCGAGCGTGTGATCAGCCACACGCCAGGCAAGCTCATGCGGACCTATAATCTGCACCAGTACGCCAAGGAAAAGCGGGAAGCGCTGGAAAAGTGGGCTGCGCACCTAACCGATCTGACGCGCGAGCCCGTGCCGCTGACGGCCGAGCAGCGGGAGTTGATGGCGGACTTCGAGCAGGCAATGTCGGAAAGTGTCAGCAGTGCTATAGTCAATACAATGATAGCACAGCTTGTACCAGCGAAGGATCCGACAGTCGATCTGCCACCTAACCCCCTTTAGCTGGCACTATTAGTCAATAAAAAAATGCACACGCCGCAATATTTTTATACGTTTTACTCGTGGTCTATGTTATAAGAGTTGCACGCTGACGCCGCCATACGTCAGTGAGGATTAATTACTAACATGAATCAACTTCTAACCGTAGAGGACGCCCTCGATCTTGAACTAGACGCCTTGCTTACCGTGAAGGATCTACGCCGCCACGTGCCCGTCAGCCATACGCAGATCAATCGGATGGTGGCCGCAGGCCAATTCCCACCGCCTATCTATCTCGGCACGCGGCCCTTTTGGCCACGTAACCGCTTCCAGCGTTGGCTGGAATATATCGTCAAGGGTTGCNCCGCTGAAGAAGCCGTCCAGCTGATCAGCTAACCCGCCGCCGCCTGCGGGCGGCAATTTTCAGGAGAAAACCAAACGAAATTGATGTCGCCTCGCCATCGCGCGGGCGCAAACGGAAAGTTGTACCCAATGCAGAACATAAACGCCCAGGAAGAAGCCTTGGTGGATGCTCCACCGGCCGAACCTACCCCCGCCCAACGCCAGCTCGAGGAGATCAAAAAGGCTGCCCAGTTTCTCGGCCGCTTCGCACAGAGCGAGTTCGAGTTTCGCTATATCTACGATCCACCCGATATGAAAGATCGGACCCTTAAGCCGAATCGCGATTGGGGCACGCTTAAAGACCATGCCAAAAAGCTGGCGCGCTTGAACAAGGGCCATGCCGGCATCTTCTTCGGCGTCAACGCGAATGACGGGCAGGGCTTCAAGACAGCCAACATTGTCTCGACATGCTGCGTGTTCGTCGATCTGGATGGCGCGCCGCTTGCAAATCTGGATCGCCTTCCGATCCGGCCGCACGCCATCATCGGGACCTCACCGGGGAAATGGCATGCCTACTGGTTCGTCATCGGCCTGCCGTTGGATCAGTTCAAGCTGCTCCAGAAGCGCTTGGCCGCGCTGATCGAAGCCGACCCATCGGTTTGCGATCTGGCGCGTATCATGCGCCTGCCGGGTTTCTATCATCAGAAGGACCCGGACAACCCGTTCCTGGTCCGCGTCGCAGAGATGACCGAGGAACCGGACATCGCCTTCGCCGATTTCGAGGCCGCCCTGGCCGCCGCCGAGCAAGAACGCGGCATTGGCAAGAAATCCGCCGCCGGAAAGGCGGTGTGGGAAACGCCGCAGAACGACAACGGGGCTAAACCTGATGATCTCGCCCAAGCCGAAAGCGCGCTGCGCCACTTAATCGGCAAAAACGCGCTCAACCTCTCCATTTATCCGGAGTGGGTGTCGATGGGCATGGCTTTGCACCATTCCCATGGCGAGGAGGGGTTTGTGCTTTTCCATGAACTGTCGGCCGAGGCTGGAGGCTATGACGGGGAAGATGCCTGCCGGGAAAAATGGGCGAGCTTTAGCACCCCGCCCGACCGGCCCATCACGATGGCAACGTATTTCGCCAAGGCGCGTGCCGAGGGGTGGAGGCCAGCCAAGAAGAAAGGCAAGCCTGGCCGGCCACCGAGCGAGGACAAGCCAGACGCGGCATCTATCACGCTCGAATTGGTGCGCGCAGCCGGGGACGAGTTCTGGGTCGATCAGAACGGCACGGTGTGCGTGTCCATCGAGCAGAAAAGGCCCGACGGAACGACCTATCAAGAGCATATGCCGGTCAATGGCCGCGATTATTGCGATCTCATAGCCGACCGATTCCACAATCATTTTGTCCAGACCCGAACGCTGTCCGCCGAACAGCAAAAACGGGCGGTCGCTCTGCTGGAGGGCAAGCGAAAGACACTCGACCAGCACCGGCTATATAATCGGTTCGGTGCGCATGACGGCGCAATCTACCTTGATCTCGGCCGTAAAGATTGGAAATGCGTCCGTATCGACGAGCACGGTTGGGAGATCGTCGGTGAGAGCCAAGCCCGCTTCACACGCGGATCGCGCGCCGAACTGCCCATCCCGGAGCGTGGCGGGTCAATGAACTTGTTTGAACGGCATTTCAACGTGTCGCCCAACGACCGGATAAAGGTGGTCGGTTTCTTGATCTCCTGTTTCAATCCAGCAGGTGCCTATCCGATCCTCGGGGTGACCGGGGAACAAGGCTCGGGAAAGAGCAACTTGGGCGACAACGTGCTGCAAATCTCCGATCCGCCGTCGCAGCCCAAGAACGCCCGATTCTCGTTGTGCAAGGACGAGCACGCCCTTGTGATCCATGCGGAGAAGGTCGCCGTGGTTTACTTCGATAATCTGTCTGGACTATCTCCTGAAATGGCTGACGCGCTGTGCCGGCTGGCAACAGCGGGCAGCTTTACGACGCGCGTTCTTTACAGCAATGACAGCGAACGGCAATTCGCGCTGTCACGCCCCATCGTGCTTACCAGCATTGGCACGCCTTCGCCGCGTGGTGATTTGCTGAGCCGATGCCTGCAAGTCGAAGCTCTCACCATTCCGAAGGAAAAGCGCCGCACGGAGCGTACATTGCGGGCCGACTTCGCTCGCGACCATCCGCAAATGCTCGGCTTCATCCTCGATTGCGTATCCATGGCATTGCGGAACATGAGCGAGGTACAGGCAGCAGCCGAAGCCGGCGAGATTTCGCCGCCGCGATTGGCCGACGTCGCCCTGTTCGTCGAGGGCGCGGCGGACCTTCTTGGGATCAAGCGGAGCGCGTTTTGCGAGATGCTGCAGGCTGAGCAGGAAAGGCTACAGGCCGATTCGGCGCTCGACGACAAACTCGGAGGCGCGCTGTATCGCTATCTATCCACCATGCTGGTCACTGAACTGACGCTCAGCGCGCGCCAGCTGCTCGACAAATTGAGGGGAGATGATCACCGCGCCGACCTGCCCGCACCCAACCAAGTGACCAAGACCTTGACCCGGATCGCTCCAGGCCTGCGCGAGCTGGGCATCGAGATCGAGATTGGCGAGGACAAAAGCCGTAAAGTCAGCATGATCACTATCAAGACGACCGACGCGTTTGAATGGCTGCCAGTAGTGAAGGAGAAATCGATCTGTTGATCGCTGCTACGCAGCGAGAATGGAAGGGCCGGCCGCTGCGCCGGCCTTTTTGTTTTTGAAAGACAGGCTGGGTCTGGGCGGTAACCTACCTGCCCGGTGAGACGAGATTTTATGCCGTTGGCGGGGGTAGCGGGGGTTGGTTGTTACTTTATACATTTTGAAAAATGTAAGAGCGTAGAAGCGCGCCAGCGGCGGCACGGGGCAGAGTGCATAGCGCGGTGGTTTATAGATTCACGCCGGCAACACCCGCTACCCCCGCAGGCACTATCCCCCGCCCTGCGCGTCTCCCGACCATGCCCCGCCTCACCGGTCCCCGCCTGCTCTTGCTGATCATCGCCGCCGCCCTGGCGCTCCGCCTATACGACCTCGCCACGGCTCAGCCATCGAACCTGCCTTGGACGCCCCTATCCCTGTCCGATCCCATCGGCCCCTTTACCGTCCGCAAGCTCGGCGAGCTGCGCGACAAACCCTCAAATTGTTACGCCCTGCTGCAGGACGTCGATGTCCGCTTTACACCCCTGCCGCCCGTCAACGGTCCCGGCAACTGCGGCTACAGCGACGGCGTCCGGCTTGCCAACGATAGCCCAGGCATCGACTACAACCCGCCCATGGCGGCAGCCTGCCCGATCGCGGCGGCGTTGTTTATCTGGCGCCATCAGGTGGTCGAGCCCGCCGCGTACCGGCATTTCGGCCAGCCCGTCGTCCAGATCGACACCTTCGCACCTACGCCTGCCGCCCGATCGGCAACGCTGAAGGCCGAGCAATGAGCGAGCATGCCACGGCCAACGCTATCGATATCGCCGGCTTCCGGCTGCAGGATGGCCGCAGGATCGCCATAGCGGCCCATTGGGACGACCAAGGACCGGCAGGCGCTTTCCTGCGCGATGTGCGCGATGGCGCCTGCCGGGTGTTCGCGACGACCTTGTCGACTGACTATAATGCTGCTCACCGCGATCATTTGCATTTCGATCAGGCGCGGCGGGGCGGATGGTCATTTTGCCGGTGACCGCATCTGTCGCTGACCTGGGCCGGAAGGCCATTAACGCCCATCGGCCTGCTATGTTATCTGTCCTGAATGGACCGCTTTAAAAAGCCCTTCCGCGCTGTCCCCATCCAGCTGGGCGAGGAATACCGCGCCAGGCAGCGACAAGACCGACGGCGCATTTGGATCGGTACAGCCGTCAGGATGGCGCTGGCCACCTTTCTCGTCTTCGTGACCGGAATGGTCCTGACCAACTTTCCCAAGGTCGAAGGCTATCTGCCGATCAGGATGTTCAACGCGAGCACCGAACCTGCCTCCCGTTACTATCCGAACTGTAGCTCAGCGCGGGCAACAGGCCATGCGCCTATCCATGCTGGATCACCGGGCTATAGGATCGGGCTGGACGCTGATGGTGATGGCATTGCATGCGAACCGTACATCGATCCGTGATCAGCTGGCGGTGCTTTACCCGGCGTTAGGCGGCATCGGGTAATCCAGCGGCGTCAACATCGAGGACGGTAATGGTTTTCGAAGCGCACTATAAATCGAGCAAGCTTTTCGGCCTTGTCATCCTCGGCATAATGTTCGCCGCCCTTGGTTGGTGGGTGGTACAACTGCCTGATGGGGCCTTCGAGGATTCGATGAAGATTGAGGGCCTGGCGGCCCTGCTCGGCGTCAGCAATCATGCCGTCGGTCATGGAGTAGGTTGGGTTTGCGCATTGATGGGTATCGCGGTGCTGCCGGTAGTGGCCAAACGAGCATCCTATGCTGGCCCCGCCATCCGCATCGATCAGAACGGCATTTACTGGCATAGCTGGTCGGAAAAGCCGATCCCGTGGAGCAATATCGCGGGCTACAAGGCCTATTCCATCCATCGCCAGAAGATGGTGGGACTGACGCTGCGCAACCCCGACCTCGATCGATCGACCAGCCTGATGGGCAAGATGGCGCGGTTTAATGCCATGACTGGGTTTGGCCATGTGTCGCTATCGGCGCAATCCACCGACAAAAGCTTCGATGACTTGCTTGGAGCCGTCCAGCATCATGCAGCTTACCATGAGCAGCGGATGCGGGAGACGGCACGGCAGCTGGTTATGCCTTCATCGATCAATCCAGTCCCACAGCGCACGTTCGGTCGCCGCAAACCGTGATTTTGCCATGTTTATGCGGGGGGATAGCATGGCAACTTTCCTGAAATGGTACCTTTTGATCACTGGAGCCTTGGCGATGGTGGCTGTCGCCATGCCCTCGCTGGTCGTGATCGGCTTTTTCCTGCTGATCCTGCCCGGTCTCATCCTCTCACTGGCGCCGACCGCCTTCGTGTGGGGCTGCATCTACGCCGCTGCCTATTGGATATTACGGATCGTGACGGGCGAAAGGCTTGCCGCAATCGCGGCCGTCCTCGTTCTTGCTGTGGCGGTCTGGGCCATCCCACAGCCATCCGTGGCTTGGGCGGACGCTACCATTGCCCGTTACGGCCTTCCCGAAGTTAAGTCCGCACAACCGATCACGCCCAAGGGCGATCTTCGCGTCGACGCCGCCTCCCTGCAAATGGATAATTCGAGCTGGCAGGATCACGGCTATCGCGCATATGCCTGCGACGATCGCTGCCTCGCGCTGTTGTTCGAGCCTGGCGTGCGCAGCGTGACCGTCAATGGGCTGGAAAAGCCGAACTTCGAGCAAGTTAGCGACGGCACGGAACCGCTGCTCCCCGCCGCCCGAACCTATCGGCTGCTGCCTCAGGGCCGTTGCGCGCGCGACGATTACAAGCCCGATGTTGACGGCCGGTCAGGCCATTTCGGCAAGACCCACGAAGACAACCGCGCCATGTCAGCCGAATGGAAGCTGCGCCTGACGACCGAGTTGTGCCTGCATTCCGAACCGTCGATCTCACGGCACGATCTGACCCTGCGGATTGGCCGGTGGACAAGCAACACCGAACGCGGGACGCACAACACAAGCTGGTCGCTTATGCCAGCTGGCGCCGACGCCGAGTTCGCCGAGATACGATCCGGAGCTGACAAGCTGCTCATGCGCATCTTCAATCTGCGCACTTACGCCCTCAGCGTTCCATTGATGATCGATGGCACAGGTGGCTTGGAGAACTTTCGTTTTGGATGGGGCCGGTCGCCACTGCCGAAGCGCCCTTACACCTCATGGGATCAACCGCAAAATCAGCTGGACGCCTCCTTGGCGGTTCGTCGTACCCCGGATCGCAGCCATATTCTTCTGTCGGTCAGGAAGGGCCTGTCCGCCGCCCTCCGCGATCCTTCGCTGCCTGCCGATGCACCAATCTTCAAAATAGTTGGAGACTATCTCCAGCTGCTCAAGGAGCAAGGCATCACCGCCGGTGACCGCCCGCTGGTGGAGCGGTTGATCTCGGACACTCGCCTTGATGATCTCGACGGCGCTTGGGCGCTGATCAGCACATTTTCCGATAACGACCTCAACGCATTCACTCCGGTCATTGTGCGCAAGCTGCTGTCCCTTCCCAATACCGTTGATCCCCGGACTCAGCAGCTGGGCAAAATCCTGGCACATTGGCCCAAGGGAGCCTTTGCCAATCTCAGCGCCGATGAACGCACATTGCTTGCCGACGCAGAACGCCGACGGCGCGCCAATAGCCTAATCACCCGCCTCGCTGATATGGGACCGCCCGCTGCTCCGATGCTGGCTGGCATTGTTGACGACCATCAGCGCGCAATCGCCATTATACGGCAAGACGCCAATATGCGGCAGCAGCAGCCGGCCCATGCGTATGAAGCCGAGAACGATACGATCGCGGCCGCAGTGACTGGCCTATGCAGGCTGGGGACGGCGGCTCGCGGTGAGCTGCCGAGACTGCTCACGATCGAACAGCGGATCGGCAGCGATGGGTTTGGGCGTCGCGATTGGGACCGTATGATGGTTCGCATTGGTAAGCGGGTCGATCAGGTGCGGAAACCTGCCAACATGTCCGGTAGCGATGAAAGCTACCAGCGCAATCTGCAGCATTTCCTTGATCGTTTCGATGATGTCGAACAGGATTGTCGGTAGAATGGGGGATGGTTGTGACTTACGAGCCAGTTAAAAATGAGCGGTTCGTCATAGAGCAAACGCCACAGGGCGAACAGATCAGGGTGCCAGCGCCCCGACAGTGGTTTGTGATGCTGTTTCTGCCATTTTGGCTGGTCATGTGGACAATAGGCGGTGTCACGGCAATTTATGCGCTCATAACGCAATTCCAGGTGTTTCTGCTTTTCTGGCTGTGCGGATGGGCTGCAGGATGGATATTCGCCGCTGGAACACTGCTGTGGATGTTTGCCGGTTCGGAAACAATCCGATTGATTGGACTGGACCTTGAAGTTGCACACCACGCATGGGGTTTTTCGCGGCGCTGGCTATATCAAGGGTCGCAGATCAAAGACCTGTCTGTGGCGGTACAGCCTGCATGGCCCTTTCATTTCGCGTGGCAGGTTCCGTTCTTTCGGGCCGGCCGGAATGGCTCGATCAAATTCAACTATGGCCCAAGAACGGTCTATGCTGCGCCAGGCCTTGATGATGCGGAAGGCCAGATGATCGTGGATCGCCTTGCCAAAAGAATCCGCACGTAATTGTCCAATGGCAGTTTATCCTGTTCGCGCCAATGATCAGTCATTGACCACCTCATAACTTTTGATCGCTAGAACGGCTTAAATCTGAGGCTATCACGACGCATGTGATCGAGTTGGATGATCATGGGATATACCGCCCTTTTAATATTTGTTGCGTTTCCGATCGCTTTAATAGGGCTATCCTACATAGCATCTCGCTTGGGACGCCCGTTCATTTCGTCCACTTTTGCAGCGATCGCTTTAATCTTTGGACCGACATTGGTGACGTCGATTTTCGTCGGAAGCGAACACCCCCCTCAAATTAGGACAGTTTTTGATGTCGTAGGTTTGATCGCTCTTCTTTCTGTTCCTTTGTTATGGGTTATATCAAGGTTTGCTTTCCGCAGTGGGCTTCGCTTTCCCTCGCTTGATGAACGACATCGCACGAATAAGGTTTTAGCCATTCCGTTTGGTTTTCTATGTGTCGTTAGTCTGGCGGCATATGCCGTAAACCGGGCGTCAGAAATTGCTGAACAAAAACAGCGAAGCAGACTCGAACAAGACCGCAATATTGCGCAGTGGCATCAAGCTGAAGCGCGTCTCAAAGAATGCGCTGAGACGCTGACCGAGACGCTGGGCGTCGCTGATGCGCGTGTAAATCATGCTAAGGGCGATCGGCGTCTATACGCCGTCACCTCATACGGCCAGGAAATGTCGAGCACCTCTGTGCCGGGAATCGAGATAGGGGCAGACGGTTTCTCCGGATTCTATCGCTATGTCACGGGTCGCGCGCCGGGCGACAGACACGACATGGCCTATGGCGTCGAAAATTCGCCGAAGGGTCAAATTTGGAGTGACCCTTGGGGCCAGTTATCTGGCAGTATGGGGCGCGCGCCTCCCAGCGCCAAAGCATGCACGGATGCGACAGGTCGCTACGTAAATGCCTATAACACGACGATGCTTGAGCTTGGCGTCCTCAGGAAAGCGGTCGCTCCGCGCACCGAACCGGTGCCTGCGCGAATGCACTCTCTTGGGGTAATCTGGGGATTGTACGATTCGTTCGATCGCAACCTGACACGCGCTGACTATCTGGCGAATCTTTTACGTCCGATTGACGTCCTTGCAACCCGTCATGGCATCTTGACCCAAGCCGACGTTGATCTCGACGTAGAGCGAAGTCTCGCAATGGACAAGCAAGTCAGCACATCGCACGTCATGGGCTTCGATCGTAACGATGACGGCGTTGTCACTCGTGAGGAGATGGAGCGTATCGCGAAAAAGAATAGCGACACATCGACGCTTCAGCGACTTTTAGAAGAGTACGATCTAGACGACGATGGCCGCATCACCAAGGGTGAGATCGAAGAAGTGGCGGCGGAGCGGAATAGTACCGATTACTATGATGTATCGCGCGTGCGGGCGATTATCGATCTCGATCCAAATCACGATGGACAGCTGACCTCTACCGAGTTGACAATGTTAGGTAAGAGCGCCTTCGCCAACGTCGACAAGGATGGCGACGGGGTCGTTTCACCGAAAGAATATGAGATCACAGAGGGTGCGCGCTGGAAGGTCTCGCGGGAGGCCGGCCGCAGGGCCACCGACAAATACGGTCCGACCTGCAGGATACCCACTGCGCCGCCGGGTGCCAAAGTAATCTATGTTGCAGTCTATACGTCTAAGCAATCCGGGCCATTCGTGATCAACGGGCAACCGATGGACGCGCAGATTATTGATGTCCATATCTCGTCCGGACAAGAACCGCTGTACCTTATCCTCGGCTCCTACGAACGGATGATATGGAAATTCAGCGGTGCGACGGATCGCGTCGCGACGGCTGTTCTGTCGTCATTGCAACGGACGGGACTAAAAAAGTCAGCCGCTGCAGCAATGGCCTTACCGACAGATAGAACCGTTGTGTTGAGGGGTAAATGTCGCGAGTACCTCTATAATGGTGAATCCCGGGACGACGTAGAGCCCGGTAGCCTGATACGCCGCTCGCTTGGCCGGAAACCCGATAGAATTATCACAAACTACGAGCTCAACACCGTGACCATACCGTAATGTAGTTTACCTCTGTCAGTCCGCTCACCTAAGGTGCCTCCCTACCTAATTCAGGTTTCCCATCGCGACTTGCAAAACCGGCAAGAAAATTTTCGAAAAATCTTCGACCGTGCGTGACATGCCGGCCAAGTATCCCTCCCCGGATACCCTGCCGCAGGTACCATACCGCCAAGGTCGGTCACCGGCCAATCTCAACTCCCAAACTCTGCATTAAGTTGTAAATTCTAGACCGGCCGTCACTCTCTTGGTCTAAACTAACAGGCCAAGTCTCGCCATCGTCCGCTACACCTATTCGCATTGGTTCGCGATACGTTACCAAAGGTACGCAATTGAGTTAACTATGAGATCACATGGTTTCTTAGATCACGTTTATTAAAGCGGGCTATCAAGGGGAAGAATCGTGCGCCAAAATTGGTCGATCGGAGCGGCTGCCTTAGCCGTAGGAGCCAGCTTTGCGGCGGTCATTTCCGGAGTGAAGCCTGCGAACGCCACGATACCCGATGCGCTGGTCACAGCCGCGCATCAAGGTTTGACACGCGAACAATATATCGCACGTTTGCTTGCCACATTGCAAAATGCTGATCGCTCCAGCGACGGCCTCGATCTGAACGACATTGCCGTCCTCCATGCACAGCAACAGGCACGCCTAAGGGCGGGCAGCATTGCGGACGTATTACGCCATGACCTTAACGGTGACCTCACCGTCACGCGCGCTGAAATTGAGCAATTGGCACCGCGCAACGAAGCATCTCGCAATTATTATGTTAAGGACATTCTCGGACGCTATGATGTCAATGGTGATGGCACCATAACAATCGCTGAAGCGAGCAAGGTAGCCGCACAAGAACCCGACGTTATCGACGTTGACGGTATGATGGCTCTTGACCCCAATCACGATGGCCGCCTGACCACGGAGGAGCTTCGGGGAGAGGCCGAGAGCGCATTCAAGGCCATAGATGGCGACAGAGACGGGCGGCTTTCATCGGATGAAATCGAAAGGGTTGCTGGCGGTGCACGCGAGCGATCCTGTAATTTGCCGCCCGTGCCTGAACAAGGAAAGCTCGTTTATTTTGGGGTTTATGGGGGCGATTCAATATCGTCCGCCGCCGTTGGTGGTCCCGATCAAGAAACGAATTTGATCGATGTCAGGATAGAGCCAGGCACGACACCTGTGTATCTCGTTTTGACTTCTTATGAATCGATGGTTTGGCGCCTAAGCGGTGCGACCGGTCGGTTGACCAATGTAGTGGTATCCTCGCTAAAAGCTGCTCCCCCGCCGCGCCCATTACCCGTAGCCATGACAAAAATTCGCGACTCATTCTCGGGGGAGGGCACTTTGGTACTGCCCGTTGTGCAGCCAACAGTTAAAATGTCGGCATCGGGCGTGATAGGCGTCCCCGCGAGCAAAGTTACAATCGCTGCAACCGACTGCCCGCATTATTCTTACCAACTAAATGGTTTGGACTCCGCCCGATTAAAGCGGATGCTAGGCCGAGTTCCCGATGCTGCATTTGGGAGTTATTCTGCTGGCCGCGTGGCCCTTCCTTCCGGTGTAGTAACGCGGGCGGTCGCAGGCGAAGCAGCACCGCCAGCTCGATTTGATCCCCGAACATGGCGAGAAGCCATCCGCTTCTGGCCTGGTGGGCTGGTATCGGTTCCTTCGCAAAGCGTATCCGCACATGCAAAGGTTGAACCTTACGAGGTGTTGCCTAGCCAGATGGGTGTGTCACAGCTTGTCGGGTCCGGAGCAATTGTGCCTATTGGCGAAGAGAAGTTTCGAGTTGTGCGACCAATTGCGCATATGCCTCCGGGTATGGGTGGCGCGCATGCCGTTACCTTGGTTTTTGCCAAAGGTGTGGAGGTGCCCCCCGGAGATCCGGGTCACAGTTGCATAATTTCGGAGGATACCGGCCAATCTCTGGGCACAACATGTCGTATGATCGAGTAGTTCTACATCGAGGGAAGGCGTGCCATCGTGCGCCGCACCTGTTCCTCGTACCAGATGCCACCCGATGGCGACGGGATAGCACGCTCGTTCAGCGCAACGGCGATGGCACGGGAACCCTCAATCCCCGACGCCACCACATCCCTGATCACCTGTCCCACGGCATCCGCACGCTGAGATGCCTGCTCAGTCCGTCTCAAGCCGCTCTCAAGCGCCGCCTGACCAGCATACGCCACAAGGCCACAAGCCCTGCCGCCCCGTTAGGGTTGCCCAGTCGTCTCCCTCGGGCTTTAGCGGCTTGCAATGCAGCCTTGGTCCGTTGCGAGATCATTTCCCGTTCGTGCTCGGCAATGGCAGCGAGCAGATGCAGCGTCAGCCTATTTGCATGGGGCATATCACACGCGACGAAATCCACGCCGCCATCCATCATGTTCGATATAAAGGCGACGTTACGCGCCAGCCTGTCCAGTTTCGCTATAACGAGCGTGGCCCGGTGCAGCTTGCACGCGGCAAGTGCGGCGGCAAGTTGAGGCCGGGCGGCTTTTGCGCCCGACTCCACTTCAACATATTCGGTGACCAGTGTGTGACCGCTGGCGGCGATGTGCGCCGTCACTGCTGCCCGTTGTGCTTCAAGGCCAAGCCCCGAAACTCCTTGCCGGGCCGTCGATACGCGAAGGTAGCTGATGATCTGCAACTCACACTTCCCTTAACGTCAAGTGCGACACACCAACCCTAACGGTGGTTAGGGTTGGTGTGTCCGTCACCGGTTACTGATTGCCCTCGGCGGCCGGCACGATCTCAAGGAAGGCGTTGCGGACGCATCCCGAAATGTATCCCGTGCACCATTGCGGGTCCTT
>JGI24739J22299_10000132_pt1 | contig 23648 bp, 18 predicted proteins | sample KBSCornC5_FD_22299 | JGI IMG/M metagenome (IMG submission 22299)
GACAACGAAGGCAATGTCGGCGTCACGCTCAACGGCGACGCGAATGCGGTGCAGTCGATCGCGCTGGTGAAGTTCTATCCCAGCGAGAACCTCCAGGAGATCCTGCAGCACCAGCTCGGCGGCGATGCCGCGATCAAGTCCATCGGCGGCTCGTGCGAGCTGGATTTCGGCACCACTGCCGCCAACACGCAGAAGAACGCCTTCTACCAGATCACGCTCGGGGCCAGTGCGGCGCCCGTCTTCGCCGAGGCTTTCATCGACGACGACGGCGGCAACCAGGGCCCGGGCAGCACCACCTTCGTGTTTTACCGGAGCAAGCCGGCGCAGCGGATGGAGGCCATGCGCTGTAAGGAGNCNTAAANCCTCCNCCTACAACTCAACCAGCATCGTCATCCACTAAGGAGTAAGCAATGGCTGATAGACGAGAGCACGCAGTGGCCACTGCGCAGGCGTACCACCAGGGCAACATCGCCGGTCTGGACGACGCGATGACCCGCCGACTGGTCGCTTCCGTCGTCATGACGGAAAGCAGCGGCGGCAATCTCAGCGTGACCAACAAGCAAGGCTATGTCGGCCGCTACCAGGCCGGCGCNGGCTGGCTCGCGGACGCGGGCTACGTCGACAAGGACAAGCTNCAGGANGCCATGAAGGGCTACCGCAGCGAATGGGCGTGGGCCTCCAAGGGCCACATGACCGAGTTCCTCAACGATCCTTCCAACTGGAAGCACGGCCTGAGCCTCGACAAGTACAAGGGCTCCGCCGAGCTGCAGGACGATGCGTTCCGCATCAACAGCGGCAAGGCCTACCACCAGGCCGTCAAGAACGGCGTGCTGCACGAGGACGACAAGCCCGAGAAGATCGCCGGCTTCCTCAAGGCGCGCCACATCGCCGGCTACGGCGGCGCCGTCGCCGCGGCCACCGGCGGCCGCGTGATGCGCGACAGCAACGGCACCAGCAACTACGACTACCTGCACGACATCACGCGCAACCGCGATGGGCTGGACCAGCTGATGAAGCGCGCGCCCGGCCAGCACGCGCCGGAACCGGCACGCGATAGCAACAAGCCCGGCGTGCTCAAGGAAGGCGCGCACGGCGANGCCGTCGGCAAGCTGCAGGGGGAGCTCAACAAACTCGGCTANGACCTGCACACGGACAAGCAGTTCGGTCCGCAGACCGAAGCCANGGTCAAGGCCTTCCAGCAGGACCACGGGCTGAAGCCCGACGGCCAGGTCGGCCCGCAGACGCAGGCCGNGCTCGACCGCGAGCTGAAGCTGCAGGCCCAGCGCGGCGGCCAGCACCTGGGCGATGCGGAGCATCCCGCGCACGGCGTGTTCAAGCAGGCGCTCGACGGCGTGCACAAGATCGACGCCGACCGCCAGCGCACGCCGGACCAGATCAGCCAGAACGTGGCCGGCTCCCTCGCCGTCGCCGCGCAGCGCGCCGGTCTCACCCGNATCGATCACGTGGTGATGAGCGAGGACGGCAGCCGCCTCTANGCCGTGCAGGGCGATCTGAACTCNCCGCTCAAGAAGATGGCGGAGGTGCCCACGCAGCAGGCNGTCAACACCTCGCTGGAACAAAGCAGCCGCGAACTGGCCCAGGCGGGCCAGCAGCAGACCGCNGCCAACGCAAACCAGAAGGCGCAGGAGACGCAGGCTCAGGCGGCACCGCAGAGGTAAGCAGCAAGGCCCGGGGCGGCGGCATACGCACCGCCCCGGTCACATGTATCTGCGCGAAGTCCCTGAAACCTTTTCTCCCGCGGCCCCGTTCCAAGCCGCACCGCCCGCCCGCGTCGACATTCGCTCCTGTCGCCGGGCACACCACCGCACGAACCGATCTCAAGGAATCACCGTCATGGCCAGCATCAAACCGCTCCTTCGCCTGCTGCCCTGCCTGTTGCTCGTGGCATGCGGCAATCCGGCGCCGGACGGCCAGTTGCCGGTGCCGTCCGGCGCGACCGCTCCCGGCAAGGCTGCGACCGCAGCCGTCGCCGGCAAGGCGGACAACCCGGTGGCGGCCCCTGCCGTTGCGANGACGACCGCGGCCGCCAAGCCAGGGCTGCCGGTCGACTCATCGCAGCTGCGGCCGGTCACCGCGATTCCCGGCGTCGCTTGCACGCAGCAGCGCAAGGACTGGGCGCCGGAGTGCGTGGCGGGCGAGTACCGGATCGCCGTCTATCCTGANGGATGCGGTGCCGATGGCTTTTACGGCCTGGTGCATGCCGATGGCGATGCCGCGGTGCTGTTGCAGACCAGCTTTGCGCCTTTCCCGGCTTCGCCCGTCGCGAAGCTGCGGGAGGGGCAGTTCGTCTGCATCGCGGCCGATGCNCGCAAGCAAGTCGGCGAGCGGCTCTGGCTGTACGTCACGGCGATCCCGCCGGAGTCCATCCCCGCCTGCAAAGACCGGGAGATCTGCGGTGCACGCGGCCTGCCGGCCGTGGACTGGTCCGGCACGGCTCCCACGGGGCAGTGCCGCCTGGAGCATGGCCGNTTCGTCGATTGTGCGGCCGGGTGGGTCAGCGTTTCCGCGGTAGAAGAGTTTTCCAACGGACTTTGAGCAGCCTTTTCTCTAACGACCACTCGGAGGATCTATGGGTCGCGAAATCCTGGATGAGGCTTATCACCATTTTGCGCTGGAGGGCCGTCAGTACGAATACGGCCGCGGCGATCTTTCCCTCAACAACAAGGTAGGCAATCGCCACACCGATCCCAGCCGCACCGAACAGGATCTGGACGGCGACGGCTTCCGCGGCGTGGACTGTTCCTCGCTGGTATGGCGCGGACTGAAGAACGCCGGCTATGACGTCGGCGACNCGCCGTTCGACACCAGCAAGCTGTTTACCGGCAACCAGACCACGGCTTACGCGCAAAAGCATTTCGACGTCGTCCCCGCCGCCGAGGCGAGCAANACGCCGGGTTCGCTGCAGCCGGGCGACATCCTGATGTTCAACAGCTCGCACGGCCGGCACGTCGGCATCTTCAAGGGCTACGACCCGAAGGGGAATATCGAGTTCTACGGCTCGCAGGTCAGCACCGGCCCCGCGCTTACCACGGCCCGCGGCGAAGGCAGCTACTGGAACGGCGGCGATTTCCATATCGTCGGGGCGCTGCGCGCGAAGCCGGAGTTCCGCACGCACGCGCCGGTGCACGGCGGCCAGGCGGATCTTCCCGCCGCGACGGGGCCTGCGGCCGCCCGCCCGCACGACAACNCCGCCGCCACGCCGCGCAAGGAACAGCCGCACGGCCACGAGGAATACCTGCANAAGGGAGCGCGCGGCGGCGACGTCATGAGCCTGCAGAACGAGCTGGCCAGGCTCGGCTATCCCAGCCGCGAAGCGCCTTTGCATGCGGACGGCCATTTCGGTCCGAAGACGGACGACGCCTTGCGCTCCTTCCAGAAAGAACACGGACTGAAGCCTGACGGCGTGGTCGGCCCGGAAACCACCAGGGCGCTGCACAAGCAACTGGCCCTGGGCCAGCACGAGGCGGGGCACACTCCGGCGCCGATGCGCCTGGACAACCCCGCGCATCCCGAGAACGGCCTGTACAAGCAGGCGCTGGATGCGGTGCACCGGCTGGACGCCGCGCACCAGCGCGAGCCGAACCACCAGAGCGGCCAGCTGGCCGGTTCGCTGGCGGTGCGCGCACGCGAGGAAGGCCTGCAGCGCATCGACCATGCGGTGCTCAGCGACGACGCCANGCGCACCTATGCCGTGCAGGGCGATCTGAACTCGCCGTTCAAGCGCACCGCCGAGGTCGATACCGCGCAGGCGGTCAACACGCCGCTGGAGAAGAGCACCGCGGCGCTGGAACAGGCCACGGCGACGCAGGCGCAGAACCAGCAGCACCAGCAGCAGAAGCAGCAACCGGCGCCCGTGCAGACGGGTCCCAGCGTTTCGGTCTAACCGGCAACGCCCGGGCCTGTCCGCGATGCGGGCAGGCCCGGCTCCTTCCGCAGAGACATGCCATGTCGATCAGAACCAGGATTGGATTCGCCCTTCCGCTGATGCTGCTGTGCCTGGCCCAGGGCGCGGCTGCCGTCGGTACGGAACCCAAGGATGCAACACCCAAGGAAGCACCGGCTGCGACGGCGGCGCCGGCCGCCGCCGTACCGCAGGGCTTTTCCTCCTACGCTGCCGAACCGGCCGGCGACAACCGGCAATGCGTGGTCGGCGCGGTCGCCGACGAAGACGGCACGAACCAGAAGCCGTTCGTCTACGTCGAGGACACCGGCGCCAACCGGGTGCTGTGGACGCGCGCGCTGGAGCTGCCCACGCATACNGTGCAGGGCCGCGCCACGCACTGCCTGCACAAGGGNGGCACCGTCTACGTGCTGCTGCAGGCCGACACCCAGCCCGCGCAGTCGACGTCGCAGACCCTNCTGCGGGTGCTCGAGCTGGATGCCGCCACCGGCAACCCCACCGCCAGCCGCGAGGTGANCATGCCCGGCGTCGCCGATGCCACTTCGGCCTGGGTCGACAAGGGCGAGGACGCGTTCCACCTGGCNGGCAAGGGNGGCGTGGCGGTCAGCGGCGAGTACTTCCGCCTGGCCGACCCGGACAAGCACCTGCCGTTCACCGTCACCCTGCACTGAGCATGGGTGCCGTCATGCCATCGCCGCCGCGACCATGCGCGGCGGCGGTTACCGTCGCGCCGGTACGAGCGGTTGCCGTGCTCCTGGCGCTCATCTCCACCTTCGCTTTCGGCTCACCCATGAAGACTCCACAGATCAAGCAGAACCCGCATCCGCAGAAGCGCTACGAGCTGACCCTCAGCATCGAAGGCGCGCCGGGTCCGTTCGATTCGATCGCGGGCACGGTGCATTACAAGGTGCAGAACGAACGCTGCGTACCGGCCACGCCGGTCAGCGGCGCCACGCTGACGCCGGAGCAGAACGTCGCCATCGACTTCGTCCGCGTCAGCGACCATGAGTACAAGGGCACGCTCTACGTCGACCTGCTGCAGGACGAGGACTACTACGGCATGGGCGTGTGCCACTGGGCGGTCAACACCGCCTGGGCCACGCTCAGGATCAAGGGCGTGGAATTCTCGCCGGCCATGGATTCGCGTGAGCTGCTGGCGCAGAAGCCGGTGCCCACCTATTTCGTGCGCAGCGAATACTTCAACAGCAGCGATGAGCGCACCGCCTTCGGCACGCCCAACCGTGCGCTGTTCAAGCCCACCACGCGCACCGACATCTTCTCGATGACGCTGACGGCCAGGGAGACGGCCCCATGAGTACGGACAGCACGAAGATCGGCACGACCGACTACGCCCTGCTCGCGCGCGACGCCTACCAGGACCGCCAGACCGACCAGACGGTGGAACTGGGCGGCGTCAAATACCGCATCTTCGACCACACCGACGATCCGCACACCGGCTACCAGGGCACCGCCTACCAGCGCCTGGACACCGGCGCGATCGTGATCGCCCACCGCGGCTCCGAGTTCGACCGCGAGCTGCTGCAGGACGGCGGCACCGACGCCGGCATGGTGCTGACCGGCCTCAACGCGCAGGCGCCCGACGCCACCGCGTTCACCCAGCGGGTGATGGAGAAGGCGCGCCAGCAGTCGGAACAGCTGGGCGTNCCGTNTGANGTCACCGTCACCGGCCATTCGCTGGGCGGCACCCTGGCCGAGCTCACCGCCGCGCGGATGAACCTCAAGGGCGAGACCTTCAACGCCTACGGCGCCGCGGGCCTGCTGTACGGCCTGCCCGAAGGCGGCCACCAGGTGATCGACCACATCCGCGCCGGCGACATCGTCAGCGCGGCCAGCCCGCATTTCGGCGAGGTGCGTATCTACGCCGCGCCGCAGGACATCGACACCTTGAGCAAAGCCGGCTACCGCGACGACAGCGGCCCGCTGAGCCCGCGCAACCCGATCAAGGCCACCGATTTCGGCGCGCACGCGATCGACAACTTCGTACCGGACAACAAGCTGCTCGGCCATTCCATCGTCAGTCCCGAGAACGCGGCCCTGTACCAGGAACACAAGGGCATGATCGACCGCTACCGCGAGGACGTGCGCGACATCCGCACCGTGCTGTCGGCGCCGTGGGAGGTGCCGCGGGCCTTCGTGCACGGCGTGGAGATGGTGGCCCACGAGGTTGGCGAGAAGGTTGCCGAGGGTGCGCACGCGATCGGCAATGCGGTCAGCCACGCGGTGCACGAGGTGGAGGAAAAGCTGGAGGCCTTCGGCGATCGGGCCTCCCACGCCATCCATACCCTCACCCATCCGAGCGAATGGCATCACGCCAAGGCGGACGCCGCGCCCCAGCTCGACCAGCCCGGCCATCCCGACCACGCCCTGTTCCAGCAGGCGCGCGGCGCGGTGCATGCGCTGGACGCCTCGCGCCAGCGCGCCTCCGACCAGCAGAGCGACAACTTCGCCGGTTCCCTGGCGGTAGCGGCGCGTAAGGCAGGGCTAGAGCGGATCGACCACGTGGTGCTCAGCGAGGACGGCAGCCGCGCCTATGCGGTGCAGGGCGACCTGAGCTCGCCGTTCAAGCGCATGGCCGAGATGCCGACGCAGGAGGCAGTGAACACGCCGCTCGAACGCAGCAGCGCGCAGTGGCAGCAGGCCGCGGCGCAGCAGCAGGCGGCGCAGGCGGGGCCGCCGCGGGACGTCCAGCCGGGCCAGGCGCCCGCCCTGGGCGCCTGAAGCGCTTCGTGCCGTGGACGCGAAGACGATCACCCGGCCTGTCACCGAAACCCATTTACACTGGGGCGGATACACTAGGGCGGATGACGGTCGGGAGGAGCGTCGCCGTACACAGGCAGCGCACTACACCGCCGGGCCAGGCAAGACGAGAAAACAGGGGCCGAAGCACCCTGCTTCGGAGCATCGGATGCGAGTCAGGTTCTCATGAGCAAGACGAAATGGTTTTGGGCCGCCGGCCTGCTGCTGGTCGCCCTGGTCGGCGGCGCGTTCTTTTCCGGCTGGCTGGTACGGCTGCTGCTCAAGGTCGAGGTGCCGCTGTCCTGGAACACCTACTACCAGTACGTGATGGCGCTGGGCCTGCCGGACTACCAGGCCTATGCCGGCCGCATCAAGGCGGCGGGCTATATCGGCTTCGGCATCCCGGTGGTGCTGTGGATGGTGGTGTTCTATTTCATCGCCAGGACGCACAAGCCGTCCATGCACGGCGACGCGCGCTTCGCCCACGGCGGCGACCTGCGCAAGGCCGGCATGTTCAAGGCGCAGGCCAACGGCATCCTGGTCGGCAAGTACCGGGGCGACCTGGTGCGCCTGGGCGGCCAGCAGTTCGTGATCCTGGCCGCGCCGACCCGCTCGGGCAAGGGCGTGGGCGTGGTGATTCCCAACCTGCTGGACTACCAGGAATCCATGGTGGTGCTGGATATCAAGCAGGAAAACTACGAACTCACCTCCGGCTGGCGCGCCAGCCAGGGCCATGAGATCTACCTGTTCAATCCGTTCGCCGAAGACCGCCGCTCGCATCGCTGGAATCCGCTGAGCTACGTGTCCAAGGACCCGTCCTTCCGCGTCTCCGACCTGATGAGCATCGCCGCGATGCTGTATCCGGACGGCGCCGACGACCAGAAGTTCTGGGTGAGCCAGGCGCGCAACGCCTTCATGGCCTTCACCCTGTACCTGTGCGAGAAGTGGGAACACGACGAGCAGAAGGGCCTGCCCCTGGTGCTGCGCGACAAGCCGACGCTGGGCGCGGTATATCGCCTGTCCTCCGGCGACGGCACCGACCTGCGCCAGCTGTACCAGTGGATGTCGCAGCAGCCGTTCCTCAGCGGCAATGCGCAGTCGGCCTTCGCCAACCTGCTGTCGCAGGCGAACGAGACCTTCGCCTCGATCCTGGGCACCTTCAAGGAACCGCTCAACGCCTGGATCAATCCGGTGCTGGACGCGGCCACCGGCGACGACGACTTCCTGCTCACCGACGTGCGCAAGAAGCGCATGACCATCTATATCGGCATCCAGCCCAACAAGCTGGCCGAGAGCCGGCTGATCGTGAACCTGTTCTTCAGCCAGCTGATCAACCAGAACACCAAGGAGCTGCCGCAGAACAACAAGGCGCTCAAGCACCAGTGCCTGCTGCTGATGGACGAGTTCACCTCGATCGGCAAGGTCGACATCATCTCCTCCGCCGTGTCGTACATGGCCGGCTACAACATCCGCCTGCTGCCGATCATCCAGAGCGTGGCCCAGCTCGACGCCACCTACGGCAGGGAAGTGGCGCGCACGCTGATCACCAACCACGCGCTGCAGATCGTCTACGCGCCGCGCGAGCAGCAGGACGCCAACGACTACTCCGAGATGCTCGGCTACACCACCGTGCGTAAGGAAAACGTCACCCGCGGCAAGGGCGGCGACCGTTCGCGCAGCGAGTCCGAGGAGCGCCGCGCGCTGATGCTGCCGCAGGAACTGAAGGCGATGGGCGCGGACAAGGAAGTGTTCCTGTACGAAGGCATCCCGCATCCGGTGATGTGCGAGAAGATCCGCTACTACAAGGACAGCTACTTCACCTCGCGCCTGCTGCCCAAGGTCGACATTCCCACCTTGAAGATCTGAGGCTCGCAGCTGTCGGACCCGGGCGGCGGCGGCGCTAGACTTGGCGCATGACGCTGCCCACCGCCCTGCTCGAAGCCCTGCACGCCAGCTTCGCCGGCGACGCCCTGTCGCTGGGCGAAGCCGAGCGACTGGCCTATGCCTACGACAACTCCCGCCGCAACGCGCTGCCCGATGCCGTGGTGTTTCCCACCTCGCACGAGCAGACCGAAGCGCTGGTACGCGCCTGCCGCGAACACCGCGTGCCGCTGGTCGCGCGCGGCCGCGGTACCAATACCACCGGCGCCACGGTGCCGGTGGACGGCGGCGTGGTGGCCAGCTTCGAGCGGATGAACCGCATCCTGCGCATCGATCCGGACAACCGCCTGGCGGTGGTGGAGCCGGGCGTGCTCAACGGCGACCTGCAGCAGGCCTTGAAGCCGCATGGTTTCTTCTGGCCGCCCGATCCGACCTCCTCGCCCTGGTGCAGCATCGGCGGCAACCTGGCCTGCAATTCGGCCGGCCCGCGCACGGTGAAATACGGCAGCCCGCGCGAGAACACCCTGGGGCTGCGCGCCGTCGCCGGCACCGGNGNGGGCTTCCGCTGCGGCACCTATACCAGCAAGGGTTCCACCGGCTACGACCTNACCCGCCTGCTGATCGGCTCGGAAGGCACGCTGGCCCTGATCACCGAAGCCACGCTCAAGCTCACGCCGAAGCCCAGCGGCCTGCGCACGCTGCGCGCCACCTACCGCGACGTCAGCGCCGCCGCCCACGCGGTGGCGCGCATCATGGCNCAGCCGGTGACGCCCTGCGCGCTGGAGTTCATCGACGATGTGGCGTTGAAACTGGCACGCGACCACGGCGGCGACAGCGTACCGGTGGCCGGCGCCATGCTGATGATCGAAGTGGACGGCGAACCGGACACGCTGGCCGGCGCGGTCGAGGCGGTCTCGCGCGCCGCCCGCGGCGACGGCCTGGAAAGCCTGCAGGTGGCGCAGAGCGCCGAGGAAACGCAGGCGCTGTGGTCCGCGCGCAAGGCGCTGTCGCCCGCGCAGCGCACCATCTCGCCGAACAAGATCAACGAGGACGTGGTGGTGCCGGTCAGCCGCCTGCCCGAGCTGGTCGACGGCATCAAGGCGCTGGCGGCGAAGCACGATGTGCTGATCGTCAGCTTCGGCCACGCCGGCAACGGCAACCTGCACGTGAACCTGCTGCCGCGTGACGAGGCCGAGCGCGAGCGCGCCCATGCCTGCCTGGCCGAGGTGTTCGCGCTGGTGATCCGGCTCGATGGCACGCTGTCCGGCGAGCACGGCATCGGCCTGGTCAAGCGCGAGTTCATGCCGCTGGCGCTGCAGCCCGAAACGCTGGGATTGATGCGCGGCGTGAAGGCGGCCTTCGATCCGGATGGCATCCTCAATCCCCGCAAGTTATTGCCCTGACGGCACACTGTCGGCGCGACGCGACGTACTGCTAGGCTCCGACCACCGCACGGGGGAATGAGCATGAAACGGTTTCGGCTTCTGTTGCTGGCCTGCGCCAGCCTTCTGCTGCTCGCCTGCAACCAGCAGGAACTGATCGACAAGCTGACCCCGAAGACGGAGTCGGCCTACGCGCAGAAGTTGTTCACCGATCTGCGCGAAGGCCACTACGACAGCGTGAAGGCCGCGCTGGCTCCCTCCCTGCGCGCCATGCCGGATATCGATCAGAAGCTCGCCGACGTAGGCAAGCTGTTTCCGGCCGGCAAGCCCAAGTCGGTCAAGGTGGTTGGCACCAATACCTCGTCCATGGCCTTCAATGGCGGTCCTACCACGACGAAGTACAACCTCACCTACGAGTACGAGTACACCGACTCGTGGGTGCTGGCCAACATGTTCCTGGAACGGAATCAGGATGGGCTGCAGGTGCTGGGCTTCCACGCGCAGTCGCAGACNCGCTCGCTGGAGGCGATGAGCGCTTTCTCGCTCGCGGGCAAGGGCGCCGGGCAGTGGCTCTTCCTCGCGCTGGTGATCGCGGTGCCGTTCTTCTGCGTGTACGCCTTCGTGGTCTGCCTGCGCACGCCGAACCTCAAGCGCAAAGGGCTGTGGGCGCTGTTCACGCTGGTCGGCTTCGTCTCGCTGAGCATGAACTGGAATACCGGCGACGTCGGCTTCCGGCTGATCTCCTTCCAGCTGCTCAGCGCCTCGGCTTTCCAGAGCGGCTACACCCCCTGGCTGCTGAGCATCTCCTTCCCGCTCGGCGCCGTGTGGTTCCTGTGCAAGCGCCATGCGATGCGCAGCGACGCCGCGGCCCCGGCCATGCCGGAGGCGTAGGTTGGGGTGAGCGCAGCGAACCCCAACGTCACCGCACATGGATAGGGCCGCGTTGGGGTTCGCTGCGCTCACCCCAACCTACGGGGCCGCTCAGGCCGAACGGTTGCCCGTCCCGCGCAGGATCAGGTGCAGCCCGAACAGCACGAACACCGCGCCGGCGAAGCCGTCGATCCAGCGCGTCAGCCGCAGGTAGCCGCGGCGCATCGCCGGCAGGGCGAAGAACGCGGCCACCAGCGAGAACCACAGGAAGGTCTCGNCGATGATCAGGCCCCACAGGCCCCAGCGTGCCGCGGCGCCGACGCCGTCGCCGACGAAGGCCGAGAACACCGAGCCGAAGTAGACCAGCGCCTTGGGGTTGGCCAGGTTGGTGAGCAGGCCGGCGCGCAGCGCGGCGAAGTCGCTGCGCTCCACCACCACGGCCTGGGTGGCGCCGCCGGCNGGCNNCTGCCAGGCGCCNCGCAGCATCTTCACGCCCATCCAGGCCAGGTAGAGNCCGCCGGCCACCGCGATCAGCTGCGACAGCCAGGCCAGCCGGTGCAGCAGGATCTGCAGGCCCAGCAGGGCCAGNGCCGACCACACCAGCGCGCCCAGGGTGATGCCGATGACGCCGAACATGGCCTGGCGGCGCGAGCGGCTCACGGCGGTCTGCGAGACGAAGAAGAAGTCCGGGCCGGGGCTGGCCAGGGCGATCAGCTGGATCAAGGCGATCGTCAGAAACAGCGTCATGGGTCGCTCCCGAGAGGGAAAGGACAGGGATTNTTTGCCGCTGCGCAACTTGTCCCGGCTAAGACGATTCCCTACGCTGACGGACGTTTGGCCAGGCCGAAACCCGTCCCAGGCCACCCGCGGGGGATCACCGAGCTCGCCGTACGGGCAGCGCCAGCACCGCTGGCTGCCCCGCCCGCCGTGCGCCCGGCGGACCGCTCAGCGATATTAACGAATCACCAGGACCGATAAAGCCCGATGAGCATNAAACTCCGCCTCGTCATCATGTACTTCCTGCAGTATTTCGTATGGGGGTCGTGGCTGCTGACCATCGGGGCGTACTGGTTCCAGAACAAGCATTGGCCCGGCACGCAGTTCGGCGCGATCTTTTCCACCATGGGCATCGCCTCGCTGTTCATGCCCTCGATCGCCGGCGTGATCGCCGACAAGTGGATCAACGCCGAGAAGCTGCTCGGCCTGATGCATATCGGCGGCGCGATCATGCTGTTCGTGGTGCCTGCCATCGATTCGCCCGGGCTGATGTTCTGGGTGATGCTGCTGAACATGATGTTCTACATGCCGACCATCTCGCTTTCGATCGCGGTGGCGTACAACGCGCTCAAGAGCAGCGGCGAGGACATCGTCACCGTGTTTCCGCCNATCCGCGTATGGGGCACGGTGGGTTTCATCGCCGCGNTGTGGACGGTAAGCCTGCTGCACCTGGAGACCACCGCGGGCCAGTTCCACGTGGCCGGCGCCGCCGCGCTGCTGCTGGGCCTGTACGCGTTCACCCTGCCCAAGTGCCCGCCGCGCTTCGAGCGCAAGGAGCAGCAGTCGCTGCTCGATACGCTCGGGCTGACCTCGTTCGCGCTGCTGCGCAATACGCAGATGGCGATCTTCTTCATGTTCGCCATGCTGCTGGGCGCGGCGCTGCAGCTGACCAATGCCTACGGCGATACCTTCCTGCACGACTTCGCCGCGATGGAGCCGTACAAGGACCTGATCGCCGTGCGCTATCCGGCGATCATCATGTCNATCTCGCAGATTTCGGAAACGCTGTTCATCCTGGCGATTCCGTTCTTCCTCAAGCGCTTCGGCATCAAGACGGTGATGCTGATCAGCATGCTGGCGTGGACGCTGCGCTTCGGCCTGTTCGCCTATGGGGACCCGGGCGCCGGGCTGTGGATGATCGTGCTGTCGTGCATCGTGTACGGCATGGCCTTCGACTTCTTCAACATCTCCGGCTCGCTGTTCGTGGAAGGCCAGGCCGACCCNTCGATCCGCGCCAGCGCGCAGGGCCTGTTCATGCTGATGACCAATGGCATCGGCGCGGTGCTGGGCAGCTCGGTGAGCGGCTGGATGATCGATGCCTTCTTCACCCAGGCCGANGGCAGCAAGAACTGGCACGGCATCTGGATCACCTTCTCGCTGTATTCGCTGATCGTGGCGGTGCTGTTCGTGTTCCTGTTCAAGCACAAGCACGATCCGAAGGCGGCGGCGGCGGTGCGCGCGGCGCACTGAAGCGCCTGCGTAGGTTGGGGTGAGCCGCAGGCGAACCCCAACGGACCTTTCCAAGTGACGCGATGTTGGGGTTCGCCTGTGGCTCACCCCAACCTACGAGCCGGTCGCAGGAATTTGTGGTGAGAATTATTCTCATTTAAGATGCGCGCTTTTCCCCGGCCGCACCTGCCCATGCTTCGCCTCTCCCGCACCATCGTCCTGGCCCTGCTGGCCGGCGCCGCCTCCGTCCACGCCGAAGACACCACCGCCGACCAGAAGCAGGCCAAGGACCTGGCCGCCGTGCGCGTCACCGGCGACTGGCTGGGCGATGCCGCCGCGCGGGATGTGCAGAACCACCCAGGCGCGCGCACCACCATCCGCCGCGAGCAGATTGTCGAGGCGGCGCCGGCCCAGGTGCGCGACATCCTGCGCCGCATTCCCGGCGTGCAGATCCAGGAAAGCAACGGCACCGGCGGCAGCGATGTATCGCTGAACGTCGGCGTGCGCGGCCTGACCGCGCGCCTGTCGCCGCGCTCGACCATCCTGCTCGACGGCGTGCCGGTGGCGGTGGCGCCGTACGGCCAGCCGCAGGTCTCGATGATGCCGATGGCGGTGGCCAATCTCGAAGCGGTGGACGTGGTGCGCGGCGGCGGCTCGGTGCGCTTCGGGCCGCAGAACGTGGGCGGCATCGTCAATTTCGTCACGCGCGAGATTCCCGAGAACTTCGGCGGCAGCGCCGGCGTGATGCTGCAAGGCGGCGAACACGGCGGCATCCAGACGCAGAGCAACGCCTTCGTCGGCGGCACCACCGCACAGGGNCTGGGCATCGCCCTGCTCTACTCCGGCACCAAGGGCCCGGGCTACCGCGAGCACCAGAACAACACCAACATCGACGATGTGCTGCTGAAGTCGCGCTACCGCTTCAGCGACACCGACACGCTCAGCGGCAGCCTGCACTACTATCGCGGCCAGGCCGGCATGCCCGGTGGCCTCAGCCAGGCCGACTACGACGTCGCCCCGTTCCAGTCGCGCCGCCCGTTCGACGATTTCCGCGGCCTGCGCAAGGACGCCGTGCTGAAGTACAGCCACATCGACGACCGCCGCAGCTTCGAGGTGCAGACCTATTACACCGACAGCTTCCGCGGCAGTCATATCGAAACCATCACGCAGAACGCGAAGACCGGCATCTACACGCACCAGCTCAACGCCTATCCGCGCAACTACCACACTTTCGCGATCGAGCCGCGCTATTCGCAGCTGTTCGATCTCGGCGGCTGGACCCACGAGATCGGCGTCGGCTATCGCTATCTCAACGAGGCGATGCACGAGCGCACCCTGCGCAANAACAAGTACGACTCGCCGCTCTATTACACGCCGTTCGACAGCAATCCCTACAACGGCCCCTACGTGCGCAGCGGCAACAACGTCGGCGGCACCGAGGCGCACGCGCTGTACCTCGACGACACCATCAACGCCGGCCACTGGACCATCACGCCCGGCCTGCGCTACGAGCGCATCAACACCTGGTGGCGCGCGCTGCCCGACGCCACGGTGATCGTGAAAGGCCCGACCTTCCGCCGCGAGAAGTATTCCAAGCCGCTGCCCTCGCTCAACGTGATCTATCACCTGTCCGAGCGCTGGAAGCTCTACGCCAACGCCGAAACCTCGTTCGGCAGCCTGCAGTATTTCCAGATCGGCCAGAAGAACGCCGACAGCCAGTTCGCCAGCGGCCTCGCGCCGGAGACGGCGCGTACCTACGAAGCCGGCACGCGCTACGACGATGGCGCCTGGGGCGCGGAAGCCACCGTGTTCCGCATCAACTTCGACCATGAGCTGCAGCTGGTCGGCAAGATTCCCGGCGTGGCCGATTCGCACGACGGCTGGACCAACCTCGGCGCCACCACCCACAAGGGCCTGGAAACCGCCGCCCACCTGGATGCCGGCGCGTTCGCTCCGAACCTGCGCGGCCTCACCCTGTGGGGCACCTTCACTTACACCAAGGCCAGCTACGACTACGGCTCGTTCGCCGGCCGCGACCTGCCGTTCTACTCGCGCCGCACCGCCAACCTCGGCGTGCGCTACGAGCGCGGCCCATGGACGGTGAACCTCGATGCGTTCAGCCAGTCGCGCCAGCACTCGCCCGGCTCGCCCAGCTTCGATCCGGCCAGGCCGTCGCCGTACATCACCGTCGGCACGCCCGCCGGGGACTACGGCGACATCCCCGGCTGGACCAGCTGGAACCTGCGCGGCGAGTACCGTTTCGGCCCCGCGCTGTCCTACCTGAAGCTCGGCGTGGGCGTGAAGAACCTGTTCGACCGGCGCTACTTCACCCGCTCCACCGATAACAACAACGGCCTCTATGTAGGCCAACCGCGCACGTTCTTCGTGCAGGCCTCGGTGGATTTCTGACCGCGGGGGCCGCTCCGGGCTAAAATCGCCGGATGCAGATCGGCCCCTACCGCATCGACCCGCCCGTGGTGCTCGCGCCCATGGCGGGGGTCACCGACAAGCCGTTCCGCCTGCTGTGCAAACGGCTGGGCGCGGGCCTAGCCGTGTCCGAGATGACCACCGCCGACCCGCGCCTGTGGCAGACGCGCAAGTCGCTGCGGCGCATGGACCACGCCGGCGAGCCCGAACCGGTGAGCGTGCAGATCGCCGGCTACGACCCCGCCATGCTGGCCGAGGCGGCGCGCTACAACGCCGACCATGGCGCGCAGATCGTCGACATCAACATGGGCTGCCCGGCCAAGAAGGTGTGCAATGTGTGGTCCGGCTCCGCCCTGCTGCAGGACGAGCCGCTGGTCGCGCGCATCGTCAAGGCCGTGGTGGATGCGGTCGATGTGCCGGTCACGCTGAAAATCCGCACCGGCTGGGATCGGCAGAACAGAAATGCGTTGGCGATCGCGCGCATCGCCGAGGACGCCGGCATCGCCGCGCTGGCGGTGCACGGCCGCACCCGCGCCGACAAGTACGAAGGCGAGGCGGAGTACGACACTATCGCGGCGGTGAAGGCGGCGGTACGCATGCCGGTATTCGCCAACGGCGACGTCACCACGCCCGAGCAGGCAAAACACGTGCTCGATGCCACCGGCGCCGACGCCGTGATGGTCGGCCGCGGCGCGCAGGGCCGGCCGTGGATCTTCCGCGAGATCGCGCACTACCTCGCCACCGGCGAACGCCTGCCCGAACCGGGCCCCGCCGAGGTCGCGGCCATCCTGCTCGCCCACCTGGAACACCTGTACGCCTTCTACGGCGAGCAGTCCGGCGTGCGCATCGCGCGCAAGCACCTGGGCTGGTATGCCAAGGATCGCCCGGAAAACGCCGCCTTCCGCGACGTGGTCAACCGCGCGGAAAGCGCGCAGGACCAGCTGCGGCTGACGCGCGACTATTTCCAGGCGCTGGAGAGTGGACTGGAGCTCGCCGCGTAGGTTGGGGTGACAACCCCAACATCGTCACCCTCATGCGCATCGCAGCGTTGGGGTTCGCCTGCGGCTCACCCCAACCTGCGCCGGTCAGGGCGCAGCGGATGCCGGCTGCGCCACCTTGAAGCCATACGCAGCCAGCACCGGCCGCAGCGCCTCGATCCACAGCGCATANCCGGCCGGCTTCATATGCAGCCCATCGTCGCGAAACAGCTCGGCGCGCGGCTTGCCCTCGGCGTCCAGCATCGGCGGCGCGATATCGACGAAGCGCACCCCGTGCTGCGTCGTCGCCCAATCGCGGATCAGCCCGTTCGCCTCGCGCATGGCCGGCCACAGCGACCAGCGCGCCACGCTGGGCTTGATCGAGATGTACACCACCGGCACCGCCGGCAGGTCCTTGCGCACGCGCGCCACGAAGGCCTTGAAGTCGTCAGCGACCTGTTGCGCCGAATGCCCCTCGTAGATGTCGTTGTCGCCGGCGTACATCACGATCAGGCGCGGGTGGTAGGGCGTGACGATGCGGTCGGCGTAATAGGTGCTGTCCTCGATCGCCGAGCCGCCGAAGCCGCGGTTGATCACCGGCACGCCGGGGAAATCCTCGGCCAGCGAATGCCAGAAGTTGATCGAGGAGCTGCCGATGAACAGGACGGCATGCTGCGGCGGGGGCTGCGCCTGATCCTGGGCGGCGAAGGCATCCATGGCGCTGCGCCATTGCGCCGGGCCTGCATCCTCCGCGCCCGCCGCGGTCGATACCGCCAGGAGCAGCCATATCAGCCACACCATCGCGCTTCTGAACGATCGCACTGTCATCACCTCGTCGGTTTTCCGCGGATTCGCCGGCCGATTATGCCTGCACCGCCTACAGGCCCCAGTACTGCGTCACATAGGCGTTGAATTTGCCGCTGTCGAGGCTGCCCCAGCCGGAGCAGGTGTTCCAGCTCGGGGTCGGACACAGATAGTTGTAGGGCGCCTCGGCCGGAGCGCTGAAATCGTGCAGCGGCGTGCGGTCCTTGGCAAAGTTCGCATACATCTGCGGCGTCGGCAGGCCCAGCGCATTGCCATGCGCCGATTCGACGCGCGCAAACAGTCCGGTGAAGACCGCGGATGCAAGTTCGGTGCCGTTGTACAGGTGGTGCTCCATGCCGCCGACGATGATGCGTGCGCCATTGGTGGGGCCGGCAGGAGTATCGGGACTGGGCCAGTTGCCGGGAATGGCCATATGCGCGTCGAACGCCAGGTCCGGCACGTAGCGCTGCGTCGTCGGCAACTGCACCGGCTGGTTGGGCGTGGGCCTGACTGTGAGCGCCTGCGCCGCCTGCCATGGCGGCACCGGTTCGTGCAGGCTGTAGCCCCCGTTGGTGTACCAGTAGTCGTATGCCATGTTGGCGGGGCTATCGAGCGTCGACTGTTCGGACCACAGCGTTTCACCCATCCACTGCCTGGCGCTGTCCGTGCTCACCTGCGATCCGCCTATGGCGACCACATAGGGCGACGTCGCCGGCTCGGGCGGGAACTGATAGACATCGTTGATCTGCCAGTTCACCTGGTTGGCCTCGCCGATCGGCGCGATGAACACCTGCCCCTGCGCCTGTGCCGCCATGAAGATCGCATCGTCCTGCTGCTGCGCGCCGCTGAGGTAGGCCATCGCCTCGTCCACCATCCAGGAACTCTGGATGAGCTTGGCGGTGTCGTCCGCGACCGCGCGGTTGTAGGCCCAGGTGAGGTCGGCGGTGGTCGGCGCGTTGCCGGCGTTCGGCATTGCATAGAAGCTCAGACTGGCCAGTCCGCCGGCCGCACCGACGATGGCCTGGCTCTCGTCGTGCGCGCTGCCCTCGCCCAGCGGCGCGGCGCCGGTCGCCACGACTGCGGTCGGCACGGTGTGCAACTGATGGTTGGCGGTGAAGACCTTGAGGTCGCTGATGGTCTGGCTCATGTCGCCCTGGGCGATGACCGCTACCGGCGTGGCGGTGCCGGGGCCGACGCCGGTGGCGTTGTAGATGGTGGCGTAGTCGACCGGGCTATAGCCATTGCCGGCCACCGGCGTCGAGGGCGGCAGCAGCGCCGCGTGGTACTTGCTGCCCCAGCCCAGGCCCGGCAGGCCCTGCACGACGTCCACGATATCGCCCAGNAGGGCGGGCACCTGTACAGGGCTGGCACTGCCATAGCCGCTCGAGCTGTAGAGCTTCCACTGCATCATCGTGGTGTTGAACGCTTTGCTGGCCTGGCCCACGGTGCCGTCCGCGGCGACCAGCAGGCGGTTCGGCGCCACCTGGATGTGAGTGAAGCCGTTTTTCAGCAGATAAGCCGCCACCGCCAGCGCCTGCGCCGGGGTCGGCGCATAGGTCTGCTGGAACTGCGCGCGGCTGAGGTACTGCCCGTACACGGCGCTGCCTGGCTGGGTCACGTCGTGCAGGAAGCTCTGCAGTTGAGGCAGATGCCGCAGCTTGAGCGAAATCACCAGATGCAGCGGCTTGTTCGGATCCAGCGGCGCCAGCCCGCTGGCATCGACGCAGTACGGGGCGGTGCCGCCATAGAACTCGTTGCCGTAGAACGCGCTGTTGATGGACCAGGCGTTGCTGCCGGCGTATTCGCAGCCGGGCACGGGTGGAGGAATCAGCGCCTGCGGCGTGGCGGTGGTGACCCAATCGGTGCCGGCCTGCGCGGCGAAGGCGAGGCAGAGCGCGGCGGGGACGAAGAGGCGGCGGCAAAGCGTGCGNGGNCGGATCGTAAGCGGCATGGCGANCTCCGTGGCCTGAGCCCGGCTTCCCCCTGTCGCGGAGCGCGAGTCTATGCCGATGACCGCGCCCTGACGGCTGCCTGTCGCAGGAACGTCCGCATACTGTGATTGGCGTCGTGAAGCTGTCGACCGAGCGCGAGCATGGCGCTTTACCCCCGTTCCGCCCGCTGNTCCCCCCCGATCCCGCCCGCCGGCGCGACCCGTCTGAGCTATTCTTGCCCGCTTTCAGGGCGCCTTCCGGGTGCGCCGGAACGCCGCGGCAAACGGCCCGATGGCCGTCCAAACGGCTGAATCGGCATGAAATCGTCACCTGGGCGGGCCATGCTGTAGCTGCAAAACCGGGNACCGGCATGTATCATGCCGCACCCTCTTTCATCTCTTTATCCGTAAGGAAGGATATAACCCGCGATGAGCAACTTCCTGTTCACCTCCGAATCGGTTTCCGAAGGCCATCCGGACAAGGTCGCCGACCAGATTTCCGACGCCGTCCTCGATGCCATCCTGGCCCAGGATCCGCGTGCGCGCGTGGCCTGCGAGACCATGGTGAAGACCGGCGTGGCCATCGTGGCCGGCGAGATCACCACCAGCGCCTGGATCGACCTGGAAGCGCTCACCCGCAAGGTGATCGTGGACATCGGCTATGACTCCTCCGAGGTGGGCTTCGACGGCGAGACCTGCGGCGTGCTCAACCTGATCGGCAAGCAGTCGCCGGACATCAACCAGGGCGTGGACCGCAAGAAGCCGGAAGAACAGGGCGCGGGCGACCAGGGCCTGATGTTCGGCTACGCCACCAACGAGACCAAGGACTTCATGCCGGCGGCGATCTACTACTCGCACCGCCTGGTCGAGCAGCAGGCCAAGGTCCGCAAGAAGAAGAACTCCCCGCTGCCGTGGCTGCGCCCGGACGCGAAGAGCCAGGTCACCCTGCGCTACGAAGACGGCGTGGCGACCGCCATCGACGCCGTGGTGCTGTCGACCCAGCACGATCCGGACGTCAAGCAGAAGGACCTGGTCGAGGCCGTGCGCGAGCACATCCTCAAGCCCGTGCTGCCGGCCAANCTGCTGCACAAGGGCACCAAGTTCCACATCAACCCGACCGGCAAGTTCGTGATCGGCGGCCCGGTGGGCGACTGCGGCCTGACCGGCCGCAAGATCATCGTCGACACCTACGGCGGCTGGGCCCGTCACGGCGGCGGCGCGTTCTCCGGCAAGGATCCGTCCAAGGTGGACCGCTCGGCCGCCTACGCGGCGCGCTACGTGGCCAAGAACATCGTGGCCGCCGGCATCGCCGACCGCTGCGAAGTGCAGGTCTCCTACGCCATCGGCGTGGCCGAGCCGACNTCGATCTCGGTGACCACCTTCGGCACCGGCAAGATCGCGGACGACAAGATCGAGAAGCTGATCCGCAAGCATTTCGACCTGCGCCCGTACGGCATCATCAAGATGCTGGACCTGATCCATCCGATGTACCAGCAGACCGCCAGCTACGGTCACTTCGGCCGCTCGCCGTACGAAGTGAAGGGCCCGGACGGCAAGACCTACACCGCCTTCTCCTGGGAGAAGACGGACAAGGCCGAGGCGCTGCGCGCCGATGCCAAGCTGAAGTAAGCGGACCTTCGCGTTCGCTTGAGGAAACGGGCCGCGCGAGCGGCCCGTTTTCGTTGGGGCAGCCGCGCAACGGCTACAATAGGCGGATGTCCCTGATCCAACTCCAGCGTGTCGACTTCAGCGTCGGCGGCCCTCTCCTGCTCGAACACGTCGATCTGTCGATCGAGGCGAACGAGCGCGTNTGCATCGTCGGCCGCAACGGCGAAGGCAAATCCACCCTGCTCAAGCTGATTGCCGGCGACCTGAAGCCGGACGACGGCGAGCTGCGCCTGCAGGCGGGCACGGTCGTCGCGCGCATGGCGCAGGAAGTGCCGCAGGACACCGCCGGCAGCGTATTCGACGTGGTCGCCGCGGGGCTGGGCGACCTCGGCCAGTTGCTGGCGCGCTACCACCACCTGCTGGCCGAGCATGACTTCGACGCGCTGGGCGACGTGCAGGCNCAGATCGAGGCACGCCACGGCTGGGACCTCGACCGTCGCGTCAACGAGGTGCTGCTGCGCCTGGAANTGCCGNCCGACACCGACTTCGCCGCGCTCTCCGGCGGCATGAAGCGCCGCGTGCTGCTGGCCCAGGCGCTGGTGCGCAAGCCGGACGTGCTGCTGCTGGACGAGCCGACCAACCACCTGGACATCGAAGCGATCGGCTGGCTGGAAGGCTTCCTCAAGTCCTTCGCCGGCAGCCTGATCTTCATCACCCACGACCGCTCCTTCCTGCGCTCGCTGGCCACGCGCATCGTGGAGATCGACCGCGGCCAGCTNACCAGCTGGCCCGGCGACTACGACAACTACCTGCGCCGCCGCGAGGAACGCCTGCACGCCGAGGCGCAGGCCAATGCGCTGTTCGACAAGAAGCTGGCCCAGGAAGAAGTNTGGATCCGGCAGGGCATCAAGGCCCGCCGCACCCGCAACGAAGGCCGCGTGCGNGCGCTGAAGGCGCTGCGCCGCGAGCGCGCCGAGCGGCGCGAGCTGGGCGGCAATGCCAGGATCACCCTGGCCAATGCGCAGGCCTCGGGCAAGAAGGTGATCGAGACGCGCGGCGTGCACCAGGCCTACGGCGGCCGCGTGCTGATCGACAGTCTCGACACGGTGATCATGCGCGGCGACCGCGTCGGCATCGTCGGCCCGAACGGCGCCGGCAAGAGCACCCTGCTGAAGATCCTGCTCGGCGAACTGCAGCCGCAGCGCGGCGAGGTGATGCTCGGCACCGGCCTGCAGATCGCCTACTTCGACCAGCACCGCACCCAGCTCAACGACGCGCTCAATGCGCTGGACAACGTCGCCGAAGGGCGCGAATACATCGAGCTCAACGGCCAGCGCAAGCACATCATCGGCTACCTGCAGGACTTCCTGTTCTCGCCCGAGCGCGCCCNNGCGCCGATCACCCGCCTCTCCGGCGGCGAGCGCAACCGCCTGCTGCTGGCCAAGCTGTTCGCGCAGCCGTCCAACCTGCTGGTGATGGACGAACCGACCAACGACCTGGACGTGGAAACGCTGGAGCTGCTGGAAGAGCTGCTCACCGANTACCAGGGCACCCTGCTGCTGGTCTCGCACGACCGCGAGTTCCTCGACAACGTGGTCAGCAGCACGCTGGTGCTGGAGGGCGAAGGCAGGGTCGGCGACTACGTCGGCGGCTACAGCGACTGGTTGCGGCAGCGGCCGGCGGCGCGTGCGATCGAAGTAGCGCCCACTCCCGCGACGCCCGCCGGGACGCCGCGCGCGCCGGAAGCGGAAAAACCCAAACGCAAGCTCAGCTACAAGGACCAGCGCGAGCTGGAGCAGCTGCCGGCGCGGATCGAGCAGCTGGAGACGGAAGTGGCCGAGCGTTCGGNGGCNATGAACCAGCCGCAGTTCTATCAGCAGGACAACGCGGCGATCCAGCGGCATAACGATGCGCTGGCGAAGATTCAAACGGAGCTCGAGGTGGCTTACGCGCGCTGGGCCGAGCTGGAAGGCTGAGCCCAAGCCGACGTAGGTTGGGGTGAGCCGCAGGCGAACCCCAACAGGCACACGCCTCGCAACGTTGGGGTTCGCCTGCGGCTCACCCCAACCTGCGCCGGGCGTTTGTTCAGTGCTCTTCGCGCTTGGCGCTCTGCATCAGCCGATCCGTCCATGCGATGCCGATCGCCGACACGATGAATACCAGATGGATGATGGTCTGCCACATCACGCCTACCGGGGTGAGCGCGGCGCACTTCAAGGCGTTGCCGGGACCGTTCTCCGCAATGCTGGCCAGCATCTCGGCCGAGCAGAACGGCAGCCCGGTCAGCGCACCGGCGGCGATGAACGTCTTCAGCAGGTGGATCGAGGAGATGCCGATGATCGCCATCGCCAGCTTCACCTTCAGCACCGAGGCATTCACGTGCGACAGCCACTCCGGCTGGTCGGGATGATTCTCCAGGCGCAGCCGCGACACGAAGGTCTCGTAGCCGCCGACGATCACCATCACCAGCAGGTTGGAAATCATCACTACGTCGATCAGGCCGAGCACGATCAGCATGATCTCCTGCTCGCCCAGCGAGGGTGCCTTGTGGATCAGGTGCCACAGCTCCTTGGCGAACAGGAATACGTAGACGCACTGCGCCGCGATCAGGCCCAGGTACAGCGGCAGCTGCAGCCAGCGGGAGCCGAAGATCAGCCAGGGCAGCGGACCGAGGCGGGGACGGGACGAGGAATCGTGCATGGGGAAACAAGCTCGCAGCGGAAAAGTAACCAGCCTAGCCATCACGCAAGAACTTGCGCAAGCTCCCGGCGGGCCTTTCAACCGGTGTTCTGCAAGCCCTGCGACACGCCGTTGACGCAGGCCACCAGCGCCCGCAGCAGCGCATCGTCCTCGCTGCCGCCCGC
>JGI24739J22299_10000134_pt1 | contig 23527 bp, 18 predicted proteins | sample KBSCornC5_FD_22299 | JGI IMG/M metagenome (IMG submission 22299)
CTTCCTGCGATGTAAGTGTATTTTCCATATCAATTGATTTGCTGGGTGGCCCCGAACGGGTTATTTATTAGAATGCCCTGTGTTAACTTTATTTGTATGGCCGGGAAAGATGATCAGGTCAGGTCTGCTGTCCATCAATAGATATTGATATTTCAGGCTATCTTCCGTTTTCGTTTTCCAGGGTGTACAGTCCGGCATGCCCTCTTTCAATGCCTGGTGGGAACACGATAACTTATCACATACCGGCAAATATTTGCATGAACTACAGATCTCGTTCAACTGCGAACGGTCATAATCCATATACGGCTGATGAGATTCTATTTTAAAACCCTGCGATACATGACTGATCGCTTCCTTTCCCTCATGGATCGTTTCCCAGCATTTATGGATATTACCATCCGGATCTACAACAAGGCTGTACGGTGATACCCACGTAGCACACTCATCCTGTATTTCCGGAAGTACCCATTTCAAACGCGCTTGCTCCCGCTGGTTTTGAGAGGCCCAGCGGTTATAACGGTTTACCAGGTTAAGCCTGAATGACTGCTGAAAATCAAAAAAGTCGCCTACGCTAAACCTTGCGCTCAGATCCGACTCATTAGCCTCTTCATACGTCCGTAACCAGGCCGTACTGAAAGAGATCTGGTTTGAACGCATTGGCCACAATCCAAATACATGAAAATCCTGGAATAGTTCATCTATCGAGTCCGCTATCTCACGGTCTGTATTGATCCGTACCGTAACATGCATCCCCGAAGGCATCAAACATAAGTTTTCCAGGATCTGGAAATAGTTCTTCTTCTCATTGTTCCGACCCTTTAGCGGACGGCTTTTATCATGTGTTTTTTGAGGGCCATCTATCGTGATCTGCACATTTTTTACATCACACTTCTTTAACAGTTCCCAATTATCAGAGGTAAGCAGGATACCATTCGTGATAATATTCGCCGAATAGCTCATACCGTGTTTTGCGCAAAGCTCCTGCAGCATTGGCGTTAGCCTGGATATCGCATTCTTATTGATCAGCGGTTCTCCCCCGTACCACGTAACATTCAGGGAATGCCATCTTTTTACAGGTGACTGCTCTACCATATCATTAATATAAGTAATGATCGCCCGAAGGTTCTCGATATCATTTAATNACTTATTCGGCTTCACAAACTCAAAACAATAAGGGCAACCCATATTGCACATAATGGTTGTTCCAACCGTCAGGTTGATACTCCCGTCATCCTTATCATACAACAGCTCCTTCTTCTTCGAATAAAACTTATTGTACTCTTCCCGTTCATTTAAATCGCTCCTTACAAAAAAGCCTTTGTCGTAAAGGTACCCCAACAGCTCCTCCTGACCACTTAACTCACTATCCCCAGGGCGTAATGACGTTTGACCGACACTTTCAAGATAGGCCCCCTGCTCCCAGGTTAAAACCTCAAGGCCTCCGCTGATCAAATTATAGATCAGGTACTCAGACTTCTCTGCTACCGGGACTATAACATTGTAAAAACTATATTTGATATCCTTCATCTTCTGTAACGTCTATATTTAAACCAACCATCTAAAGAGCCGGTCGAAACACTAATGCCGACCGGCCTTTGAATTACAAATTAGAACAGCAAGCTGTCTTCGTCTGATTCGATCGCAGCGTTTACCCCCCTGCAATCTGTTCCGCTTCCGAATTCCCTGCAGAAAGCTTCAACTGCCTGGGTGTTCGAATACACGTCTTCAACTTTACGAGGTTTGATCAATTCTTTGATCTGCTCGTTTGACACTGATTGTTGATTGTTCATCCTTTTTTTGATTTAAATTATTGATTAATAAACTGTTAAAAAAAGCAAACTAAAACCCCTCCTGAGTGGTGAAGCGGTTTAGATGGTACACCTATAGCTCCTTAAGCAAAGATTCGCTTCCCTAAATAAGGGTTTCGCGACAGGATATAAGCACCTGTCACATAGCCTTATTCTTAGTCGCCCTCCACGCTTAACACCTTGATGGGCACGGACTATACCTGAGGTTAAAACAGCAGACTGTCTTCATCTGCTTCAACAGCAGCATTAACGCCACGGCAGTCTGTCCCTTTTCCAAACTCACCGCAAAATGCTTCAACCATTTGCGTATTAGCATAAACGTCTTCAATTTTCCGTGGCTTGATCAATTCCACACCTGCTGTTTTCAAACCAGCAACTCTCGATTTTTTGTTTTCCATGATTACTTGATTAATGTATTATTATGTATTTAATTGATTCTGCATTAAGGCATTTTCCCCGACCACTTTCGGCCGGGTTAACATTGGTCGCTGCCCCCAATTTGTGATCAGTTTGTAAAACATGATTAAAGACACCGCGGGCATTTATCGCTGAATAGTATTAGCCCGGATATTTTTTATTTGAATTGTTTTAAAATTGAAAGCTGGGATCGTACCTCAACTCCGTTGCGGATTGCTTGAAATAAAGTTAAGAGGGTAGCCTTTCCTACTAACATTTATTACACAAACTAACCTTGAATTTACACCAACAGCCGTACTGATTGAAAGCTTCCTTGCATTTACTCAATAAAACATCTATGTAAAAAACTTGGGCAGGTTTTATGATCTATGAATGGCAGCACTTACTTGAAGCAGTCTTGTAGTTCGCTAAATTTGGCCTGAAAAAGGGATGCCGGACGACTCCCAGGTAAAGTGAATACAGCAGGGAACGCGTAAATAATTTGTTTTATCAGCTTGCTTTTGCAGCGGAGTAAGGCATTGAAAAGCAACAAGGTTTAGTCAGAATTTAAACAATTAAATAAAAGCTGTAAATAGCTTCAATGGCATAGCATTCTCCCTCACGTAACCATAAAGATCGAAAAAAAATCTGCTTTTTGAGCTGAAAACAGTCCTTTTTGAAAATGGCGATGCACCGCCAGGTGGCCAGTCTTTGGGATCTGAACGAAAATAGGTTATCGCGGCAGCGGATGTTATCGGAACGATATTTTCACACGGGGAAATATTAAATTATCTTTTGCTTTTAAGCATGATCAAGCCGATAACTTCCTTGAATTTATCTTTGTAAGTATGCCCCAGAGTTAGCTGAATTTTACTGTTAACGGTGATCGTATTCCCTTCAATACTTTGAATCATCGACTTGTTAACTATAAATGATTTATGAATTCTTATAAACTGATTTTGGGGTAAGGCCATCTCAATTTCCGACATGGTAAGATAGGTTATGTGTTTCTCATCACCGGTTATATGGACGATAACATAGTTTTTCAGCCCTTCGATGTAAACTATTTGGTTTAAGTGAACTTGTATCACTTTACCCCTGGTTCCGGGACTTATGAATAAGGAGTCCGGGCTTCGATAGGTATCTTTCAATAAAGTCCCTCTTACGGCCTCTACTTTTTGAACTGCCCTAAGAAATCTTGGCAAAGAAATCGGTTTTAAAAGAAAGTCTACGACATTCAGGTCAAAAGCATCTACAGCATATTTATGATAGGCCGAAATAAAAACAACGGCAATTCCGGGAGGTATCAATTTTGTCAGTTCAAGCCCGGAGAGGTCAGGCATATCGATGTCTATAAAAACCATGTCTATATCATCTCTGTTATTTAACTCTGACTGGCCCTGAACAGGATTTGTCGAGCTGCCTGCAAACTGTAACTTATCAGATTTCAAAATATAGCCCTTAATAGTATCAATCGAATGTATTTCATCATCGATAACGTAACAATTCATATTATAACAAATTAATGTAAAGCCTTAGTGCATAGGCCTCAAGGTCCTGTTCGATCTCTAAGGTGTAATTACTCATATAATGCAGGTCCAGTCGTTTTCTAATATTCTTCATACCTATCCCGAAGCTTTCGAAATGATTACCTGATCTTTTCTTATTTGTAATCATCAGCAGCAATTCGCCATTTTCTACACTAATAGAGATCTTGGCAGGATCCTCCTTTCTCCTTAACTCTCCATATTTAAAGATATTTTCTATCAATGTTATAATAATTAAAGGAATTATGCGCATTCCTGAAATTTCTCCGCTCACCGACAAGTGAATATTCAATTCCTTATTAAAACGCTCCTGGTTCAAGAAGACATAATTCTCAATATAGGTCAATTCAAATTCCAGGTCTATCTTTCCATCCGCTCCAGGTTCTTCCAATGCGAAACGCATCACATCGGATAACATCAACAATCGTTCCCCCGCCTCTTCGGAAAACCTCGCGACATCATTGTGAATCAGACTGAGGGTATTAAAAATAAAATGAGGATTGATCTGCGCCTTTAAAAAAGCAATATCCGAAAACAGTTTTTCATTTTCGAGTTCCTTGAGCGCGATCTGGTTTTGCAATTTTCCGATCTCAAGTTCCGCTATTTTGTTTTTATACCTGATAGATGACACAAAAAAACCATAAGCAGAACCCAGGCCCATAAAATAAAAGCCCCGCCAGACACCCTCTCTGAAAAAATCTCCCAATTTACTCGGAGCATTCTGATACCAACCTATTTTATAATAGCATATTGAAATGATGTATTTAATAAATAAATACGACAATAGTTCAGCCACAAAGACCAGTAGCCATAGAATATATTTTACCCTACCCGAAAACCTGAAATTTAACAGGCATTGGGCATGTACATAAAATAACGTGATATTGAGGGTGTAATAGGTAATATAATCAAGTACCGAAGAAAACGTACCACTATAAGAACGTGAAATTATAACCTCATACGCAATAAATATCGCCCAAAAGATAAAATGATTCTTGATTGGAAAATTCCCAGGTTGAGGTTTTAACTGCATTGCAATTCAAATATAATCAAATGAAGCGTTGGTAACGCTTAAATTGTTTTTCGTGTAATAGTTTTTGTTGTTATATCCTTATTTTTTACAATTGGATTATAACCACCAAATATGAAAACGAAACTAAAAAAGCTCACATTTCCGAAGTACAAATCTTTGTATAAATACCATGACAACCAAAATGGAAGGTTTCCAACTGAAACAGATCCCACCACAGTAACTATTGTGACCACCACTCATCTATCATTTAATAAATAAATTACACAATAATGCCCATCAAAAAAACAAACCGGTAGTACGATTTTTCGGTATTGACATATCGTCTTTAAAATTATTGGTAACAATCTGGTCAGGTAAGGGATATTAACCATGCACATTCTTCTTTCCAAAGGGATTTATTTTCAACATAACGAATAAAAAATTGGATAAGAGAAAGAGTTAGCTATGCTTTAGCTTGAAAAAATTCGAATTGATGAACATGTTTCGTATTCTACTAGTGATCATTGGATTTTTATGTGTGTACTAAAATACTTACCAGGGTGGGCACAATGTTTAATTTCAAAATAAAAACATCAAAGGTTCAACATAGCGCAGTCCCTTATCAAATAAGGAGGAACAGTCAACGCTTTGGTCTTTGTTCAATAAACTTTGAAAACGCTATCATTTAAATAAGTCAACAATCATGAAAAAGCTAAAATTAAACAAAATCGGGCTTGACAGAGAGGTGATCTCCCTGATCAATACCAGGCAATTAAGAGCAGGCAATCCTACATCTTCTACACAAACCGACGGTTGTTTTCCGGGCACATGTCACATCGCTACTTGCTGTAGTAACAGCATTATACATCCCAGAAATGATATCAGTAGTTTTTCAAAAGAAAACAGGCTCTGAAATCCTCATTATTCAGGCAATACAAAATAACAGTTCCCGCTGAGGTTATTTTGTATTGTTTAAATACTCTTCCCTCCTGCCAAAATGACTCCATAAGCCATGCGATCCAACGATTCTGACGATTTGCTAATAGACGACCAGATCCACATGATCAGGGAGAGGCTGCAATCGCCTGAACTGATTTCGTCGATCAGCCGCGCCACCCTGGATACCGGCTTGTTAGGACTGTCGCTCTTTTATAGCTATTATGCCTTATACACCAGTAATAAAACTTACAGATCAAGTGCAGAATATTTTCTCTGGGACGGCCTGCAGCGTCTTGATATCTACAATTTTAAGCCGATCCATAAAGTCGACTCTATTGATGCTCAATTATCCGGTATAGGCAGGTTTATAGAATTTAACAACAAGAACCATTTCTTTTTGATAGAATCGGAAGAGTATTTTGCAGATCTGGACCCATTAATGTCCGAACTGTTCACCCATCAAATAAACCGTTCAGACTTCGACACTTCAAGTGGGGCACTTGCTGCCGGGAATTATTTTTTAGCCAGGGATGGCCAAAATACGCTGGCCAATCACCATTTGAGCGATTGCGTGAAGGAAGCTTATCACCGGGCACACCGGGACCCTGAAGGCGACTTTTATTGGCCTGCTCCGCAATTGGAAAATAAGGTATACCTGGGTATTTCACATGGCTCAGCCTCTATGATAAATTTCCTTGCCGGTGTTTTTGAAAAGGGAATTGAGCAAACCTTAAGCCTCTTTACGATCAGGCGCGCGGCAAACTTCCTTATCAAACAAAAAAGAGACCAGGTCAATGGCTTATTTCCCAATTATATCGGCGAAGAGCCTTTTCAGACTCAATTTTCCCAATGTTACGGAGACCTTGGTATTGGGTACGCTTTATATAAGGCTGCCTTATTGCTTAATGACCCGGTTTTAAAAGACCAATCCTCAAAAATTCTCGAGACATGTCTTCATCGTTCAAAGGAAGATAATCTTACTTGGGATGCCAGTTTAACTTATGGTGCAGCCGGTCTCGCACTCGCATTTAATAAAATAGCGAAAATTACAAAAGATGACAGGTATAAATACCGCTCCATATACTGGCACAAAAAAACGGCCAGCTATGCAGGTCACGAAAATACATTCAGTGGATTTTTAAGCATGGTCGCCAGGGCTGAGGAATACGGCTGGAACACCTGTTTTAGTTTGGGGATAATAGGTATCGGAATTGCCCATATGCTGCACTTAAAGCCATCCATGCCCCCAATTGACGAATTATTATATATTTCATAAACTCTCCCACCTCCGGCTATTGTAAATGATCTAATTCAAACCTCCTATGTTACGAAATTTCGGTCAGATAGTGATCCGTGTTCCATTCTTCGATGCTGAAGCCTATAAAAATGTACCGGCGCCCCTTCCTCCAATTTTTGAAGAAGGAATTTATTTCGCCTCCCCTCAATTGTATGCCTCACTGCTCAAATATCAGGGGGTAGGGAGCAAAGAGGAGAAAAAAATTAACGAAAGTATTAGCAAATATTGGCTAAGAGCTTGCACACGACCGACTCCTTTCGGTGTATTCGCGGGAATCGCTGTGTTACAATTGACCCCGGGTGCTACAGATATAAAACTGTCTTACCCGCGAGATCATATTAAGAAAACACGTGTAGATATAACATTTGTAAACGAGCTGGTTAGTCATTTAGAGGGTGTCCCGGAAATTTTACCAGTTTTAAAGTTCCGCCTCAACGATTCTTTATATAATCTTCCACGCGCTGTACGATATATTGAATATCAGAACAAAGGAGATAACCGGACGTTTAAGCTTTCTTCAATACTCAAGTCGGCATTGCTAAATTCAGTATTCCGTTTTATGAAACCGGGACGTACCATAAATGAGCTGACAGAACATTTAATTACAAACACCAGTGCCAACCGGGACGAAGTAAGCAATTATATCAATGAACTGATAACAGCCAAAGTGTTTATCTGTGAGCTGGAACCACGAATGACCGATACAGATCCTTTGGATTCACTTCTGGCAAAACTAAAAGGCCTTAGCCCCAACCAAAAGATCAGCGCGCTCATTAATGATTTGACCGGAATATCAGTTAGTTTAAAAAAAAACGGGAACACAATTCTCGATTATCAGCATGTTGAAAAACAATTATCCGACCTGGTCAGCTCCCCGTTCCGCCGTAAAAATCTATTGCATGCCGATTTGTTTTTGAAATTAGGTTCCAACACGGTGAACAAACCGCTGATAGAGGAAATTACCTCCCAAATCGCTGATCTCTGCTGCTTAAAACAAACAAACGGGAACAATCTTTTGGAAACCTTTAAAAACAGGTTCGCACAGTTATACCAGGATCAACTTGTCCCGATGATGATAGCCCTTGATGTGGATCATGGTGTCGGCTACAATCAGTTCGATTTTGATTCCTATTCTGAAGAAGCCCTAATTTCAGATCTGAATAGTTCAAATGCCGACGTTTACAGGCCGGCAAATCATTCAGCGATCAGGGATTTTTGCATCAATAAATACAGACAGTACATTGATGATGGCTTGGATATGATCGAAATTGAGCCTTCTGAACTTCAACAGTTCGACAAAGACCGTAGTGCTCATCTCCCATCAAGCATGTGTATTTTCGGTAGCCTGCTTAAAACCGGAAGTGAAATCAACCGCGAAAAATTTTCATTTCTTCTTAAAAACATTTCCGGCCCTTCGGGGGCAAACCTCATGGGCAGGTTCGCTTATGGTGATCAGGGCATCTCGGAACTCGTCAACGATATTATTTCAAAGGAAGAAACAAGTGACAATGATGCGATTTACGCGGAGATCGTCCATACGCCCGCCGGTGGGATAGGCAATTCCTTAATAAGGCCGCATCTAAGAAAATATAGCATCCAATATCTCGGCGGACAAGGTGCCGATACAAAGGATCAGATCAACGTTGATGATATATTGGTAGCGGTCAAAAACGATCGTGTACATCTTTATAGCCGGAGGCTAAAAAAGCGTATCATTCCTCGGTTAACGACTGCCCACAATTTCAACAGCAAACCGCTCAGCGTATATAAATTTTTATGTGATTTACAGTATCAGGATAGGGATTTAATGGCAACCTGGGACTGGGGCGACCTGGAAAGTCTGACATACCTTCCGTCTGTGGTGTACAAGAACATCATTCTGAAAAGGGCCCGCTGGAAGGTCTCGGCCAAGCATATGTCCGGCCTCCCTGAACATCATGACTTGCGGTTAGCATTTCTGGAAGAATTCAGGCTGAAATATAAAATACCTTCAAAATTATTGTTGATCGAATATGAGGATGAATTATTGATTGACCTGGAAACGTCCACAGGAATTGCCTTGTTTTTAAAAAGCTTATCAGTCAAAAATGAAATCATTTTAGAGGAATTCATTTACAACAGCGATAAATCAATCATCTCAGACCCCAATAACAAGAATTACATAAGCGAACTTACCATACCAGTTTATACAGAGCAACGCCAAACCTTACAAACAAGTGCCAGAGAACGGATAACCTTAAATAATGTACAGCGAACTTTTCCTCCATATTCAGAATGGTTATATTTCAAAATTTATGGAGGCGCTCTCAACTTAGAACGGCTTCTGATCGAGTTCGTATACCCCTTCGTAACGAAAAACAAGACGCTATTCAAACACTTTTTCTTCGTACGGTATAAAGATGAATTTGATCATATCAGAATTAGGTTCTTCAACACGGACCTGCAAACTCAAGAAAAACTTTATCAACTTTTAATGAGTGGCGTTAAAGTATGGATAAAGAAAAAGATCGTTTTCAGAATTGTTATTGATAGTTACGAAAGAGAAATCGAAAGATATGGATTTGAGAAAATTATAGATGTTGAACGTTTTTTTCATAGAGACAGTCTAGCTGTTTTAAAATTACTGAAGCTTGGCAACAAAGGGTTCGTACCTAAAACTATCGCGGCATTATATAGTACCGATCAATTATTGAATGATTTTGGGTTCTCATTGAATGAAAAGCACCTTTTGATTGATCAACTTCGGGCTGCATTTTTCCAAGAATTTGGCGGAAACAAAGTGTTACAGAAACAGCTAAATGGTAAATACAGGTCAATGCAGGACGCTATCGATAATCATTTCGGGAACAAAAAAACATCCGACAAAAGAAAACATCAATTGCATAGCATTATAAACACCAGGAGCATTGACGCACTTTTGGATATAAACGAAATAGCAAGCCTAAAAAACACAGGAGAAACAGATCTCAATAGACTGATATCCAGCTTGATTCACATGCACATCAACAGGCTATTCTGTTTTAGTCAAAGAAAACAGGAATTACTATTATATCATTTACTTGAGCGCCATTATCATTCAAAACTTATACGATCAACAGCGATCGTTTCATAATTCCACAAAATGACTATACTTGAAAAAATCCTATATCCGCTTAAAAAAGAGATTTTTCTTGACAACTACCAGGATACTAAAGTTCTTTTTATCAAAGGGGAACAAGAGAAATTTAAAGATTTCTTTTCTTTTGATGACCTTAATTTTTTTTTGAACACCCATGCAAACAGCATTCAGTTTCCAGAAATACGTCTATCTCTGGATGGGAAAATACTGGATCCGGGACTTTACCAGGAAACTATACCAGTCTATTCAAATGATTCATTTGAAAAAACAAAAATAGATCCACGAAAAGTCAGCGACCTGATCAATAAAAATGCCTCTCTGATTATCAGTGGTATTCACGAATATAACCTGAATATACAAAGCTTTGCGCATCAGCTATCAGAAGAACTTACCAGCGACATTAACATTACCCTGTTTTACAATACGATCAATCAACCCTCCTTTGATACCCACTGCGATCCCGTAGCGGTATTTACCGTTCAGCTTGAAGGGCAAAAAAAATGGGAGATTTTCGGAGAGGGGTATAACTCTCCGGACAAAGAAAATTCGCTACCGGCTATAGAATACATACTGGAAAAAGGGGATATATTATATATTCCAAGCGGGGTATGGCATAAAGCTAGCCCCGAGACAAACAATTCCTTAAGTATGTCCATAGCTGTTCGGAATAATAATATATTGGATCTGATTGCCTGTATCCTGGAATGCTATATCCATCCCGAATTATTAAAAAATGAGCTTTATTATATGCCAATGCCCCGCGATCAGGAAGCTTTAACCAGACTCAAAACACAGATCAAAAACGATCTGGTTAAATGTATCGAAAACCTCGACGACCAACAGTTTTCTCAAATCATTGCAACGTTAAATCGTGAGGATAGAGTAAAGAAAGGAAATAGTACCTACCATGTTCCATTTGATCTGGGAAATTAATTAATCTATATCCGCAGACAAATTATTATAAGGCAAATGAGTAAAACAATACCGGAAGACCTCCTCGTAAGCATATTCAAACTCAAATGGTCAGATTTTGCGAGATCAAAAGAGGAGCAAAACATGACTTATGATTTTAAAAAAGTCTTGATAGTTTCAGAAAATAAAGAGTTAAAGCAACTGATAAACAGCAAACAGAAGCCGAAGGAAATCGATAAAATCAGGATCCTGAAAGAAGAATACGAAAAACTTGTAGTGCCGTTGAACCTAAAAGAAGATAACACTGTTCTCAGGAAACTTATAAAGCTTGATCGAAGGGTAGAAAGCGATTTTGATGGTGATAGCTATTTGTACTTAAAACAATGGGGGTTATCTGTCTGGGGATTATATTATTACAAAAACGAAAATTTTGGGAAAGCAAAGTCTAAGCTTATTGAATGCATTGCCTTAAATGAATTTTTGATTGGCAAAGGATTAAAAACTGCCATATTCAGAATATTTGAACAAAATATGAACCTGTCGGCTATATATATTCAGGAAGGTCGAATAAAGGAGGGTTTGAGGCTAAAAAACCACCTCTTGCAGTATTTATCAAATGGCAAATCAAGCAAAATGCTGGTCAGCAGAATGTTTAAAGACAATCCATTATATCATTCGCACATATACATCAGAGAAGGCTGCCTTTACCAGCTTTTCAGAAAAATGGCGGCATGGCCATTAGATCATCGGAAAGACTTTTACGATGATTTTTTTGTTTTTAAACTGTTTTTCGATAAGATCAGCATGAAAGAAGATACCAATGATCGCGAGATTATGAAGTTTTGGATATATATCAAAAGAAATTTTTACAAGGGCAATTATGAAAAATACAAAGATGCTTTCACGCAATTCATGAACACCACCTTGTCTTATAAATTTGATATACTCAAACTCTCACTAATCTCAGATATTTTACAAATGGTAGAATCATCTGAAATTGGATATGAAAACGATTTTTATACTTTAACAAATACGTTTATAAGCGAAAAGCTCATCGGAATAAATGAGTTCAAAAGCCATTTCATCAGACGGATGCCTCCCGAAGCAGAAATTTCGCGACGGGCTGAAAAAAACAGCGGAAATAATACCTTTTGATAACTGCCATCTGCCGGATATCTATATTCCTGCAGACCTGACCATTCTCATTAGAGCAATGGATTGTGTACCTCGCCCGGCGCCCCCTTATAGAAAGCGTCGCCTATGTGCAGCAACATGTCAATATGTTATGCACTGTAGACGATTTCTGGGACAACTGGCACATGCTCAAAAACTATTTTGATGTTTTTAAAAGATGGAATGCCTACCGCATACCCGGAAGCTGGCCCGACGGTGATAAGCTGCCGTTTGGCAGGATTGGTATCCGTACCGAAAGGGGTGATAACCGCATGAGTAGGTTCAGCCGAGATGAGCAATACATTGATGAGCCTATGGTGTATTTTTCACTCACCGCCGATGTTTGGCGGGGATTTGCCCAGCAATGATCCCTTTATGGAAAAACCATTTTGGTTGCCCCCTCTTCGCCAATTCCGTCTGCATTCCTAACTACTTGATTATAATAATAAAAAGCGGGCAAATTCAAATTGGCGGCAGGGGCATTATGTTATGGTTTATCCACCTGGTAATTGCCCCTTACTTTTCCGCTGTTCAGTCTCGCATGAACTGCGGACCGTAAATAAGTAACAAATAAGACAGCGTATATCGGAACTAATAAAATAGTTCGACTAAATGCAAGCTTAGCGTTTAGTATTGCCCCAATAAATTTGGTCAGTTTTTGAATTAAAATAATTCGGTGTTCAATAAATCCACCATGTTGAATTTATTGAACACCTTTTACAAAGAAAAATGGCTCAATTATTCGTGTTTCTCACGTAACTTTTGCTCCTCGTATTTCTCCAAAATCCGCTCTACGATCATCAGGAAGCTATAAATGTGTTCAATTAATTTCCCAGTTTCGGTACACATGGGATTTATGGACAAATCCGGCAAAGCTGTTCGATATCGAGCAGCCTTTTTGCTTTAATATTCAGTAAGTTATGAGCGAACTCCGGATTTATTGTAGGTGTTCGACACATACCATTTTTCCCCAGCGTATCTATTAAACCATTTTTGTAAGTACTAGGTTCGATCTCATCATTCATCATCTTTTCCTCCAACCTTTCAATTTTAGTTTCAATATCCGTCAACTCTTTTTGACGGTCACCAATTTTTTCGACTATTCCCTTTAACGTAGCTTGTAGATTGGGCGTTTCGGAGATATGTTACACCCTATTCCGGCATCCTTCATAAAAATTTTGTCGTCACGCCCCGGACCGCCAGCAGTGTAAATACACACATATGCCACCGTAAATTACCGCGGATTGACGAACTGATCATGGCCAGGCCTCCGTTTCAATACGTCAACCAAATTTTGATCAGGATCAAGCCACAACGGTATGAATGACTTTAACTTTGAAGGCACCTGCCGGAATTACCCGGAAGCCCAATGCTCTTCATTATTGAGGCGGGAAAACATTCATCTTCACATATTTATGCAAACCTATGGCAACAAACGATCGGCTACGCTACCCCTTTGAACGGCTCGATGAAATCATCGGCACAGCGCTCGTTCCCGGAAGCAGCACCTCGAAACAGATCAGTCTAAAAGATCTGCCCGGCCTGCAACAGCAAATCCGTTCCGAAATCGGAAAGATCTGGAAAAACCTGAGCGCTCAAACCTTCCTGCTCTTAAGCCATAAAAAGATCGCCGCTATGCTCCGGCAATACCAGGAAAGCCTGGACGAACTTAAATGGCAGGCCATAGTCAACATGGTCGCCTATCCCGAAGACAATCCCCTGAACAGCTTCTTTAATCAGGTCCTCGCGGAACTCGAACAGCTGGACCAGCAATTCCGGCGCCGCTACCGACATTATTTTAACGGCGAGACGGATACTCATAAATCAGCCGGCAGCGGACCGGCAGCGGGGGATCACCAACCTCTTTTTAAAATTACCTGCCGGCTGAGCGTCGACCAGGTCGCTATCCTTTTAAAGGCCGCCGACGAAACCCGGCTGCTGAGCGCCCGTTCGTTCAGCCTTGTTCTCCGCAGCATTACGCCTTTCCTTTCAACGGAAAGAATGCCCAATTTTTCCTGGAAAAGCGCGCGTAGCAGCACCTTGAAAATAGAAGAGCGGGATAAAGCGATAGCTATCGGCACGCTTGAGGAACTGATCAGAAAAATTAAGACCTATTGACGGGCTGCTGCTTCCGCTAAGACTGACGCACTCATCAGGGATGAGTACCTGTCGATTATCAGCCTCATCGTTTGACCGGACTCATGAGCCGGATACTGGAAAACCCGATCCGGATCGCGCTGGCTTATCGCTATAAATGATCTTTGATCCTGTTCTAAAATATCTAATAAATGGGATATTTTAGTTTAAAAGTTTGTACCAGTGTTCCTCTGGACAGGGTATCTTCCCGGCTGATCATTACATATAAATGTCGTTTGGAAGGTTTTCTGAACTTAATTGTACCGGTTGCCGTTGAATCTGCGTAGATGAATGTCGTTTTCAAGTTCAGACAACAATCATCGGTGACCGTGTCAGTAACCACCTTTTTATTTATAACGGTGTCTGATAACAGCGTAATTTTATTCCAGGAGTTCTTCCGGGAGCTGATCTTCAGTACGATGACCTGGTCTCTCGCGGACACAGTTGAAACTGCATTCAGGGATACGCAAGGTGTCGTTTGCCTTACGACGGGGTTGAACGCGGGTGACCCAAATTGGATGAGTAAACCTATGCTGTAAAGAAAGACGCCTATTGAAGTTAAAATAACCGCAGACTTAAACCGGGAATTACTCCGCTTTATAGCATCATTGAAAGCAGTTTGTATCGAGGCAACTTCATTGGCATAAAAGGATTGCGGAACCGGGAATCCGGCGACCGTTGCCAGCCAATAGGCCAGCGTCAATCCCATAAAACCTAACCCAAGTACCAACAAAGCCCATACATTCCAGTCGCTCTTACCAAAAACGGTCGAACCAATGGTCGTAGCCGTGTAGACACTGAATACCCAAGCGATGGTAGCCTGAAGTTTTTGCACGGCATCTTTTCTGATTTGTGTAGAATTGTATATTTCTTCCGCTCCTATATTCAGCCAGAATATGTCTGAGCTCTGGTTTTGATCGTTAATGGGCATAACATTAAGAACATTTAAGTTGATATTGATTCTTGTGACCTAATACACAGATCAGGGTAAAGAGGTGAACTTCCGATGCCCCTTCTGCAGCTTTTTTATGTATCTGGTAACGCGCCTGTACATCCTGAAAACCCAATTCGCTTTCCATTATCGCATCCAGGTGATTAATACCTGTCATAGCTTCTTTGTCGCCCGGGGTGTTTTCCAGGCGCTCCATCAGATCAGTCCGGATCTGAAACAACGCATTTGTTTTTATACAGGGATCCGAGATCCAATGAGGACATCCCGGGGTAATACATTTGATATTTGGCATATGATATGGGGTTATTTATTCGTTGTACTGTTATCGTCAAGATTCCATTGAATCGACAGAAACCCAAACAGCTTGGGATGTTTAACGTCATATTTTAGGGTAACGGGTAAAGACATTGATTTGGAAAAATGAACCCGAAAAATGGCGTTTGCGTTTACCGTGTTCCTCGCCTCATTAGCATAAGTTTGGCCATGATCCAGCCAGATATCCTCACAGGCCAGTTCAAATTCGAATAAAGGGCTCCCGCCGCCTGACTTATCGTTAATCAATACTTTATTGATGCCCAGGGAAGCCCTCGAAATATTTCGGGACAAGCCACGCTTACTAATTGAATCCTGTAAAAAGATATTGTTTAACTGCAGGTCAACGTTCCATGCTTTATTATGATTTTTACCAAGACCAACGAGGTATTCAAAAGAAATATTCAGGCTGTCGATCTTACCGGTATTCGATCTGTACCGGGAATTGATACCCAGTGTTGCCAGGCCTCTCGAGTTGAGCGCTTTCACCTTGGCATTATAAACCTGTTGCAGGCTATCCAAGAAGGCGCTTTCGTCTCTGTGCAACATTAATGCGGAGAGACTGTCACGCACTGCCAAAAGTCCTTTTGGAAGATCCATCAGATTATTGGAGTCCCTGTATTTATTAATACCGGCAACCAGTTCCTGAACAAGGGCAGGGTCTCCCGTTATTTTGTCTTTATAGATCTTCAATGCCTTTTCCTGAAAATTCCCGATGGCTTTCAGGCCGGATACGAGGATATTAAAAAAGTTAAAATCACTGCTGTCCCGGCGGTTTACGATCGCATATTTGAATCCGCCATTAAATATATTGTAGCTTCCGGAGTTGTCCTTACTCACCCCCAGTTGATATTCAAAATTCCGTTGAAATTTCCCTAACTTACTGTTATAATAATCTGACAAGTCCAATTTCCCGTGTTTAAAAAAATTGGCTGTTCCGAATAACGTAGACTTAAACGTAAATCCGCCATTATTTTCAGTCGTCACACCGGCCTGTACGAACTTTGAAAGCGCTTCATAGCTTATACCCGCTTTAGATGGCCCTTTTTGAAAAAAACGCTCCACTTCAGGATTGAACTTATCGGTGTCAGCCATCAGACTATCTGCCCGACCAAAGGCTTTTCCTGTTAGAACCAGCACAAACAGCGCCATGAGAGAAAGTTTTTTCATGATCTATATCAGTTTAAAGTATATGGCTTAATAAAACTTTTGATGATATTGCCGGAAAAGGAATTATCATCGGCAGTTGTTAACACGTTCCCCCGNGCGTCTGTAACCTCNACTGTGATTTTTCCNCCGTTTGGCGCGCTTCCGGTTACCACAATTATCTGAATACCTGGCGCTTGGTTAACGGTNAATGACTGCGTGTCGCCATNATCAGAATTGATACATTTACCATCATTCCCCATGCTTACGTCAAAAAAGCATATACCGCCTTTCCCATCGTAAAACTTTACAGTGAAGGTGATAGGTCTCAGCCCTATTTCAGCTGTCAATTCCCGGGCAAATCTGTTTTTAGATGTTAAAACTTTATTCACATTGCTTTTAATCCACTGGACCTTTGGCGTTCTTCTCCTTTCCCGCCTGCTGCCTATATACGCACGCATGCTGTACTTGAGCGACTGGCCAGTTGCGTATTTTTGCTGCCAGCCGCCGCCTGCGTTAACGTTATAGTATCCGATATACCCGCCGGGCAATAACTCAAAAGCTTGGGTGATATGGTTGCAATAATCATATTGCGTGTTAGGCAGGTTAAAGTTTTGAAACCAGGATGGGAAAACAAAATCGGATACCTGAACGCCGTTGATCGCGTAACTGTAGCGGTCGTCTTCACAGGCATCACAATTTTCGTAAGCGTAAAGGATCCCACCGTTGGCCGAGTTTTCGATAAAAACGGTCAGATTGATATCCGGGTCGCCAAGCATTTCCAGCAATTCATGACTGGCGGTAACGGTCCATGAGTTGCCGTATGCCAAATCCGTACCGGCAAAGACTTTGCCGAGCGGCAAACCTTCATTCGTTAAATCATGATAGCCCAAAGCGCCGGCCTGGTCCGAGTTGTTTAGAATAACCAATTGCCAGCATCCGGCGGGTGCCTGACCGTCAGGATAGAAAGTGACCTCAGCATCGATTCCCCATGCCGGTTCAAAGTGTTCATGTACTTGTATCTGTAAGGCTGTAACTGCTGCGGCAACCTCGTCGTCTGTTAAGCCTGCAAATTGATTCAGGACTGCTATTCTGATACCGTTCATTGTTTAAGTTTTTTAGCGTGAGCAATAAGTTTTGTACAGAACAAATTTAAATCGCTTATAAACAGATAATTAAGAGGAAAAACCCGGTATATAAAACCGGATTTTTCCGGTACAAAAATTTGACAGGAGGTTTTATAATTGTATTCGCTTCAGTAAGAAAAAGGCGGTTAAGCTCTTTGAGGTATAATTTTTTTTGTGCAAATTAGATCGGCTTATGCAGGTATGCAATATTAAGCACAATAACAACCTAACATCGATCTGAATCACAAATTTCCCCATGAAGATAACAGTAGGTATAGCCGATGACCAGCAATTATTTCTGCGGTCATTATCCGGTCTGATCAATTCATTCGATAATTTCGTAGTAGTAGTGGAAGCCTTAAATGGTGCGGAGCTGCTAAGACAGTTAACCACGCTGGATAAGCTGCCCGATATTGTTTTGATTGATGTACAGATGCCGGTAATGGATGGTCCTGCGACAGTCTCCCGGATCGCGGAACGCTTTCCCTTAATAAAAACGGCGGCGTTGTCAATGAAAGAGGATGACCATTCAATACTAAGCATGTTGCGGGCTGGTTGCTCCGCTTATTTGTTGAAAGATGTGCATCCCAAAGAACTGGAAACGGCGTTGCTTCAATTAAGTGAAACAGGTTTTTATAATGGCGACACATTTCGGCTGCATTACCGCCGGCTGTTAAGGAATCAGGAAGAAATGAAGTTTACTGACCGGGAAAAACAGTTTTTGACTTTGGCCTGCAGCGACTTTACCTACAAGGAAATTGCCTCGAAAATGTTTTTATCCGAGAAAACCATCGATGGTTACCGGGAATCGCTGTTCAGCAAATTAAACGTAAAGAGCCGGACCGGAATGGCATTAGAAGGCATAAAATTAGGTCTGGTTGAACTGAAAACTAAGTAATCTTAAAAGAATAAATTATTTTAACCTTTAAATTTTTACATTATGGCTGCTTCTCCCCTTCTGGTTTTCCCATTTGGTGAAACCTTATCCAATCCTGGCAATAGTGATAGCGGTGTAAACGCTGAGATCAAAATAGGAAAGGACACTACCGGTACGATCAATTCGGCGGTTCTGACTGTTACAATTCCTATTGATCCCAGATTATTCAGAGTCGTCCCGCCGGACGGCCAGGGTGAGTATAAACTGGCTAAAAATGAAGTCGGTTTTGCAAGTACGGACAAAATGTATTTACCCGAAACGGCCCAGCCCAAAGGCGGGAACGCGCTGTCAGTAACTTTTACTGATCAGCAGGGCTTTTTGAACTTACAGCTTGCGCTTGCCGAACCCAAAAGGGATTATGGCAACTGATCATGTGTAATAGCTTAAGTGGAGGGGGGATAAACCACATCGATAAACTCCCTCCATTTTAAAACCTCAATTAAGCTCGTGACAAATGGTGCACCGGGAATTATAAACAACTGCTCGATTGCTCCGGGCGGCTGCTGCGCTTCCTGAGGGAAATAAATGGATATACCGGTCGGCCGTTGTTTGTCTATCGTTTGTGAGGTTCCCCGCCCATCTGCATAAAATCCCCTGCCAATGGTACTTGCTGTTCTTATTGCGGTACTCGCTACTTTTAATGATTTTTTCAAAGCTCTGATCCCCGCCGAATACGGCTTTTTCGGCGCCGGTTTATCAGATCGCTTTACGAGATCAAGCATATAATTGTTCAGATCTATAAATTGATAGTCCATGTCCTGAACGATCCCAAATTCGTAATCATGAGCCCTGGCGGCCCGCATCTCACCAGGCAGTTCCGTGAAAGTCCGGATCATTTCTTCCATAGACTGGATCCAATCTTTTAAAGCAGCAATCATTTGTTGTTCATAGTCTTGCAGCGAAAAAGCAAATACGCCAATAGCTTTTAGGGCCGCAGCGCGTTTCCAGAATATATAATTCTTTCGGAAGGTATTCACCGCCAACCTGGCAAGCTGTTTACCATCAATGTTTCCCTGACTCTCTTTGATTGACCTGGCAATAGCTTTGTAGTCATAACCGGGAGCGCAGATACTTCCTTCCGGAGCTACCAGGTGACTCACATTTTTACAAAGGGAAAAACAGGTATGCACATTTTGCATAAAACAGTTGAACATGAGCAATACATCGACCTGCTTTCCTTTAAAACCCATGCTGATCGCTTCTGCCAGCTTATCATTGGAAAGCAATGCAAAATCTATTGTTTGCGCTTCTTCAAAAGTGCCTGACCGCATTTTTTCAGTAAAAAAAGTATCCGGTCGTAAAAAGCGCCTATTTTTCACTACCAAGATTGTCTTGTTCTCATCGAGCTTTTTTTGTGCCAGGACCTTATAACACGGAGATTCCGGTACCTTTGTGTTTACGGATAGAAGGTCCTCCTTCGCCTGGATCGGCAAATCATCGGCCATGCCTGTCCCCCCTCTGGCCGGGCTAACCTCTTCATCTTCAGAACGAGGCGGATCTTTCAGCTTTTTTTTAAAAATACCAAATGCAGATCCATGATCCCAGGTGATCAGCATGTTCTTTTCGGCCGGATAATACCGGTCTATATAACGAAATACCTTTTTTATGCTGTCGCTTTTCTGTGCAAAGTCACGGTCCTCCAATTGCTGCAGTTGCAACAAGGTGTTATTTCCTTTACAGGGATCGAAGATCAGTCGGCTAATGTAAGTCGCGTCGCTTTGAATAATTTCATCTTTTATCTGAACTTTATTTTCTATTGTGAGCAGGTTGAAACTGTCATGCGTATCAATTTCGAGTATTATTTTCAGAAGTTGATCAAGGTCTGCTTTCACATCCGCTTCATAGCCATCCTGGCCATTAAAATTAGTTGTAATATCCTCCAATTCTGCATATATTAGAAAAATAATATTCCATTTCCGGATAACAGCATGAGTTTCCATATTGCGTGTTTTTTACTCCTAATATATTCATTTAAAAGCGTTTCCCAACAGACGGAGACCCATTTATTATTAAAATATACCCAAAACGACGGCTTATCAAGTTATAATATTCACCATACCCTGCAGGACCCTAAAGGCTTTATGTGGATAGCGACCCAGGACGGGTTAAATCTGTTCGATGGCAAGGCCTTTTCCAAGTATACGGAGAACGCCGAAAAAACCCGAAAGCTTTACGGCACGGATATACGCTGGCTGATAACCGATACTTCCAGGCATTGGGTCTGGGTTTTGAATCCGGAGATCGTATTAAACGCGGTTGACTATGAAACCGGGAAAGTGGTTAAAACAATCAGGGGACTTCGGGCAGACAATGACGACTGGGCGGTGTCGATGACCCTTTATCGGGACCAGCTTTGGCTGGGTTGTACCAACGGTATCAAAATATATGATATCGTCAGACAAGCCTGGATCAACGGCCCTTCCTCCCCGTTTAAAAAAAACGGAGACGACGATCTGTACGCTGTCAGGACAATCTTCACTGACCGCTCAGGCCGTATCTGGGCTTTCTTTAACCACTACGGGATTGCCGTTATTGACGGAAAGACCAAAAACATCATTAAGGTCATCACCAATGCACAACTGACCGGAGAAACAGGCCCGCTGATCTTTAAGACCGTTATAGAACTTAAACCAGGAGAACTTCTGCTTGGCACATCATCCGGTTTGATCGCCCTAAGTTATAACAACAGTCTGAAACTTGTCATCCGCCATCGGTTTGCCGGCCCACTGATGACCCTGGCCCGCGAGCAGACCACAGCGATGACAAAGGCCGCCGGTCATATTTATCTCGCCGGAAACAGCGGCTTGTATAAGACCGACGAAGGACTGTCAACCTGCATCAAGATCAAGGAGTCCAACAGCAATGGCGAAGAATCCTGGTTAAACGAAATCAACCACCTCTGTACAGACAGTGATGGCAACCTGTGGATCGGTTGTAAACGGGGACTTGCCTATCTGTCCACTACCTCATCCGCGTTCCGGGGTTTTAACAATACAGGGTATGCACACGCCGGACTTACGCATACCTATAATCTGTATCCCTTACCTTTCGGTAAGATATTGGTTGGCCAGGAAAAAAGTCTTTTGCTATATGATAGCACGACCGACAGATTCTCTAAGATCGACCAAAAAAGATCTTTCAATTTTGCCTTCACGGACTTCAACAAGCGCGTAATTGTTTCAGGTGACGACGGACTATATGTGTTTACCGCGGGAAAATTAATCCCCGTTAACGCTTATTACCCGGAATTAAAACCGGTGTCAGGCAACTATATCAACAGCGCGATAAGGATAGGTGATTCTCTCGAGGTAATAGGTTCAGATAATGACAGAGGTTTTTTTTGCTGGAATTTCAAACGGCGGACACTCCGGATCGTCAATAATAACAGCTCACCTATAAGGTTGCGAAGCAATATCGTAAAAAAAATCTTTCAGGACAGTTCCGGTCGGTTATGGGTATTATCCGATTTCGGGATCGATGTCATCGAAAAAGATTTCTCAAAAGTGAGTTATCTGAATATAAAAAACCCGGTTTCCGGTAATCCATTAAGACTGTATTTTGATATATGTGAGGTCAATGGCCGGTTCTGGCTGGCCAATTACAGCCTCGGAATAGTGGAAATCGACGCCGCCGGCAAAGTATTTCAAGTACTCAACAGTGCTAACGGCTTATGCAATGACGGTGTTTATAAAATATTCCGCGTTGATCGCGATAACCTGATGGTAACATCAAACAATGGCTTATCGGTGTATAATCTATCTACCTCATCCTTTACCAATTACTACGAGGAGGATGGCCTGCATTCCAGCGCCTTTGATGAAAATTGTGGTATCGAATCTGGAGGGAAAATATATGCAGGCGGTTTGAACGGGTTCACGATTATTGACCCTAAAATGCTGATCATTGATCGCCATCCGCCAAAATTGTACTTCACCGATATCAGGATAGACTCCAAATTAGCCAGCACGGTATCGAGAAATTTAAACATTTCAGAATTATTGGTTCCCGATGACGCCTTACAAACCACGATCTCTTTTACCGGCTTACATTACAATAATTCCAAAAGAGTTCAGTACCGGTACAAAATTGAGGAACTTAACGATGACTGGATCGACTTAGGAACAAGAAATTTCATCAACATTATTGGTATCAATCCCGGTCGCTATCATTTATCAGTGGAATCTTCCAATGAAAATGGTATATGGACTACCGCGCCGATCAGGTTATCGATGATCTTTGTCCCCAAATGGTACCAAACCCTGTGGTTTGAAGTATTGATGATCCTTTCCCTATGCAGTGTTTTGTATAGTATTTACCGCTATCGTATTGAACAGGTTAAAATTCAGCACCGCATCAGGCGGGATATTGCCAATGACCTGCATGACGACCTGGGCAGCAGCCTCAACTCAATCAAGATTTTCACACACCTCGCGATCGAAAAAAAACAGAACCAATCCTACCTGAACGAAATTGAAACGCTTATAACCGGTATGACAGCGGGCCTCCGTGACATGCTATGGGTCCTCGAGGATTCACAGGACAATATCGACGTGCTGATGGAACGTATCAAAAACTTCGTGCTGCCCCTGGCTCATGCGAACGGGATTAAATTTGAAACATATGTTGATCCGGGAATAAAAAACCAGCATTTGTCCAAGATCGAAAAGAGAAACCTTTTATTGATCGCGAAAGAGGCGATCAACAACTGCTTTAAA
>JGI24739J22299_10000140_pt1 | contig 22993 bp, 21 predicted proteins | sample KBSCornC5_FD_22299 | JGI IMG/M metagenome (IMG submission 22299)
GCCCAGTACCGCATCTACGGACGCACCTATGGCGACAAGCTGATGGGCGGCGAACCGTTCGACATGATGCTCTGAGCGGCAGGGTCCGGGATTCGGCGGACCGCAACGTCCCCGGTCGGACCCTGTTTTCGCACGCGCTTCGGCTGTGATGAAGGGAGAGGAAGATGAGTGGCAAGACCAGAGCGGTACTCAATCTCGTCGAAGCATGGGCGCGCCGCGACATCGACTTCATGATGGCGCAATTTGCCGATGATGCGATATTCGAGAATGTGCCGATGGACCTGATCGTCGGCAAGGACGACATACGGGCAGCCAATCAGGCCTTCATGGCCATGTATCGGGAGGCGCCATGGGAAATCCATCATATTATGGAAGCGCCCGATGGCACAGTGCTGACCGAACGGTCCGACATATTCATCCTCAATGACGGACGCAGGACAGAATGTCGCGTGATGGGTGCCTTCACGGTGAACGACGACAATCTCATCGTGCATTGGCGGGACTATTTCGATCTTGCGGACTGGAACCGGCAGCTGGGGGCGGATCCGGATTTCGGCCGCAAGGGGCATCGGCAAACGGAAGTGGCCACCACGGCTGGGGAGTGATCGATGTTGAAGGACATGTTCGTTGAAATGGCCAAGGGGCGCGAAACGCCGGCTGGCGACAGAATTCGTGACCTCGTCACCCGGTATCTCGCGACCTTTGCGACGGGCGACATAGAGGCGCGCGTCGCTTTATTTGCGCCTGATGGGTCCTTCGAGGACCCGGTCGGTACCCCGCCCATGGTCGGCCATGATGCGTTGCGCGCCTTCTTTTCTCAGGGCAGCGCCATGAAAATATCCGCCGAACTGGAACGGATCGTCATTTGCGGCAATGAAGCCGCCTTCGCCTTTCGCGCCCGTCTGGACGCGGGGGAGGGTGGACAGGTCACTATCCACCCGTTCGAGACGCTGGTGATGAACGACGACGGCCTCATTGCGCAGATGCGCGCCTATTTCGACGCCGACGCCATAAGCTGATTTTCGGGGACTGTCAGGAAATCCGGCAAGCCCTTAAGGCTGATGCGATAATTCAGCCGGCTCTTGTCGGGTTCGTCGGAATATTCGATCGGCGTTGCCCGATGCATCAAGGACAAATTGTCCCACAGCAGCACGTCTCCGGGCATTAATTTATAGTCCTGCACGAATCGCGGCGCCGACGCGTGGCTTTTCAAACTGGCCAGAAGCGCGAGCGCTTCCTGTTCGTCCATCCCCTCGATCCCGCAGGCGGACCCGCCAAGGCCGTACAGCGCCTTCTGCCCCGTAACCGGATGCGTGCGCACCAGGGGGTGGAGGACGGGCGCGGGTATATCGACATGACGTCGCACCTCTTCGGGAAGATCCTGCGGACGGACGATCGTTTCGTCCTTCGCCGGAGTGGCCGCGCTGATGCCGTGACGGACNTGCAGGCCGTCGATGCGACTGCGCATCTCTCCCGGCAAGGCGGCATAAGCGGCGACCAGATCCGCAAAAAGCGTTTCGCCGCCCTCCGTNGGCGCCTTGACCCCCAGCAGCATGGTGACGGTCGCCACCTCCTCTTCATAGGAACTGTCGCAATGCCAATGGGAGGCGACGTTGCGCATATAGTCCGGTGCGGCCCCCGAATTGGACTGGACGATCATTTCCGGATGCTCGCCATGCCGGTTGCGACGGGAGACAAGCAGAACCGGCCGTCCCCAACGCTTGCCGAAGGCTACATATTGATCGTTGGACATGGTCTGGCCCGGAACGACCAGAATCCGGTTCCTGAAAAGAGCGTCCGCCAGGCCGCGCAGCAAGGCGTCGTCCGCGTGATTAAGGTCGACGCCGACCGCCCGGACGCCAAAGGCGCCAGGCAGCGGCTCAGGAATGAAATCCTGNTTCGTCATGTCCTGCTCTGCTCTGTCGTTCAAGCCTCGACGCCCATGCGCACGTCCGCGTCAGTGGGCGCNANGCGTGTTCCGCGCACCAGTTTTCCAGGCAGCGCACCGGTGGGAACGCCATTGCGATAGGTGACGGTCCCCGACACCAGCGTCGCAACATAGCCGTCTGCCTCCTGCCGCAACCGTTTGCCGCCGGCGGGGAGATCCGCCTGGATCTGTGGACGATGCAGCACAATCTTATCGGGATCGAGAATGTTGATATCGGCCTTGTATCCAGGTGCGATCCTGCCGCGATCGAGCAGGCCGATCGATTCCGCCGGTTGGCTGGTCAGCGACCTGACCAGCCGGGGCAGATCCAACCCCTGCCGACCCAGGCGGTTGGCCAGCATATAGGTGGGATATGCAGCATCGCAGATCATCGCATAATGGGCGCCCCCGTCNCCCAGCGCGACAATCATGTTATCCTCGCCGATCAACTCCGACGTTCGCGCGATGGCATCGCGGACACCGTTGCCGTACGCACAGAGGATCGTCCGGCCTTCGCTTTCCAGCAAGGCATCATAGATGACGTCTGCAAGCGGACGGCCAGTCCGTGCCGCTTCAGCCTGAAGACTTTCCTCCTCGGCGAAATCATAATTTGCCGGTTCGTCGAGACGGTAGAGCGTTAGTCCTGACTTTATCAGACCTACAAACGCGGGATTGGGNTCCTCCGGTTCCTCCGAAAGAATGCGGGCCCGTAGCTCTGGATCCCGCATATTCTTGACCTTCTCGGCNAGAGGCAAGTTCGCGACCGCCCGGTAGCTGGGGTTGAGACTGAACGGATGGAAGCTTAGATCGAGACCGAACAGAACACCCATCGCGCGCGGTAGGAACTGAGCGTTGAGCCGTTGGCCCTTGTTCGGCGCGGCGCGAACCGCGTTCACATAAATGTCCCAATTCGCTGGGTTTTTCGGCATCGGGACAAGGCTGAAATTGATCGGACGACCCGATTCTGCTGCTACGGCCTCCAGCAGTTGAACCTCGTACGCGCCATCACCGTCGATGTCGGGAATACATTGGAACACGCCGTCGCCGGCGTCCCTCAATCCGCCCGCTAGCGCCTTGAGTTCGGCCAATTCGGATCGGACGCTGGGCGCGAGCTTTCCGTTGCGGAACCGATGAAACAGGTTGCGCGATGTCGATACGCCGAGCGCCCCCGCTTCGATTGCCTCCGCGACCAGCTTGCGCATCTGGGCGAGATCATGCTCGTTTGCCGGTTCCAGATTGGCACCACGCTCGCCCATGACAAATACGCGAAGGGGGGAATGTGGGATTTGAGCAGCGAAATCGACGTCGCTCGGGCGCGCTTCCAGCGCGTCGAGATAGTCGGGGAAACTTGTCCAGTTGAATGGCACCCCGGTTGCCATCACAGCATGGGGAATGTCCTCGACCCCCTCCATCAGCCGGATCATCAGATCCTCGTCCCCTTTCCGGCAAGGGGCGAAGCCGACGCCGCAATTGCCCATGACGACGGTGGTGACGCCATGGTTGGAAGACGGCGCCATCCGGCTTTCCCAGGTGATTTGACCGTCATAATGGGTGTGGACGTCAACGAAGCCGGGCGCCACGACCAGGCCGCTGGCGTCGATTTCCTCCTCCGCCGTGCCCTGGATGCTGCCGACCTTGACGATCAGGCCGTCGGATATCGCCACGTCCGCCGTAAGGGCTTTTCCGCCGGTGCCGTCNACCACGGTTCCACCGCGGATGATCAGTTGATAATCAGCGCTCATCATACTCGCTCTCCACCTGCGCATTTTTTTAAGTCAGCATTTGCTATCTAAAGGATATGGAATTGGCAAGCAAGAGGACACAGACCAAATTGCCGGATGACGCCGCAGGGCGCCGCCGCCGCAGTTCCGCCAAAGTCCGATCCCTCATTCTGGATTCCGCCCGCGCGATGTTCGCGGCCGATGGCTTGGCCGGCACGACGACCCGAACCGTGGCGCAAAGAGCGGGCGTCGCCGAAGCCCTGATATTCCGGCATTTCGAGTCCAAAACGAAGTTGTTCGAAGCCGCGATCATCGAGCCGTTTAGAGCCGTATTTACCGCGTTCCTGCAGTCCATGGACAGCGAGGCGGCGGGCAAGGAAGCGCGCAGCCTTTACACCATGCAGGCGCTTTTCCTGTTCCTGCGCGAGAATGCCGACCTGCTTCAGGCGCTTGCGAAATCGGCCGCCGCCGGTGACCCGCCCCTGTCTCATGCCCTCGATGATTATTTCCTCGCCGCCGAGAAGAGAGTGAGGCTGTTCTATCGCGACNGGGAAGGAGATTATGACATCCCCCCAGCCATCTTCGTGCGCTATGCCTTCGGCATGGTGGCAGCGGCGGTCCTGTTCGAAGGATGGTTTTTCCCTGACGCGCCGATCGATGACGACGTGGCCGCCGCAATTCTCGCGCGCATGAGTTACAAAGCGATCCTGCCCGCNAACGAAAATTAGCCGGCACGNCGGCATCCTTGTCTTATCGGACGATTGCCGCCGCCACGGCGCGCGCTACGTGCGCNGCGGCGAACAGTCCGCCGGANCAAGGAGCAGGAAATGAAGATCGCTGAACTGGGCTATCTGCTGGTAGGAGCGCCGGAGGTCGCGGAATGGAAATTCTATGCTGAGAAGGTNCTGGGGACGATGGTCCAGGATGGACCCGAGGGCGCGCTCTACGTGAAGATCGATCACCGCGCGTTCCGNATCGCGGTCTTGCCCGGCCANGACAACGGCCTCCTCGCGAGCGGNTGGCTCGTCCAGACGAAGGATGATTTCGAGGNGGCGAGGGCCGAGCTCATCGGTGACGGCGTCGAACTGGTTGAAGGCACGGCTGAAGGCGCGCAGCTTCGGCAGGTCCAGGGCTATATTTCCTTCAAGGATCCCGAAGGTCACGGCCATGAAGTGGCGTGGGGACCGATATCGGATTTCCTGCCCTTTGTTTCGCCCGCAGCAGTCAGCGGCTTCGTAACCGGCGAAATGGGCCTTGGCCATGTCGTGCTTACGGCCGTCGAGGATTTCGACGCGGAGGCGGAGTTCTGGACCCGCCGTGGCAGTTTTGCGTTGTCGGATATCCTGCATGTTCCCATGCCGGATGGGAAGGCCCGGGTGCACTTCTTTCACTGCCGGAACCGGCGCCAGCACAGTCTTGCCCTCGGCGAACTCCCCATACCTGGCGGCTGCATTCACGTCATGCTGGAGGTGGGCACCATGGACGATGTCGGTCGCTGTCTGGATCGGGTCGCCGAACACGGCGTCAAGGTGACCGCTACCCTGGGGCGCCATGTCAATGACGACATGATCTCCTTCTACATGATGACGCCCGCTGGATTTTCGCTCGAATATGGCTTTGGCGGAAAGCAGATGGACTGGTCCGAAAATGTCGTTTTCGAAACGACACGGGGCAGCGCGTGGGGTCACAAATTCCAGTGAGATTGCATTTTGGGGGGCTTTATCGCCAACGGGTGCGATGATGCCTCCCGCTATGTGGCAGCTGTAGAGGAAGGGTTCACCAAGTAGGCCCGTGACCAGCTGCTGCTGCCAGCCCGAGCCGATCTGTGTAGATTTCAAACAAAATCCGCCAGGAAAGGATTTTGAGATCCCTTACTGCCGGATTTAACATTTTATATCGCTACTGAGGAGGGATCAGGCGCTCCGCGGCGTCTTCTTGACCTGCTGCCCCTCGGCGTCGAACATGCTGATCACGCGTTCGGGGCAGGCGAGCGAGCCGCGAAACGCGGCAACTTCCTCGCCATCCGGCACGTCGAAGCCCGTCGTGGCGATATAGCCGCTGTCATCCAGCTTGAAGAGGTGCGGGGCGACGTTCGCGCAGCGGGCGTGGCCGACACACTGTTGTTTGTCGATTACGATCCGATAAGTCATGACTGCTCTCTATATGGTGGCCGGACGGACTAGCTGGCCGCTACGGATTCGAGGATTTCCTTGCGCGCGCCGCCCTGTTCCGCGCTTGCGACACCCGGAATGATATAGCGGCCTTCGCTGCGCGCCAGGATCTCGGCCGTTGCGGCGCGAGGATTGTAGAACTGCCTGTACCAGGTCCTGACTTTCAGGAAATTGCCGTCACCAGGCATCTGCATCGGCCTGAAACAGGGCATCTTGTTCGACCAGATTTCGAAATCCTGCGCAAACGCGTCGCAGCTCATCTGCTGCTGCGCCTTNGCCGCCGTAATATCTTCCTCGATCGGTACCCTGTCGCTGGGCTTGCTCAGGACCGCATGCCATACGAATACCGATCCGTCGTCGATTGGCGTGTGGCAGATGAACATGATGGAATCATTGGCGTTATTGGCAATATAGCGGGAGATCAGGATGCCGGGCCCCGTGTAATAGGTATTGAACTCCGACATACCTGCGTCGGCGCCCAGCAGCTCATGCCGTCCGCCCAGCAGCTGCTGGGCGATGTGGCCCTGAAGNATCGTTTCGAAATAATAGAATTTGGTCGTGGCATGCACCGGTGCCAGATGCTGGATATCGCCGATATTGTCGACAACCTCGATCGGATGGAGGTCCATCGATCCCAGATGATCGATTTCCCATTTCACATAGTGGGGATCATCCCATTCGGGGATAGCGGGCAGGTCATAATCCGGCTCGCCGCCCTCCGGATCATGCCAGTGGAACACGACGCCATAGCGCTCCAGGACCGGAAAGGATTTCAGCTTGGCGAGCGGCGGAATCTTGTCGGCATAAGGAATCTTATTGCAGACGCCGTCCGGTCCGAAGCGCCAGCCATGATAGGGGCAGTGAATCGATTCACCTTCGATCTGCTTGCCCTGCTGCGCCATGAACGAGGTCGAACTCTTGCCGATATGCGTGTTCATATGTGGGCAATAGGCGCTTACCATATGCAGCTGGCCGCTCTCACCCCGGTAAATCACCATGTCCTGCCCGAAAAAGCGGACCGAATAGGGGGATTTCCCAATCTTGCTCGCTTCTGCGACCATGAACCATCCNCGCGGGAAGGTGAATTCCCCCAAACCATATTCCGCAGTTGTGGCCATTCTACTCTCCTGAGGGGCTNCCGTGACTTCCGCGCAAAGTCAGACCGTGATCTCGATCTTCTTGAAGCCTGCGATGGTGCCGATATCGTCGCCCAGTTCGACGCCGCCATCGACCAGCTTGTAATTGGGAGCCCTTTCTAGCAGGACTTGGAACATGGTCTTGGCTTCCAGGCGGGCCAGATGCGAGCCCAAGCAACGGTGCGGACCCACACCGAAGGAGAAATGGCGAATATTTTCCCGACGAAAGTCGATATCATGGGGATTATCATAGTCGGCGGGATCGCGATTGGCCGCGGCCCAGGACATGAACACCTGCTCCTCGGCCTTGATGACATGTCCCGCCACGGTCACGTCTTGCGTGGCGCGGCGCGAATTGCCCTGCGTTGGCGGGAAAACGCGCAGGAACTCCTCGATGGCGTTGTCTAGAAGTTCCGGATGATCGATCAGTTCCTTACGGCGCTCCGGGTTCCGCGCGAGGTAGACGCACGACATGCCGAACAGCGCCTGCGTGGTGTCCAGCCCGCCGCCCAGCATGATGAGGATGAAGCTATCGATTTCGTCGACGCGCAGTTTCCGGCCGGCCATGTCCACATTGTAGAGATATTCGATGACGCTGCCCGGAACGGGATCGTCCTTAAGGCGCCGGATTTCGGATCGCATGCGATCTATCATGACCGCCATGTCCTTGAGACGGTCTTCCATGGGAAGCCGGCTATAGATTAGCTGGTGGAGCGGCGGCGCATAATGTGGCCAGTCCTCGGGCGGCAGGCCAGCGAGTTTGAGCGTCATGATGCCCGTGAGCGGCAGAGCGAAGTCCCATTTGAGGTCACCGCCGCCGTTCGCGATGATCTTGTCCATAAGTTCGTCGGCCACCTGGCGGACATAGGCTGCGTGCAATTTAACCTTGTTAGGCGAAAATAGCGGGTTCAGNATGGAGCGATAGTCGTACAGNTCCGGCGGATCGACGTTGATGGGGATCATCANAGTCGGCTCCAGCGCGGGAATGACTTCNGCGGGCCAATTGGAAAAAACGTCCGCGTTCTTGGCNACCTCCAGGCAATCCTCTGCCTTGGTCGCGACATAGAAACCACCATATTGGGAACTNTGGGCGAAGGGGCATTTGCTNCGCATGTGCATCAGGATATCGATGGAATTGCTNCGATATTCCTCGCTATGATGATCGAAATCGTTGGCGAGCTTGTCCAGCTTCGCTTCGGTTAGGTCTTTCGTAAGCTCGAACACAAATGGCTCCCTGAGCAAGGTCCTCGATATGGCATATCCACTAGCATGGGGAGGGGTTACGATGTGTCGTCCACTCGGACGAGGCATTGGCAAAGAATTTTTCCCTATGTCGACGGTGCCCAACGAGGCTGAAAACCTTCGGGAGAGAATTCATGCCGCCGGTACCCCGCACGCAGGATGATTTGATCGCAATCCACGGCGTGTCGCAGCTCAAGGCCCGCTACTTCCGCTTCATGGACACCAAAAAGTGGGATTTGTGGGAAGCGCTGTACACGCCGGACGCTGTGCTCGATGCAAGCGGCGATGCCGAGGCAATGGCCAGCCTGGGTTTCTCGATGCCGCCCGCGGAGACCCTGGTGTTCAGGACCGCAGCGGGCATTCGCCAGGCTGTATCCGGCGCGCTTGAGGGGGTCCGCACCGTACATCACGGGCATATGGGCGAATTCGAGATATTGGCGCCCGATCGCGTCAAGGCGATCTGGGCCATGCAGGACATCATTCGATATCCGGCGGGAGCGCCCACGCCGATCAAGGGCTTCGACGGCTTCGGGCATTATGAAGATCAATATGTTTTGCGCGACGGTCAATGGCTGATCGAGAGTGTGAGGCTAACCCGCCTCGTCCTGCTGCCTGTCTGACAATGTCGCGCTACGAAGGAACCGGAATGGCTAATATGACTGAATATGACGTTCTGGTCGTAGGATCGGGGGCCGGGGGAATGGTGTCCGCGCTACGCGCCCACGACCTTGGTCTGCGGCCCTTGCTGATCGAAAAGTCCGACCGTTTCGGGGGTACCAGCGCCGTATCCGGCGGCGGCATCTGGATTCCTAATAATCAGGCCATTGCGCAAAACGACAGTCCTGAACTGGCCATGGAATATCTTCGCGCTTGCACCAAGGGGCGGGTGTCCGAAGAGAAGCTCCGGTCCTATGTCACGAACAGCCGGCGTCTGCTCGACGAACTGGCGAAGTGGAAGGTCGGTTATTTTAGCGTGCCGGGCTATGCCGATTACATGCCTTGGTTGCCGGGCGCGCTGCAGACTGGCGGCCGGACCATGATGCCGTTGTCGTTCGACGGGCGGCTTCTCGGAGATGAGATCTTTAAGATGCGCGAACCGCACCCCACGCATAAGGTGCTGGGTCGAATCCAGATCGATCTCGCGGAAATGGGTCCGCTGATCCGCCGCAACCGGACCTGGTGGCTGACGGCTGCCAAGTTGGTGTTCCGCTATCTGTGTGATGTGCCCTTCCGCCTGAAGAGCAGGCGGGATCGCCGATTGACAACGGGTAACGCCATGATCGGCGCCCTGCGCAAAGCGATGATGGAGAGGGGTATTCCGCTTTTGCTCAATACTCGGCTGGTCGGCTTCATCGAGGAGGCGGGCAGGGTGACGGGGGCCACTGTGTCCCGTCGCGGCCGAACCTATGACATCATGGCGACCAAAGGGATCATCGTCGCATCGGGCGGATTTGAAAAGAACCAGACCCTGCGTGACCGCTATATGCCGCTGTCCACGCCCGTCGATTTCAGCCTCACCCCCGGCCTGAACAACAGCGGCGACGCGCTGATCGCGGGGGAGGCAATCGGGGCNGATACCGAATTTCTCGATCAGGCCTGGTGGGTGCCNACGATGCGCGTTCCCGCGCCCGGCTTCAACAATGCGGACATGCGGGCAGCGCTGTTCATGGAGCGCGGCTATCCCCATACCATGTGCGTCAACAGAGATGGCGAGCGCTTCGTCAACGAAGCCATCTCCTATAACGACTTCGGCGCGGAAATGATCGCCGATCAAAAGCGAACCGGCGCCAACACGCCGTGCTGGATGATCTTAGATGCAACGGCGCGCTGGCGTTATCCGATTGGTGCTGTCATGCCGCCCGTCATCATGCCCGACCTGCTTGTCCCGCGCGAATGGTGGGACAATGTGATCTACAAGGCCGATTCCGTCGAGGACCTCGCCCGCAAGATCGAGATCGATCCTGTCACCCTGCGGCGCAGTGTGGAGAGGATGAACGGCTTCGCTACAAGCGGTGTGGATGAAGAGTTTCATCGCGGCGAGAACGCCTATGACATGGTCTTTGGCGACCCGCGTAACGCCCCCAACCCATGTCTCGGCAAGATCGAGAAGGCGCCATTCTATGCTATCCCGATCGATATTGGCGATATCGGCACGAAGGGCGGTCTGCGCACTAACGAGAACGCCAACGTCCTGAGGGCCGACGGCACGCCTATCGAAGGGCTCTATGCGACCGGCAATGTGTCCGGCGCCGTCACCTATGACTCCTATCCTGGCGCGGGGGGCACGATTGGGCCGGCGATGACGTTCGGCCTGGTCGCTGCGGAACATATCGCACAACGTAACAGCAATAGAATGGAAATGGCGCATGGCGAGTGATGCGAAGCGCACGAGCGGCGCGCGCGATTTGGTGGGTATGCGTGACGCGGCTTCGTCCGTCGTCGACTTTCCGATCGACGCCAAGGCGTCCGGCCCGATCGACGCGGTCTATGACATGATCGTCATCGGCTTTGGCCTTGCGGGGGCCAGCGCCGCGCTGGAAGCGGCCAACCGGGGGCTGAAGGTTTTGCTGATCGATCGCTTCCAAGGCGGCGGCGCCAGCCAGATGAGCGGTGGCATCGTCTATGCCGGCGGCGGCACGCATGTCCAGAAATCATGCGGTGTCGAGGACAGCCCCGCTGCGATGGCCCATTATCTGCGTAAGGAGGTCGGCGGCCTCGTCTCCGATGAAGCCGTGCAACGCTTTTGCGACGACAGTGTCGAAACGCTGGCTTTTCTGGAAAGGAACGGCGTCAATTTCAGCGGTCCCAAGGCGCCGAAGAAGACGTCCCATCCCATCGACCAATATTATCTCTATTTTTCCGACAACGGTACGGTGCCCGCCTATATGGGGCAGCATCCCCCGGCCGAGCGCGGCCACCGGACGAAAAACCCAGCCAAGGTGCCCGGTGCACCACCCCTGCCGGGGAAAAAGCCGCATGGCGGCTTTTCGGAAGGCGCCGACATGGGTTGGTATCTGATGGCCGCGATCAAGCAGGCGGTCGCCGGGCAGCCGAACATCACCGTGCTGCGGCAGGCCCGCGCAAGGCGACTGGTTATGGAAAACGGCATCGTGGTCGGTGTACAGGTGGATGTCATTCCCGATGGCGGCCTCGGCAGCCGGATTCACCGTTGGGCCGAGCGCCTCGCGAACAAGCTGACATTTCAGATCATACAGCTTCACCGTCCCTTTGCGTCGCTCTTCCGCTCGATCGAGAAGCTGTCGTCGCGTACGCGGAGCTTCCGCGCCAGTCATGGTGTGGTGATCGCGGCGGGCGGCTACATCCGCAATCGGGAAATGATGGCCCGTTACGCTGCGCCTTATCTGCGAACACTGCCCATCGGGTCGTTCGGGGACGACGGCGCGGGTATCCGCCTGGGCGCTTCCGCAGGTGGCGTGGGCGATCATCTCGACAGGATTTCGGCCTGGCGGTTCATCAACCCGCCTTACGACTGGACCAAAGGCGTTGTTGTCGGCGCATCGGGCGATCGGCTGACGAACGAGGAGCAATATGGCGCGCACCTGTCGCGCGCCATCTACGAACAGTCCGACGGCCGCGCATGGCTCATCGTGGATGATGCCATCTGGAATGCCGCGTTGAATGAAGTCAATTCGGGCGATCTGTTCGAGTTTCAGAAATTTCCTGTCAAGCAGGCGCAAAAGGGGGCGAAGAAGGCCGATAGCTTCGCTGAACTGGCCGGCAAGATCGGCGTGCCGGCTCATGCCCTGGAGGCTTCCGTCCAGGCCTATAGCGACGCCGCGCGGTCGGGTGCTCCCGATCCCATGGGAAAGAGCGACGGGTGCCGCCAGCCGTTCGGCTCAGGGCCCTATTATGCGATCAACCTTCGTCATGAGATGCCGATCAGCCCGATCACGGCCCTCAGCACCGGCGGGCTGCGCGTCGATGAACATTCAGGCGCTGTTCTGAACGAAGCGGGTCAAGCCATTCCCGGGCTGTTCGCGGCGGGACGCTCCGCCATTGGCATTCCCTCGAACAATTATGTCAGCGGTTTGTCGCTCGCTGATTGCACCTGGTCGGGTCGTCGCGCCGCCAGAGCAATAGCGAGCCGAACCGGGGCGGAGCCTTAAGAGCGACGGCCGGGCCGGGACGTAGTGCCGGTGGCGGTAGTGGTGGCGCCGTAGAGAATGGGTTGGTGGGGAGGCCGATCTCGCCCATGCGGATCGCTTCCACGCTGACCGGAGTGCCGTTGAATGTCGCGCCGCCGCTGGGAACATCGAACGCTCTATCGTCGCTCGGAACATTGAAGTTCGCGCTTGCCTCGTCACAGGCGACGCTCAACTGGACCACGGGATCGCGGATTGCCGTCGAAGATCAGGAAAAACTCGGTACGCTCTATGTCCGGCACGGGAACACGGCCGATATTGCCATAGAGGTAGGGAGCGATCTTGGTAGCCATCCTCGCCGCTCCATAGGTCAGCTGTAATGCATCAGCCTCCGGCGACTTTCGCTCAGCCCTCCGCAGGCGGCATCGAGCAGGCGAGCGGCCTTAAGGAACAGGTGAGCATCGCATTCCGCGCTGAAACCCATGCCGCCGTGCACCTGGATGTTTGTCCCGGCATTTTCCCGGGCGGCCCGCAGGGCGAGGTTCAGCGCGGCATCGGCCTGCGATCCTGCCCCATCCTGCCCTTCCGTGAAGGCTAGCGCGGCGAAGGTCGTCAGTTCCTTTGCCGCGTGCGCCATGATCGCCATGTTGGCGCAATGATGCTTGACGGCCTGGAACGCGCCGATCGGCTGACCGAACTGCTCGCGGACTTTTGCATATTCAACGCCGCGCTCGCAACATTCGGCGGCGATTCCCGCCAGCAGCGCCGCGATCAGAAGCCTGCCGCGAACAGCCGTATCGGGGCTGGCGTCCACAAACAGCGGTTCACCAGCCGGCGCGCCGAAGACGGGGCGACCCCAATGCACGTCGTCCTTGATTTCGAACGGTCCGTTGGCGCGGATCTCGACNCCCTCGCCGGTCAGCGCGACGAGGTGGGTCGCCCCTTCCGCATCGATGGCGCCGCCAGCACCCTGNGCATGGGCATGCAGCGCGAAGGCCGCGCGGGCTCCGCCCGTCAGCAGCGCCGCCACGGTATCGCTGTCGCCGACCTGGTGGAAGGCATGGGCCGCAATCACCGTTGCGGGATAGTTTGTGGAGATCAACTGCCGGCCAAAACTTTGCGCCGCAAGAACTTCCTCCAGCGCCGAGAGACCGATGCCGCCTGCCTCTTCGGGCACGCTGATACCCAGCCAGCCCATTTCGACAATCGTCTGCCAGCGGGTCTGCTCGCCGTTCGGATCGTCGCGCAGGCGCGAGACGGGTAAGACCGTCCGAGCCGGACGCGTAAAGCTATCGACCAGTTCGTGCGTATCGCCCAGGCTACGAAATATCGTCATGATTTGCCCCTCGGCAGTCCGAGAACGCGCTCACCGATGATGTTGCGCTGAATTTCCGCCGTGCCGCCCGCGATGGTTTCGGAAAACGCATCCAGATATTCGAAGGCCCAGCCATGGTCTCCGGCAAGCGCGGGCGAACCGATGCCATACAGGTCGATCGCCGCATCGGACGCGCGCTTGGCGAGTTCGGCGAAATAGAGGCGGATGAGCGACCCTTCCGAACCGGGCGTTCCCGTTTCGCTGGCAACGGCGAAGCTGTAGGACATGGCCCGCAGCGCGGCGGCATCCGCGAGCAGATCGGCCAGCCGAGGCGCGAGCATCGGGTCGGCACAGTCACGTGCCAGCTTCTCGATCTTATCAACAAGCCCGATTTGAAGCGCTAGCGAAGCGGTGCCCCGTTCGAAGCCGAGCGTCGCCATCGCCGTTTTCCAGCCATTGTTCAGTCCGCCAACCACGGCCTGATCGATGGGAAGACGGACCTGATCGTAGAACACCTCGCAGAATTTGGCTGGTCCGGCCATCGTCTCGATCGGGCGGACCGTGATGCCGGGCAGGTTCATCGGACAGATGACCCAAGTGATGCCCCGGTGTCGCTCCGATCCCGGTTCCGTACGGATCAGCAGTTCCTGATAGTCGGCTATGTCCGCATAGCTGCTCCAGATTTTCTGGCCGTCGATGATGATTTCCTCGCCCTCGACGCGACCCTGCGTGCGCAGGCTGGCAAGGTCGGACCCTGAACCCGGCTCCGAGAAGCCTTGGCACCAGATCGCCTCCCCCGAGAGGATCTTGGGCAGGTGAAAGGCCTTTTGCGCGTCGCTACCGCAGGTGATGATCGTCGGTCCCGCATGGTTCACGCCGACGAAGGACGCGTTGTGAGTGCTGGGCGCGCCAGCCCGGGCATATTCCTCGAACCAGATGATCTGCTGCGCGACGGGGAGGCTGCGGCCGCCAAATTCGCTCGGCCATGTCAGGCCCGCCCAGCCGCCGTCATACATCTTCCGCTGCCATTCCAGAACATAGCGGCGGGATTGAGGGCCATCGAGCGGCGCTGCATGGTCGGGGATATTCGCCTCAAGCCAGGTCCGTGCCTCGGCGCGGAACGCGGCCAGCGCGGCGTCGTCACTGGTGTCGGTTGCGCTCGTCATGGGTCAGGCCGCGTCCGCCCAGGTCAGATCGGCGGCCGCCCGCGCCTGTCCGCCGCTGCCGCCCAGTTCCCCAAGAAGCGCCTTGAGGCGATAGGTCCACAGGTGCAGTGGAAACTCCAGCGTCAGACCCATGGCGCCGCAGAACTGATGGAGGTCATATGTGAAGAGCGGGATGGCATCCTGCGCATAGGTGGCCGCCATCGCACAAAGGGCTTCGTCATCGGACCATGCGGCGCGCAGGGTTAGCCATTTGGTAGCATTGGCGGTGGACGCCGCCATCGCAAGGCGATGCTGGACAGCCTGGAACGAACCCAGCGCCCGGCCGAACTGTTTGCGGGTCTTCACATGCTCAAGGACGGTATCCAGCGCCGCCTGCATCAGTCCGGCTGCTTCGATCGCGATCGACAGCCGCCAGCGGCGCAGGACGGCAACGACCATGTCGCGGCCGAAGCGCTGCACCGCAAGTCCTTCGACGCTCTCAAGCTTGCCATAAGGGTAGGCGAACAGACTTTCGACCGGAACGACCCTGTCCGGGCTGACGGAGATCAGGCTGACAGCCTCATCCTCGACGACGACCAGCGAACGCGCCTGGGGCAAGAACCGCGCGGGCCCAAGGGGGGAGCCCTGCAGCACGGCCAGGGGGCGCTGCAATGCGTCGATCGGGAACAGGGGACCGATCAGCGCGGACGTCGCCACCTCGGCGCACAGCGGCAGCCGGGCAATGCGCTCGACGATCAGGGCCGCGTCAAGCGGCGAGAAGCCTTCCTCTCTGGCGATATCGAGAAAGCCGGATGCCGCCAGTTCCGCATCGAGCGTTTCGGAGAAAGCGACAAAAGTCGCATGTTTGGGCGCCTCGATCTTCTGGGCGGTGATGAGCTGTTCCAGCCCGTCCATGATGGCGGCCTGATTGTCGTCGGGTTCAAAGTTCACGGCTTTACTCGCTGGGAAGATCGAGGAAACGGCGGGCGGCCAGGTTGAGCTGGATCTCCGCTGCGCCAGAGGCGATACCGGCCGCTATGGCGCGTTGATGGTGGGCCTGCTGCATGGGATCGTCCCCCAGCATCCCTTCGGGCATATATTCCAGCATGAAATCCGAAACCGCATGGTCGGCCTGGACCACCGAAAAGCGGGCAAGATTGCCGAAGGCGGACGGAGGCGCGCCTCTGGCGCGGTCATCGACGACGCGATAGACCATCATCCGCGCGGCTTCGCATTTCGCCAGCACGCGTCCCGCACGGTCCTTGATGACGGGGTCGTCGAAACGGCCATCGGCCTTCAGCTTCGCAATTGCCCTGTCGAGAATGCGCCGCGCGAAGGCGTAACGCGGAATTCCAATGCGCTCGTTCTGAAGGGCGTAGTTGATGATTTCCCACGCTTGCCCCTCTGCGCCGAGCCGATTTTCCTCCGGCACGAAAACGTCATCGAAAAAGAGTTCGTGAATGTCCCCCTCTCCGATAAGCGCGTCGATCTCCTTGACCTGGATGCCCTTGCTGGTCATCGGAACCAGCAGGATCACGATACCGGCCTTCCCCGTCCCTGTCCGAGCCAGCAGGAAGCAATGATCCGCGAGGCCGGCATAGGATGTCCAGACCTTCGCGCCATTGACGACATATCCTCCATCCGCCTTCTCGGCGCGCGTCTGTAGCGACGCGAGGTCGGACCCGGCGGACGGTTCGGAAAATCCCTGGCACCAGATCACATTGCCTGCGACGATGTCGGGCAGGTAGCGCTGCCGTTGTTCGGGCGTGGCGTAGCGCATCATCACCGGGCCGATCCAGTTGACGTTCATGTATTGGGGGCCTCTGGGCTCGCCTGCTGCCCATATCTCTTCCCCCAGGATGAAATGATCCCAGGGCTTTCCGTCCTCACCGCCGAATGCGCTTGGCCAATGGGGGATCAGCATGCCTTCCCCGGCCAGTATTTTGCAGAAGGATTTTGAGAACTCCGTCTGCTGCTTCGATCCCGGGCCATGCACCGCGATCTCGTTCCAGTCCGACGGGAGGCGTTCGTCCAGAAGCTTTCGGACCCGGTCCCTGTAACGGACCTCGTCCTCGTTCCATCCAAACTCCATTCCTTCTCTCCAGTTCTTCGATCGCGGGAAAAGTGGCGGTCACAAAGGCGGTTGGCATCGAATGGAGGGGGGCACCACGTCTTATAGGACTAAGACGCGTAGCCGCATTGGATTTACCTTTCCCACCGAAAGCTCGCCTCGTGTGAAGAGGGTGCCGGCACAGCTTGCACCGCAGCGATCTACCAGCTTACCCGCTGCCAGAGAAAAAGGGCCCGTTGATGTCGGTTGATCTGTCTTCCTATGCACATTTCGAGGGCTTGCGCTTCGAACGTCCTGTTCCCCATGTGCTACGGATTACGATAGACAATCCAGCGCAGATGAACGCGCTCAACGGGCCCTTGCTGAAGTCGGTCCACGGAGTATGGGATGTGCTGGACGCCGATCCGCTCACCCGGGTCGTCATCATCACCGGCGCGGGTCGGTCATTCTGCGCCGGGGGCGCTTTCGACGCCATGCCNGATGGCGCGCAGGAAAAGGGCTCTCAGTTCAATCATGATTTCGCCGAGGCACGCGCCCTCGTCAGCAACATCGTCAATTGCCGCAAACCCATCATTTCGGCGATCAACGGCCCGGCGGTCGGCGCTGGATTGGCCATCGCATTGCTGGCGGACATTTCCGTCGCCGGCAGCACCGCAAAGCTCTTCGACGGGCATCTGAGGATCGGCGTCACGCCAGGCGACCATGCGCTGCTCATCTGGCCGCTGCTATGCGGCCTCGCCAAGGCGAAATATTATCTGATGACCAACCGTCCGGTTACGGGGCAGGTTGCCGAGGCCATGAATCTGGTTTCCCTTTCCGTTCCCGATGAGGAATTGCAACAGTCCGTGCTGGACATAGCAGTAAATCTCGCGGCGACGGCGCCGACGGCCCTGCGTATGACGAAATATCTGTTGAACTCCTTCCTGCGGAAAAATCAGGATGTGTTCGATCTTTCCGCGGCGTTCGAGATGATCAATTTCGGAAGCGCTGAAAATGAGGAAGCGATGCGCGCCTATCGGAACCGTGTTCCCCCCGAGTTTGATGAGCGGGGGAGCGGTTTCTGGTGAAGGCGCGGGAATAAGCTTTCCGTTCTCCACCTGGTAACCGGCGGGTACGGCAGCATTTTTACAACGAAGCAGAAAAAATCGCAGCAATGCCTACTCGCGCGATAAAGCTAGTCCGATCGGACGAAAGACGAATCGAAAATTGAACTAATTCGTCGCGCGACATCCAAGGTAGGACAGTCCAGTTTCAGGTAGAACTGAATTGGATCGATCGCGCTTGGCATGGAATTTCGATCAATTGGCAGACGATGGTCGGATTCTGTCAAAAATACCTAAGTTATAGGGAGTTTGAACGTGAGGAAGGTTGTATTTGTATCGTCAACCGCGATTTTTTCGTTAGCTGCTATTATGAATCCGGCCGTGGCACAGGAGCCGGTTGCAGATGCGGCACCCCAGTCCAGNGCGGGGCAGGACGACACCAGCCAGCTTGAAACGATAGTGGTTACGGCCCGGCGGGTCGAAGAAAACCAGCAGAAGGTGCCCGTCGCGGTCACCACGCTGAGCGCCAGCGCGCTGCGCGAACGGAATGTGAGCTCTGTCAGCGACCTGCAATATAACGTCCCCAATCTTCAGATCAAACCGAGCACGCTCTATCCTTCCCAAGTCGAGTTCATCCTGCGTGGGCAGCGCCAGGTGCTGTACACCGATGAGAATGTGGTGACATATGTCAACGGCGTACCGCAGGGAACGCGCGGGCTCATCCTCTACGACATGGAAAATGTCCAGTCGCTCAAGGGCCCGCAAGGAACCTTGTTCGGCAAGAATTCCATGGGCGGCGCCATGGTTTTCACAACGGCAAAGCCGAAATATGATTTTGGCGCCGAGGCTAATTTTGACTACGGCAACTATAATCTCATGCGATTCAATGGCGTCTTGAACGTGCCATTGGCGACCGACATCGCAGCGCTACGTATCGCCGGCCAGGTCGAGCAGAGGGACGGTGTCTACAAGAACGCCTATCCCGGCATGCGCGATCTCGGCGATCGTAATAATAACAGTATTCGCGCCACGCTTTTGCTGCAGCCTAGCACGCGTTTCGAGAATCTCCTGACCCTCGATTATCAGCGCCGGAACGAAATTCCCTATCCCGCCATCATCGAGGCTGCGCCGCTCAACGCAACCGGCTTCGCGGCGCTGGTGTCGAACCTCACGCAGCAGGTCGTCACTCAGCAAAGCGCGCTGGGCGGAGGTACGGCGCAGGTTCAGGGGAATCTGCTGGTGCGGACCGGAAGTCCGTTCGCGGTCAACATGCTCACGGGCATCAATCACGTCATTCCCGGAATCGGACCGATTGCGCCTGGCGCAACGCCCATCACCCCCGTCAATGGCTTCGGGTCCAAGGTTCGAACCTGGGGTGTTTCGAACAGCTCAACCTATGAACTGAGCGATGTGATCACGCTCAAGAACATTTTTGGATACCGCGAAGAGCGCGCGACTGATCATTCCGATCCGGCGGGTATCTCCGGCGCGACGGTCGATACGTCGCTCTTCCTCAACTGCGTGTTCGATCAGACCGGGCAGTGCAACGCTGGCGTGCCTTCTCCCTTCCCCGGTCAGTTTTCGAACAACAACACCAATATGTTCAACAACAGCAAGGTTTTGACTGAAGAGCTCCAGATAATCGGCAAAACCGACAATATCAATTTCATTGCAGGTGGTTTCTACAGTCATGGGAAACTGCTCTATACTGTTAACTCTTACTTCACTGTCGGGCCGCTCTCCCTGTATCCATTGCAGGCACGGCATGCGACAGCGACCACGAAGACCGATTCCTATGCTGTTTTCGCCCAGGGTACCTATGACTTCTCGAACCTGGGGTTGGAAGGCGTTCGCCTGACTGCCGGCGCGCGGTACACGTGGGACAAGCGCGATTATTTCAGCGAGAATTTCTTCTCTTCGAGCAACGCGGCGCAACAGCAATTCGCTTCTTCCCCCGGCGCGATCTGTAACGAACTGAACGGCAGCGCTGACGGCGTGACAGGGGTAAACGACGGCACGAACTGCTCGATTTCCGGCGAGCGCACATATAAGGCGCTTACTTGGACCGCGTCGCTCGAATACCAGATAACGCCGCAAACACTGGTCTATTTTGCCAACCGTCGCGGCTTCAAGGCTGGCAGCCCCAACCCGACCACGCGCGCTCCGCAATTCGCCTTTTTCAATCCAGAGCGCATTACGGATTATGAACTTGGCTTCAAGCATCAGGGGCGCTTCGGTTCCGTTCCCTATCGTTTCAATGTGGCGGGTTTCATCGGCAAGTATAAAGATATTCAGACCCAGAATATCCTGACCTTCTGTAGCGACGATATCAATTGCAGCGCTGCGCAGGGCACCTACACTGATCTTATCGTGTTCAATGTCGGGCAGGCTACGATCAAGGGCGTGGAAGTGGAAGCGTCGGTGAAGCCTTTCACTGACCTGACGCTGGACGTTGGTTACTCCTATCAGGTGGGGCGTTACGGCAAAGGCTCGGTCCTGCCGCAGCCCACGGATCCGACTATGCCGATCTTCAACGGCAACCCGATCGATTACACGGGCGGAGTCAATCTGGATGGGGTTGAATTCGCGGGGGTACCGCGTACTACACTGAATGTGGCCGCGACCTACCGGGCCAGCTTCATCCCCGAAAGCTTTGCGAAAGTCACGCTTAGCGGCAATTATTCATATCGCAGCAAGACCGAGGGGCTCAGCGCTCAAGGCATCTACCAGACCCCGGCCTTCGGTATTTTTGGAGGTAGGGTGTCATTCAACGAACTGTTCGAAACGCCGATGTCGCTGTCCTTCTGGGCGCAGAATCTGACGAACAAGGACCACAAGCTGTACTGCGCGGACAACCTCTATAGCATCGGCTATGCTTCTTGCCGTTGGGGTGAGCCGCAGACCTATGGAGCCACGCTCGGCTTCAAGTTCTGACCAGCCATATCTCCGCTCGGGACCAACTCGGGCGGAGATTTTCCCTGATGGAAATTGCCCGGAGAGGCTTTAACGTCATCCGGTCGAAACCTGCCCTAGTCTGCCCGGACGAAGGGGGGACATAGGATCAGCGCTAGCCTGTGCCCGCCAGAAATCAGGATGGCAGGGAACTAACATGGCGCTGCCACCGGATATCAACAGGTTCATTCGCGATTATGTCCGCGGCTTCAACGAGCGCGATCTGGACAGCGTGGCATCGCTCTACGCGGAAGATGCCACCCTGGAAGACCCGGTCGGCAGCACGATCGTGCGCGGTAAGTTGGCCATCCGCGCTTTCTACGAACAATATCGGAATCAGCCGTCCTATCTCCATTATTCCGGTGATTGTCGCGTGGCGCAATCGGCTATCGCCTTCTCCTTTGTCGCCTGCATTGGATCGGGCCCCGATCTCCATGTCGTTCGGATTTTCGACAGTTTTCGGTTCGACGATGCGGGTCTGATTATCGAGATGCGCGCCTTCTGGGGCGAACCCGACATCAGCAGCATCTTCGAGGACCGGGCACCGGACATTCCGTTGCTGTTGCCGTTGGCCGGACGCGTGGCGCTGGTCGAAACCGGGAGCACATCGATCGGCCATGCCTGCGCGCGCCTGTTGGCACGCGCCGGCGCGCGCGTGGTCGTGAGCGGGGACTCCGAAGCCGCCCGCGAGCGTCTGGTCGGGGAGCTTCGTGCTGCCGGAGGGCAGGCGATCCCTGTCTCCTGCCCAGCGCAAGACGGGCCGTCCCGCGCGATCGATCTGATGGGGCGGCTGGATCATGTGTTGAACATCATTACGGAAACGGATTCCCCTCTCCGATGGAACGGCGCGCCGCAAATGGCTGCCAGCGGGCGGTCTGGCGCCATCGTCGATATCGTAGTCGCGCCAGGCGAGGAACCTGCGACGGCCGCGCGCCGGCCGGCGGGCGACGGCATCCGGCGCAATGCCCTGATCGTCGCTGGCGGACTTGTGCTGCCGGAGGAAGCGGTGGCGCGCGTGGCGGATGCCGCCCTCATGCTCTTTCTCCCCCAGGCAGCAGCGATTGACGGCCAGGCCTTGCTCGTGAGTTGATTCGCGGCACGGCATCCTCGTGTCGTCCGCTATAGTCCCTACGGACCATGCAGGAAGATGCCCCGATATCTACCGAAGTCCTAGGCCAAAAAGGTGAGCGAGAGGCGATGATGCCGGTAAAGATGATGGCATTTCTGAAGGCCAAGAAAGACATGTCGCGGGCAGCCTTCATCGCCCATTACGAAACCCATCATGTGCCTCTGATCCGCAGCATCATGCCCGGGATCGTCGATTACCGGCGCAATTTCCTTCCTGACTCGGTGACGGGCTTCGATGTGGTGACGGAAATTTGGTTCGCCGACCATCGTGCTTTTGACGCGGCGATGTCGCTTGCCCGCAAGTCTCCTGGCGCCGACCTGATTGCCGAGGACGAGGAAAGGCTGTTCGACCGCTCTCAAACGCGGGTCTGCGTGGTTGAGGAACGAGGCGGATTGATCGCGGCCTAATGGCGGAACGGTTCGGATCTGGCTGCTTCGCCCGNCAGGGGACGACAAAAGAAGGAAAGTGGACGGCGATGGTTGCGCATGGATCGGGCGAGCCGGATATTGACCTTGGNCCCTTGTTCGAGCCATTTGAAATCCGCGGGCTGACGCTGAACAACCGCATCGTGATGCCCGCCATGGGCCGCCATTTCAACGACGATGGCGTGCCGAGTGAGGCCTATATCGATTATTTCCGCCGCCGCGCCGCCGCTGGCACGGGCCTGCTCATCACCGAAGTAGCCTCGGTGGAACATCCCGTTTCGCAAGCGCATCCGGGCTATGCGCGCCTGCATGGTGAGGATGCGCTGGAATCCTACGCCCGCATCGTGAAGGCGGTGCACGGGGTAGGGGGAAGAATCATCCCTCAACTGGTGCATTGCGGCACCGTTCGCGAAGTGGGCGCTTCGCCCAATCCCGGACTCCCTCCGCTCAGTCCGTCTGGGCTGTATCTGCCCTTTGAATCATTCGGGGAAAGGCCGGCGGTCAGGCAGGTGGCCGAGCCGGCGTCCGCCAAGGATATCGACGCGGCCATAGAGGGTTTCGCCCGCAGTGCGCGCCATGCCAAGGCCATCGGCTTCGACGGCGTTCAGTTGCA
>JGI24739J22299_10000143_pt1 | contig 22815 bp, 12 predicted proteins | sample KBSCornC5_FD_22299 | JGI IMG/M metagenome (IMG submission 22299)
TCGCCGTTCCTGCTCGCGATCGCCGGCATCGGCTTCGGCGTGCGCCAGCAGGCGACGTCGCTCGCGCGCACGCAGCACGCGACGATCCAGGCCGCGTACCTGTCGAGCAAGGAAGTCGAGCTGAAGCACTACGTCGAGCTCGCGACGAGCGCGATCATGCCGCTCTACGACGCGAGCGGCCGCAATGCGCGCGACGACGCGCTGCTGCGCACGCAGGCGCTCGCGATGCTGCAGAAGATGGATTTCGGGCCCGACGGCTATTTCTTCGTGTACGACCTGCACGGCAATTCGCTGATGCATCCGCGCGAGCCCGAGCGCGTCGGTCACAACTTCTGGTCGATGCGCGACCCGCAGGGCGCGCTGACGATCCAGAAGCTGATCGGCGCGGCGTCGCACGGCGGCGGCTACGTGCGCTACGCATGGCAGCGGCCGTCGACGGGCCGCGTCGCGCCGAAGCTCGGCTACGTCGTCGCACTCGAACGCTGGGGCTGGATGGTCGGCACGGGCATCTATCTCGACGACGTCGACACCGCGCTGCAGCGCATCGACGCGCGCGCGTCCGCGAACATCGAGCGCACGATGAGCTGGCTCACCGCGATCGCGCTCACCGGCGCGGCGGCGATCGCCGTGTGCGCGCTGGTGCTGAACGTCAGCGAGTCGCGCAGCGCCGACGCGAAGCTCAAGCTGCTCGCGCAGCGCGTCGTCGAATCGCAGGAGCAGGAACGCGCGCGGCTGTCGCGCGAACTGCACGACGGGATCAGCCAGATGATGGTGTCCGCGAAGCTGATGCTCGAATCCGCGCTCGCGCGCTTCGAACGCGGCACGTCGCGCGTGCCCGAGGCCGAGCAGGCGCTCGTGTCGGGCGTCGGGCGGCTCGGCGATACGCTGCGCGAAGTGCGGCGCATCTCGCATGCGCTGCGTCCGTCGATGCTCGACGATCTCGGTCTCGCGGCCGCGCTCGAGCAGCTGGTCCGCGAACTCGGCGCCGAAAGCGGCATCGACATCGGCTATACGCAGGTCGCGCACAGCGGCATGCGGCCGCTGCCCGAGGCCGTCAACACCGCGCTGTTCCGGATCGCGCAGGAAGCGCTCAGCAACATCGTGCATCATGCGCAGGCGTCGCGCGCGGCCGTCACGCTCGACATCGGCGCCCAATCCGTCACGCTGACCATCGCCGACAACGGCTGCGGCTTCGACGCCGAACGCTCGCAGGCCGACGCGCGCCGCGGCATCGGCCTGCGCAACATGCGCGAACGCCTCGACGCGCTTGGCGGCATGCTGACGATCACGTCGCAGGTCGGCCACACGATCGTCGCCGCGCGCGTGCCGCTGCGCAGCGCCGCGTGAAGACACGCCCCATAACAGGAGACCTTTCGCATGAGCGCCCTCGACACCGCCCGGCCCGCCGCCCGATTGCTGCTCGTCGACGATCACCCGCTCGTGCGCGACGGCTTGCGGATGCGGCTCGAAGCGGCCGACCTGTCCGTGGTCGGCGAGGCCGGCAACGCCGACGAAGCGCTCGCGCTCGCCGCGTCGCTCGAACCCGATCTCGCGCTGATGGACGTCGGCATGAACGGGATGAACGGCATCACGCTCGCGGGCGTATTCCACGAGCGCTTCCCCGGCATCCGCGTGCTGATGCTGTCGATGCACGACAACCTCGAATACGTGACGCAGGCCGTGCGTGCCGGCGCGAGCGGCTATCTGCTGAAGGATTCGCCCGCGAGCGAGATCGTCCGCGCGATCGGCGCGGTGCTGGCCGGGCAGACGTTCTTCAGCGAAGGGCTCGCCGCGCGAATGATCCACGCGAGCGCGACCGCGTCGCCGCTCGATCGCCTGACGCCGCGCGAACGCGACATTCTCGATGCGTTGGCCGAGGGGTTGTCGAGCAAGCAGATCGCGCAGCAGACGGGGCTGTCGGTGCGCACGGTCGAAACGCACCGGCTCAACCTGAAGCGCAAGCTCGAGATCGAAGGGCAGGCCGAGCTGATCAAGTTCGCGGTCGAGCATCGGCGTAGGTAGGGTAGCGCGACACCGCGATCCGCAACGAAAAAGGGCGCCCGAGGGCGCCCTTCATGCATCCGGACCGCGAGCCGCGCAGCGGCCGTCAGTTCGTCCGCGAATTGTGCTTCTGCAGATACGCGATCAGCCCGTCGATCCCGCCCGACGCGAGCTGGCTCTTGAACTGGCCCTGGTAGACCTGGATCAGCCACGCGCCCGACATGTCGATGTCGTAGATCTTCCAGTCGTTGCCGACCTTGCCGAGCCGATAGCCGACCGACTGGCTGTCGCCCGGCGTCGTCACCGTCGACTGCACGAGCGCGTCGGCGCCCGACGCGCCGCCGGCCTTGAACGAGAACTTCGCGTCCTGGCTGCCGAGCTGCGCGAGCGACGCGGCGTAGGTGCGCGTCATCAGCAGCCTGAACTGCTTGTACAGTTCCTGTTGCTGTTGCGGCGTTGCCTGCTTCCACGCGTCGCCGACGGCGATGCGGGTCGTGCGCTCGAAGTTGGTCGCGGGCAGGAAGCGCTGCTCGACGACCTGCGTGACCTTCGCCATGTCGCCGCCGCGTGCGGCCGGATCGGCCTTCATCGCGGTAACGGTGCCCTCGACCGCATTGCGGACGATGTCGACCGGCGCGCTCTGCGCGAAAGCGGAAACCGACACGGCGGCAGCCGCGACGAAAGCAAACAGATGACGTTTCATACGATTATTCGCACTCGATGGGAAAAAACGACCGGCTCCTTGCAGCGGCCGGTGCAGCAAAGTATACCGGGCCTGACGCCCGGCTGCCGCGCCGTGACCGACTGTTACCTTTCAGCTGCATTTGTCACAGGCGCGGGCGGCGGCACGGCGAGACGGCGCGGCGCCGATTATGTAAATATGCACTTACAAAACAGCCGGCCACCGGTATCGATTCCGCCGCCGCGAACAAATCTCCTTCCCGCCCCGAAACCCGCAACGTCACGTCAGTCGCCACGCCGCGCCGGTATACTTGGCTACTTTGCCCTTGCCAGCCGCTTCCCACCGCCACATGGTGACATCTCTCATCGTCCGACTCGTTGCGTGGTCGGTGCGCCGTCCCGTCTGGGTCGTCGTCCTGTCGCTCGTCATCGCTGCCCTCAGCGGTGTCTACGTCGCGCAGCATTTCAAGATCAATACCGACATCAGCAAGCTCGTCGATGCGGAACCGCAATGGGCCGCACTCGGCCAGGCCGTCGATAAAGCGTTCCCGCAACGCAACGGCACGATCCTCGCGGTCGTCGAGGCGCCCGCGCCCGAATTCGCGAATGCCGCCGCGCATGCGCTGACCGAAGCGCTGCAGAAGCAGGCCGAAGCCGGCCGCATCGGCCAGGTCGCCGAGCCCGGCGGCGGGCCGTTCTTCGAGCACAACGGGCTGCTGTTCCTGTCGCCGCAGGAAGTCTCCGATACGACGTCGCAGCTCGCGAGCGCGCGCCCGCTCGTCAACGAACTCGCGAAGAACCCGAGCCTGACCGGGCTCGCGACGACGCTGGCCACCACGCTCGGCCAGCCGCTCCTGACCGGCCAGGTGAAACTGCCCGCGATGGCGAAGCTGCTCGCGCGCAGCGCCGCGACGGTCGACGACGTGCTGGCCGGCAAGCCGGCCGCGTTCTCGTGGCGCGCGCTGGTCGACAGCGATGCCGCGCGGCAGCCCGCGCGCGCATTCGTCACCGTGCAGCCCGTGGTCAACTACGGCGCGCTGAAGGCCGGCGCGGAAACCAGCCAGGTGATTCGCAACGCTGCCCGTTCGCTCGACCTCGAAAAGCGCTACGGCGCGGCCGTGCACCTGACCGGCGAACAGCCGCTCGCCGACGACGAATTCGCATCGGTCGAGGACGGCGCGGCGCTCAACGGCGCGCTCACGCTGCTCGCCGTGCTCGTCATCCTGTGGCTTGCGCTGCGCTCGAAGCGGATGATCGGCTCGGTGCTCGTCACGCTGTTCGTCGGCCTCGTCGTGACCGCCGCGCTCGGCCTCGCGATGGTCGGCTCGCTGAACATGATCTCGGTCGCGTTCATGGTGCTGTTCGTCGGCCTCGGCGTCGATTTCTCGATCCAGTACGGCGTGAAGTACCGCGAGGAACGCTTCCGCGACCAGCGCATCGATCACGCGCTGATCGGCGCCGCGCACTCGATGGGCATGCCGCTCGCGCTGGCCACGGCGGCCGTCGCGGCGAGCTTCTTCTCGTTCATCCCCACCGCCTATCGCGGCGTGTCCGAACTCGGCCTGATCGCGGGTGTCGGGATGTTCGTCGCACTGCTGACCACGCTCACGCTGCTGCCCGCGCTGCTGCGCCTGTTCGCGCCGCCGGGCGAATCGAAGACGCCGGGCTTCCCGTGGCTCGCGCCGGTCGACGATTTCCTCGATCGCCATCGCAAGCCGATCCTGATCGGCACGCTCGCGGTCGTGATCGGTGCGCTGCCGCTGCTCGCGTTCCTGCGCTTCGACTTCAACCCGCTGCACCTGAAGGATCCGAACAGCGAATCGATGGCGACGCTGCTCGCGCTGAAGGATTCGCCCGAAGCGGCCGTCAACGACGTCACGCTGCTCGCGCCGTCGCTCGCCGAAGCCGATGCGGCCGCGAAGCGTCTCGACGCGCTGCCCGAAGTCGGCCGCACCACCACCCTGTCGACCTTCATCCCCGCCGACCAGCCGGCCAAGCGCGCGGCGATCGCCGCGGCCGCGAGCGACCTGCTGCCCGCGCTGACGCAGCCGGCCGCGCCGCCCGCGACCGACGCGCAGCGCGTCGCCGCACTCAAGCGCGTGTCGGATCTGCTCGGCTACGCGGCGGAAGATCACCCGGGCCCGGGCGCGGCCGCCGCGCAACATCTGTCCGCGTCGCTCGCGAAGCTCGCCGCCACCGACAGCGCGACGCGCGACCGCGCCGAGCGCGCATTCTCCGATACGCTGCGCATCGCGCTGAACCAGCTCGCCGCGCTGCTGCAGCCGCAGGACATCACGCGCGCATCGCTGCCGCCGCCGCTCGTGCGCGACTGGGTCGCGCCGGACGGCCACGCGCTCGTGCAGATCTCACCGAAGGTGCCGAAGGGCGTCGACCCGAACGACGACACGATGCTGCGCCGTTTCGCGCAGACCGTGAAGGCCGCGGAACCGGGCGCGACCGGCGGGCCGATCTCGATCCTGCATTCGGCCGACACGATCATCAACGCGTTCCTGCATGCGGGGCTGTGGTCGATCATTTCGATCACGATCCTGCTGTGGGTCACGCTGCGCCGCTTCGGCGACGTGCTGCGCACGCTGGTGCCGCTGCTCGTGTCGGGTGTCGTGACGCTCGAGATGTGCGTCGTGCTCGGCATGCCGCTCAACTTCGCGAACATCATCGCGCTGCCGCTGATGCTCGGCGTCGGCGTCGCATTCAAGGTGTATTTCGTGATGGCGTGGCGCGCGGGGCAGACGGGATTGCTGCACTCGAGCCTCACGCACGCGGTGCTGTTCAGCGCCGCGACGACGGCGACCGCATTCGGCAGCCTGTGGCTGTCGCACCACCCGGGCACGTCGAGCATGGGCAAGCTGCTCGCGCTGGCACTGACCTGCACGCTGATCGGCGCCGTGGTGTTCCAGCCCGTCCTGATGGGCAAACCGCGCGTCAAACGCGCCAAGAACCAATCGCAAGGAATCAATGAATAAGGTGCGAATCATCGCGGCGACCGTCGCCGCCAGCGCGATGCTGACCGGCTGCGCGACGGGACCGAACCGCAATCCCAACGATCCGCTCGAGCCGATGAACCGGACGATGTACAAGATCAACGACGCCGTCGATTCGAACATCGCCGTGCCGATCGCGAAGGGTTACCAGAAGATCACGCCGACGCCCGTGCGCACCGCGATCAGCAACTTCTTCTCGAACCTAGGCGATCTCGGCAACATGGCGAACAACCTGCTGCAGTTGCGCATCACCGATGCGACGCAGGATCTGATGCGCGTGACGATGAACTCGCTGTTCGGCGTCGCCGGCCTGATCGACATCGCGACGCCGGCCGGGCTGCCGAAGCATCACCAGGATTTCGGCCTGACGCTCGCGCGCTGGGGCGTGCCGTCCGGCCCGTATCTCGTGCTGCCCGTGTTCGGGCCGAGCACGGTCCGCGACGGCGTCGGCCGTGCGGTGGACGTGCGCTTCAACCTGCTCAACTACATCGAGCCGGCCGCGCGCAACCCGATGTACATCGCGCAGTTCATCAGCGCGCGTTCGGACCTGCTCGGCGCGACCGACCTGCTGAAGCAGGCCGCGCTCGATCCGTATTCGTTCGTGCGCGACGCGTACCTGCAGCAGCGCAAGTCGCTGACGTATCGCAGCCAGTCGTCGTCGACCGCGCTGCCGAACTACAGCGAGCCGGGCGAATCGGGCGCCGTGCCGGCCGCGACGCCGGCCGTGCCGGGGCTGCCGAACTACGAGGATCCGGGCGAGTCGGGCGGTGCATCGGGCGCCGCGCCGAACAATGCACCGGCCGCGCCAGGGTTGCCGCAGTACGACGATCCGGGTGCGGACAATGCAATGCCCGCGAGTGCACCTGCTGCGGCACCGGCAGCGGCATCGTCGGGCCCGGCGACGGCACCAGCCGCCAACGGTGCGCCGATCGCCCCGGCGATACCGACCGTGCCGGCGAGCAGTCCGGCCGCGCAGTAACGGCGGCAGCCTCTGATCCGAGGGGCAACACGCCAGCCGTCCAGGATCGGGCCGACGACTTCAACCGGAACAACGTCGGCGAATCGGTTTCAGGCTGCTCATCGTTCGCTCAAAGCCCGCCCTTGTTTGCTACCGGTAGCCCGCCCCGGGGCAATCCCGGCGGCGGGCCGCTATCTGGCAGGTTGAACGCCGCCATCGTCCCAGGACACCGGAACGTCGTCAGCACATCGCTTGTCAGCGGGTTCGCAACAGTTCCCGCGCTCGCAATGTCGAGTACTGCCTGACGACCATCAAAACTGAACGCAACTCGCGTGAGGCCCGGTGTGGCAGCCTCGACCACATGACCTTTCCGGAGCAACCGCATCAGCGCCCACGGCCCGTCCGCCGCGATCGTGGAAGTGTCCGGCCGGATGCGCGGACTCGCCGAGATCTGAGCACGGAAGCCGCCACGCGGTCCCGGCCATGTAACCGTGAATGGCGTGACCGGACCATGTCGATAGAGCGTCACCTGTCCGTCGATGTCGAGCGACAGGCTCATGATCGTTGGGTCGAGCTCAGGGAATCGGATATCAGCCTTCCAACTCGGATTCTTACGATCAGGATCGGAGAAGAAAATGTCGCGGATCGCCTTCGCATGCTCAAATGGCTCGAGGTCCGGGCCCTGAACGGGTTCGGTCGCGCCCGGCAGCGTCCCGTAGCGCCACGGCTTCGCAGCAGTGTCGACGAACGGTGCGAGCGTCTTCATGAAAAAGTCATCGATCACGCCGCCCTGCGCGAACATGCGCGTGAAATCGTCGATACCGACGTCACGCGTGCTATCAGGCGCAAACGGATAATTGCCTTCGATCGTCATGCGACAGGTGTCTGCAACGGCTGCCTGCATCTGGCGCGACAGTAGTTGGCCGATACCCTGGTTCACCCCACGCGAGCCATCGACAGCAAGTTGATGCAAGACTGCTCGAACCGGCGCAGGCATCGTGTCAGCCGTCATCTTGAGCTTCGCAGCGTTCTCACTCACCGGAGGCATGCTGTTGTTCAACAGCGCATTGTCGGAAATCGTGAGCGTCTTGTAGTAGTCGTTCAACAGACCGGTAACGCCGTCCAGGCCCGTTTTGCTCACCGACGCCCCGGCCAACTGCGTCTCCGGTCGCGCATCGGCATGGCCCGTCACCACTTCACGCAATGCCGCGAAGCGGTTATCTACCAACTCGCGCTCAACCTGCTCCGATGCACGCGGCCCCAGTATCCTCTCGGCCTGTTGGTTGACAGCCTCGGTCGCTTTTTCCAGAAAGGAGCCGTCCGGTTTCGCCATCGGACGCGTCAGCGTCGTTTCGTTTGCCGCCGCCCGCGCTAGACGAGTCAGCGGCGAATCGGGCGCAGCGAGGGCTCGCAGTACCGTCAAGTTGAAGGCAAGACTCGTTCCGCTCACGACGCGAATGTCGTCAAGAAACGCGTCCCATTGTTGAGCGTATTCGCTCAGGTATTGACGCGTGATCGCGGTCAACAGCGCGTCGCCATTCCGGTTCGATACGTTTGACGCGCCAACTGGATTTTTTGCGAAATCATCGAGCGTCCGGCGCCCCATTACCCAGGCATCGTCTTCGCTTGCCACCTGAAGGAATTCTGGCAGGCGTTTGCTGAACACCGCCCGATACCCCTCCAGCGTATAGATTCCCGGCACACCGCTGGATAACGGCGCTCCACTGGCGCGCGTAAATACCGCACCTGCTTGTGGCCCGACGACATGCAGCAGCGAAAATTCGCGGGGTGCGTCTTTCGACATCGACGCCATGGCGCGCTGATAAAGACGATCGGTCGGATTGCTGCCATCGAGAAATGCGCGCGCCCGCTGAATCATTCCTTCGTTGCGGGACAGTGGCGACTGCACGACATGTTCTTCGGAAAACAGTCGCTGTACGTGGCCGATCATTGTCGCGCGCCCACCGAACATCGCTGCACTGTCGTGGCGCGCCCAATCATCCAGCACCCACATCCTGACGTCGTTCGCGTTGAATCTTGCCCGGTCGTGTAGCATCAAGTACACGCGCAATGCGTCGTAAGCGGCCTTGGCATCACCGCTCGCCGCGGCACTTTTGATCATCTCCTCCATCCGGCGAACGATTTGCGGCAACACAACCTGCTCCGACAGCGCCTCGTACACATGGCGGCTGTCGGACTCGATCATATTGAGGCGGTCCGTTCCGAGGCGAAACGCGACCTCGGAATCGTTGGCAAGATGCGTTGTGTCGCGCAACAGTGCGTTTGCACTGTCCAGCATCATCGGCACACGCTCAGGATTGGCGGAAAGGTCACTTCGTGCCAGCAAGGCTGCCAGCGTACGTGTCTTGTGCGCTAGTGTGCCCAGGGACGCACGTTCCGCAACAAAGCTGTTCCAAAGACTCGTGCACAACCCTGCGGCGATCACCCACACGAGGGAATGCCCCAGCCACCGCTGTAAGCGCACACGACGCTCCCGGTTCCGATTCGGGCGGGCGAGATGCCCCTCTCGAAATACGACCCCGGGCAACAAATCGCGCAGGAAATAGCTGGTTTCACTACGCTCTCCTCGCGGGCGGGGCCATTGCGAGCCGGATGCGCCCGTCATGCGTTGCAACAGCGTTTGATGCTCCGCAGCGACCGGCTGGCCGGTCTGGCCCGCGCTCGTCAGGTAAACACCTCGGAACAGCGCATGCGGTACTGTTTGCGCACCGTCGTCGGCTGCGGCAAACACTTGCCCGATCAGATCGGCCAGCGGCTCCGTCAGTGCCGTGAATGCCTCTGGCAGCATCGCCAACTGGCGACGACGAGCCAGGTCGGTTTCGTTGCGAAGCAGACCACTCACACCATCAGCAAGACGCGTTGCCAGCAGGTTCAATTCAGTCCTGGTCACATCGTCCATCCGCGCCTCCGGGTCGAACTGCAATGTCACGCCCCATATCTGCGCACGCTGCCGCTCGCCAAGCGAAGCGAAATAGCCGGTGAAGCCCGGAAGCCGGTCCATTTTCGTGACAATGAGCCAGACGGGGAATCCGATCCCGAACTCCGTTTCCATCTCTTCGAGACGTGCCCGCAATGCACGGCTCTCTGCCGTACGCACGTCGAGGTCCGTGTGCGTCAACGCGGCGACATCGATCGTCAACAGCACGCCATTCAGCGGCAGGCGAGGGCGGATACGGCGAAGTAGCCGGAGAAATCCCTTCCACTCTGCAGCGTCGGAGTCTCTGCGAAGCCCGCCGCTGTCGGTCGGCCGCTTTTCCGGTTGCCCGTCATTCGATGCTTCTGGCGGCTCCGCTGTTAGCGAGTAGCGCGGCGTGCCGTGCTGTACGTAATGGCCCGCTGTATCGATCAGCACCGCCTCATTGGTCAACCGCCAACCCGGCAAAGCCCGGGCGTCATCGGGCGCAAGCGAATGCTGAAGTTGCGCATCGAGCGGGAATACCAGACCCGCATTAAGCAGCGCCGTGGTCTTGCCTGAGCCCTTCGAACCCAGCACGACATACCACGGCACATCGTAGAGATACACAGGCCATTGAAACAGCCGCGCCAAACCATGGGTACCACCGCGCCGGGCTTTCAACTGCGTGATCGCTGCACGGGCCATGTCTTCGATCGTCGTCAGGCGCGATGCGGCCAACGGCCGAGCGCCACGCTTGCCGAGTCGAAGCAAACGTCTGAGTTCGCTCGGATGCCGGCGCATGCGCCCCCACCATCTGAGCGACATCGACACGGCATATACGAGCACAACGCCGGCCATTGCCAGAACGCGGACCATCACCGACGCAAACAGCGGTTTGCCGGCCAACGTCAGAAGCGGGAAGGTATGCCAGATCGCGAGACAGAGCAGCGCGACGATTACGATGCTCGTCGACCAATCGATCAGCCACAAGATCCATGCGGACAGGACCAACGCGATCAAGGTCAGCCGAATGCCGACCGACGCGAGTGGGTGCAGCCCACCGAAACTCACCAGCGGGCCGGCAAACCAGATCACGGCAGCAGCAACGATCACCGTCGCGACTGCCCATAGATGACGTGAGCGTAGAAACGAGAGAATCTTCTTCATGTGTACGGTGAATGGCGTCCAACTCGCACTACCGTGCCAGGCTGGCCCTCGGTGGATCGATCGCGCTGCCTGTCGTCGCTACACGCGCAATGTTGGAGAGTTGTCGCTGCACGTCGCCCGCTTGTGCGCCCAACTCGATACGGCAAAAGGCATACAGTGCGCAGAGCGTCACTGACAGCAAGGTCACCGACATCCACACCGGGATTTCGAAATGGAATGTTTGCCGAATCGTTACGGTAGATCGCGCATGAGGTGAGAGCGCGTCGGGAACAGGTGGCAGATGTACGGCAATCGCGTTGTAAATTCGCTCTCGTACGCGGTCGTGCACGCCAAACGTCCTGCCATGTGGATACCGACCTTCAAACCCCAGGCTGAAAATCCGGTAGATCACTTCGAGCAATGGCCGGTGATCGGCGTCGTCTTTCAACAAACGCAGCGACAGCGCGTAGATCTTCGAACCGCCCTGATTGTCTTCTCCAATACGCTGAGTCAGCGCTCCGGCAGCCCATGCGACACTCCCCGACGTATCGCCTCGTGCCACGAGTTCGCGCATTGCAACTTCGTCCAGCGCGGTACAGAGGCAATATCGTGCGCCGATCATATGTTCGTTGCGAACGTTGGCCCGCACACATAGGCGCTCGAATACGCGAACCTCGTCCATCAGCAGGTCGCGCAAGCGCTCATCATGGCCGATGCCGATCAGCTCCGGCATATCCACAAACGCTCGAAGCAGCACCCTGCTCGCCTCCAGCAAGGCATTGCGGTGACCGCGTACCGCAGCCAGTCTCGTCTGCTCGTCTTCAGGCGGCGAAAGCGGTCCCAATGTACTACTGCGACGCGAGTTAGATCGCCGCCCCGTGTTCTTGCCAGAAAGAAAGGTGCTGTTCGGTCGTCGCGGTGGTGCGAGCACACGTCGAGCCGACACGGTTTTGGGTGCGCTAACGGTCTTGGTCATGCTGGGACAGACTCAAAAATCGGCTCATCGCGCTCAACGTTAGTAAGGTCAAACCGTAGGGCCGCCACCGGACACCACCAGAGTCGCGTCGCAACTCGTGCCGCTGCCATGATGAGCAATTTGGCGGCCATTGATCGTACCGAAACCACCATCGGTAATGACACCCGGGCCATGCAATGGGCACGACACGGAATCGCCTACGCATGCTGCGGGACGTCCGTTGATCGCGACGCCCGCGCTGGCTGACGTGACTTCGCCGCCATGGGTGGTCAATGTGCCAAGAGTTGCGACGGAAGCTGACATTCAAAAACCCCTTCAGAAAGCTATCTCAATGTAGTCAACACGTTCTCAAGCAAAAATTCAGCTTGTTACGCACTTCCGACCGGACCCTTGATGAGAATACCGAAACTCACTCCTCTCTCCCAAACCTCTCGGCCACTAGTCTTATAAATAGCGCATACAAAACATAAGCCCCCACAAAATAAATCGCACCCAACATAGATTTCAACCACCAATATGGCAGAACCCCCAAAAACACCAAAACACAATAAATATTCACCTTTCTGAATTTTTTATCGAATTTCAATCGACCCCCTCATCGCAATCATCTGACGCAGGACATCCCGCAGCCCCCTTCATGACGGCCTTTCCACCTTGGATTGCCCTTTGAAATTTCATTTGAATCATAGTTTTCGACTCGCACACATCAACCTCATTACTAAGCTTCGCGAATTTTGAAGCACTACACGGCGTCCTGAGCTGCCCATCAATATGTGCTCAACCTATTCCAAACAATGAATCAATGATGTTTTTTCAGCCATTGCTCAAAATCTCCCCACAGCCCCCTTTCTTCTTGACCCTCAAAATAGAGAGCACCGTAAAACAAATCACCAAGCACCCCGCAACTACTATTGTCAAAAACTCGAACGTCCCCATCAGAGCAACACCGTCCCGATTTCATGTATAAGATTCCTAGGTCTTGTGCCGACAAGGCCGCGTGTGCTTATGTGAGCAGTCTGCTCAGCTTGATCGCTGACCACATTGCGATAGCGTCAAGATGCATTAGCTACTTCACGGGTTTCCGATACTTTTTAATCGCCCCTTCTCAATATGGAAGGGAATCTCATTGAGCCAGATGACATCGCCATCCTTCTTAACAATGACCTGCCCCCTTACTCCTGCCGGAAATATTGTTTTAAGCCGTCGCAACACTTCACCTTCTGGCAAATCTCGCCACTCTCGCTCCAATATATGTTCTAACTCCCGCATAGCATCGCTCGCGGCGTCAGTGCTTTGCATCGAATAAGCCAAGGAAATGCTTCTATCGATCCAGAGGTAAGTCAGGGCCAAACACATAACTGCGAGAGTCAATATGATCGCCGTCGCAATCTTTCTCATTGCAACTTCTCCGCGTCAAGAGCCCGACGCGAAAACGTACGACATTGATTTGAGTTCCAAGGCTTCCAACTATACGTCTCCCGATTATTGTCGTTGGCAATGCTTTGGGCGTAGGCAACGACTTTCTTATCATTCGATTTAGTATCACAACTCATCTCCGTCTTGGCATTGCGTCCGGCCTTTGTTTCCCGGTGCAGTGCATCGCACTCGAAGCTCGCCAGCGGATGCTCATCCAGCAGCACCCCGTGAACGTCAACTCATTCTTTCTTGTCAGGCTTCCCAAAATAGCTTGCAAAAAAAGAACAAACACATAGATAAATAAATCCGCACACGTAAAATATCCCATCACCCATGAGCCCCTTCAATGGCTCATAAAAAAAAGCCAGCGGCGCAATAAACAATATATAGAGCCATGTTTTATCTATTCGTCGCACACCGTCTCCTTGCCAAAAACACACTTCCCTGCTTGCTTCAATCCCATCCATACCCCCTGAACGGCCAGATCCCTTTTTATCGATGACTTATGAGAATTTATGCGCTCCTGAAGTTTCATCTTGCGGCCAGCAGTATTCGCAGCTTGACTGGAAATTTTTTTAATAGCCGCAACAGACTTTGACACACTTTTTACGGCATCACCCATCCCAGGAGCTACAATTCCAACTGCCGCCGAGAATCCGACTTCACGCCAATTAACCTTCACACAATCCCAATCGATATCTGTTAGCGGACGCCCATGGGTCCAATTGCTCCGCACCTGACCTAGTATTTGCTTGCCTCCTTGCATGCCCACCTCAATTCCGGCACCAAGCAGCGCTCGTCGTCCAAACTCCGCCGCCACAAACAATAGCGGCACAAACAGTCCGGTTGAATCGTAAGCAATAGTTGGGGCGCTATACGAGTAACCGTATAAATTGAGCCCACCATCAAGACCAATCGGATCCTGATTGATATACCGCCCCAGCTGAGGATCGTAGTACCGGAAGCGGTTGTAGTGCAGCCCCGATTCCTGATCGTAGTACTGCCCCGGAAACCGTATCGGATTGTCAACGTCGTGCGCCAGTCGCCGGGCCGTGCATCCATACGCACTCGAGTCTGCCGCCCACACCACATCACGCTGTTCGTCGTACAGCTCCTGCGGTGTCCCCAAGTGATCCGTCACGTAATACCATGCCTGCCCATCCGCCAGCCGCGTCAAGGGCCCTTCGTGATCCGGGCGCGGCACGTACGTCACGGCGTTGTCTTCGTGCGACGTGCGCCCGGTCCGCACCTCCTGCATCATCCAGTCACCGTCCCACATGAACAGCGTCGTCTGCCCCGCGCCGCTTGCCGGCGTGTGATGCTTCGCCACGCGCCGCCCGAGTGCGTCGTATTCGTACTCGCTCCTCGCACCATCCGCGTGTTCGATCGCGATCAACTGGTGGCTGCCGTCGTACCAATACTTCGTTACATCCGACGCTTCTGTCGGCTCTTCATACTTCGGCGGCAACGGCACCGTCCGCGCGATCCGGTTGCCGTGTTCGTCGTACGTAAAATCCACCGGACGATCCGCCTCGCCTGCGACGCAAACCGCAGCAATCGCCGCTCGCCTTCCACGCCTGCACATCGTTCAGGCTCGACGCAGCACCCAGCAAATTCATGGAATGAGGGGCGACGGAACTTCGCCAGCACGGGTGACAGGTGCCCCCAAGGAGGTAATTGGAGTTTGCATATCAAAACTTCTCCCGAAGCAACCTCGCGGCTTCGGAAGCCAAATCGAGATTGTGATGCCTCCATTCGATTCGACTCATTTCCCCCAAAAAATCCAGAACCAGACCTAACTGTTCACGCGTGTAACTTGACAAAATAGCTGACAAATTATCATCCGCGCGCCCTTCTGCCATATCACACATTCTATAGACAACCGTATCAGGAATTACATCAGCATCATCATAATCGACGATCGATATTTTCATGAAAATCGGCAAAAAAAACGCAAATGCTTTCGGCAACATAAATCCCAAACAGGCAGATGGATCGTGCTCGTAAACATTATCCAAATCACGAAGACTCACATCAAATCTTCGCCGACCCCTAAAGAAGGTCTCGACGTCCTGCGCCTCAATTCCGCCCCCATAACCAATTGGCTCATCAATAGGAAAAATAACATTATCAAATACCGAAAAATCAATCTTCATTTCAATAACCCGTCACATTTAGCCACACTCTCCCAAGCCTTTATTGCTTCATTTCGATGAATCGCATCGCCACCAGCAAAACATTTACCATTCATTAAATCTCTAGCTATAGCGCACCGCACATTACGCTGCCTCATCATCAGAATAGTTGCGTTATCCATATTGGCTCTACAAGATCTCTTTTCCCCTTTACAAGCCCGATCAACCTCGTCTTGAAGCCTTCGGTGTTCGCCCGGTGAGCAAGTGCCTGGGGGTTGCATCGTATCTGCGATCGGACTCACCTTATTCCCCGCCTTGTCGGTAGTTGTCGACGACAACATCCAAGCAACCACACCGACCGTCAACAACACCAAACCACCCAGTGCAGCCCCAACAAGCGCACCCGGCGGTCCGGCTACTGCCCCGCCACCCATTGCACCCATCGTGATCGCTTCGAGCCCGAACGGATCCATCGAATACGGCGTCCGATTGTCCGAGTAGATGTAGTTATTGGAACCGCCCGCGAGTCCAATCGGATCCTGATTGATGTACCTCCCCACCTGAGGATCGTAGTACCGAAATCGGTTGTAGTGCAGCCCCGACTCCTGATCGTAGTACTGCCCCGGAAACCGTATCGGATTGTCAACGGCATGTGCCAGCCTCCGGGCAGTCCGCCCATACGCACTCAAATCCGCTGCCCACACCACCTCGCGCTGTTCGTCATACAGTTCCTGTGGCGTTCCCAGGTGATCCGTCACGTAATGCCACGCCTGCCCATCCGCCAGCCGCGTCAGCGGCCCTGCGTGATCCGGATGCGGCACGTACGTCACGGCGTTGTCCTCATGTGACGTCCGCCCCGTCCGCACCTCCTGCATCATCCAGTCGCCGTCCCACATAAACAGCGTCGTCTGCCGCGCGCCGCTTGCCTGCGTGTGATGCTTTGCTACCCGCCGACCGAGCGCGTCGTATTCGTACTCGTTTCGCCCTCCGTCCGCGTGATCGATTGCCACGAGTTGATGGCTGCCGTCGTATCGATACCGCGTCACCTCCGGCTCTTCTGTCGGCTCCTCGTACTTCGGCGTCCCCGTCAGCACCTCCATCACGCGCAGCAGGTTGTCCGTCCCGCGCTGGCTACGCTGCTCCGCCGCCGTCAGTTCCGGCTTCGGCGGCAGCGGCACCGTCCGCGCGATCCGGTTGCCGTGTCCGTCGTACGTAAAATCCACCGGACGATCCGGCCTCGCCTGCGACGCAAACCGCAGCAAGCGATCCCCGCTCGCCTTCCACGCTTGTATGCCGTCCAGGCTTGGCGCAGCACCCAGCAGGTTCCCCGCTGGGTCGTAATGGAATGCTTCCGCGCCGCTTGCCGCCGTGACGTGCGTCAACCGGGATAGTGCGTCATAGCGATAGGTCTTCTTGTCCCGCCACGCGTCGTCCAGTGTCGTCAGCTGGCCTGCCGCGTCGTACGCCCACGCCCGCCACGGCCGTGGCCTCTCCAGCGACCGCCCCTGTTCATCGAGGTTCTGCCAGCGATGCGCCGCCAGTAAGCCGTTCGCGCCATACCCGAAGTGATGTGATGCAGGGCCTTGCGTGCGCTTGATCTCGCGATGCAGTCCATCCCGCTCGAAGCTCGCCAGTGGATGCTCATCCAGCAGGACACCATGCACATGTCCCGAGCCGTAGCGCTGCCACACCAGCGAACCGACGTCCGGTACGTTCGTCCAGTCGCGATTCCCGATCGCATCCACCCCATGCGTCAGCCGCCAGACGCGTCCGTGATGCGCCTGCACCTCTGCCGTGCGGCGCCCAGCCGCGTCGTATTCGTAAGTCACCTGCACCGGGGCTCGCCCCGGCGAGACCGCCTGTGCCTGCGTGAGCAGCCCGCGCGCGTCATAACGATAGCTGGCTTGACTGCCGTCGCTCGATCGTCGCTCCACCGGTCGGCCGAGCACGTCGTACGTCACGTGCGTAGTGATCTGCCCATCCTGGCCGTGATCGATGCGCTCGACCAGTTCCCCCACTGGGTTGTATCGGTAGCTTTGCCGACGGCCATCGAAGCCGGTCTGTTCGATCAACCGGTTTCGGCTGTCGTAGCGGAACGTCGTCGCCTCCCGGTTCGCATTGGTCAGCGTCGTCAGGCGGCCAATGGCGTCATAGCGGAACTGCTGCGTGCCCTCCGCTGGGTCGACGATTTGCGTTCGCTGCCCGTATCCGTCCCAGTCCACCCGCGTCACGCGCTTGAGCGGATCCGTATGCGCGATCGCCCTGCCTGCGTCGTCGTAGTCGACCTTCCACCAGCCCATGCCGGCCGGCTGCACCGCCGTCATACGAGCCGACAGGCTGCCGCTGTGGCAGCTGACCTGGCCCAGCGCGTCCGTGGTCTCGGTCAACTGGCCGAACTGATCGTATTGATAGGTCGTCGTGTGCCCGGAGCAATCGGTGCGCTCCACGAGTTGCCCCGCGTCGTCCCATCGCATCTTCGTTACATTGCCCAGCGCATCGGTGCGGGCAACCGGCAAGCCGTTCTCGTAGGCATAACCCGTCACATTCCCGAGTGGATCGGTTTCGCTCGTCAGGTGGCCTTGCACATCGTAGCCGCGCTGCCAGACCTGCCCGACCGGGTCGGTGATCTGTTCCGGTAGGTTCTGGTCGGTGTAGCCGATGCGCGTGATCTGACCGGCCGGGTCGATGATCGACGTCGGGTTGCCGCGCGCGTCGTTCACCATCCGCGTCGTGCGGCCCAAGCCATCCGTGTAGCCCGCCACGCTCCCTGTTTCGTCGAAATGCGTCTGCTCGACGCTGCCGTCCGGATGCACGATCTTCTCGACCGCCCACAAGCCGTTGTAGTGGTATTCGGTCGTATGTCCTAATCCATCCGTCACCCGTGTCACACGCAGTGACGGCAGGTAATCGAAGCGTGTCTCGCGCGTGATGGCGCGCTGCCCATCAGCGGTTTCGGTATACGCGTAGGTTCGCAGGCAGTACGCGTTCGGCGTGTCGTCGCTCCACTCCGAGACGTGCGTTGCGCCCGCCGGCGTGCGGTACGTTGTCAGCAGATGGTGGTCGTAGCCGTAGCGCCACGTCAGGTTCTCGCGGTCGGTGGCTTCGATCAGGTCGCCGTATTCGTCGTAGACATAGCTTGTCAGGTGCAGCGGCGAATTCCCGAAACCCTGGTCGAGCAATACGCTCGTGATCCGGCCAGTCTCGTCCAGTTCACAGCGCACGGTATGCCGATTGTTGCGAACCGTTTCCAGCCAACCCTGTGCCGTATAGCCGAGCGTCAGACTCTGCTCATCGCGTGTCGTGACGCACTGCAACTGCCACCGGATCTCGTCGACGGGATGACGACCATAGTGTTCTTCGACACCGTTGCCGAAGCGCAGCACGTAGGTCGCGCCCGAAGCGTTGTCGTCACTACGCGCCAGCGTGAACTTCTCAATCGGATGGAAGTGCTCGTCACCGGGGTTCAGCGCCGGAAACTGCAACTGCCGCCCGTCCGCATCAAAGTAGATCAGTCCAGCCGAACTCATACGCACTTCGGTCGCATACGGCAGCTTCCATGCGACACCCAAACTGCCTTGACGCTGGTCCGCGCTGCGGTAGCTCCGGCTCCAGTGAATCGATACCCGGCCCGGCAACGTAAAGTCCGTGTGCGACAGCACTTTCTGCCCCGTCGCCAGATCGACCGGATTCGCGCTGACGGTCTTCTTCGCGCATTCCGCACAATCGGCTTCGGTTACCGGTGCAAGGCCACCTGCATCGCCTTGCGTCATGCTGATCGTCGGCGCCTGCAGGTAAATGGCCGTTCCTTTCAGGTGAATGCCGGACTCGTCGATCGTTACCGTCCCGCCCGGGCCCGTCAGTTGCGCCTGCTTCGCACCTGACAGACTGCTTTCACCCGTATCCGCGATGCGCAACTGGTTGGCGTTCGAACTCGATACCGGCGCGGGCAGTTGCGGCGCGAAGTCGGGCGACAGTTCGATCGGGTTCGCCTGATCCGCGCTCACCGCATCGCCCACCGCCTTGCCGCGCACGGTCACCGTGTAGGTGTGCCCGACATCCGTCGTCCAGTCCTGCACGACGCGGTCGGTCCGGCTCTGGCCGACCGTACTGGCCATGTGCAGTCCGACGTTGCGCAGGTACAGCCCGCCGACGTTCACGTTGTAGGCCATCCCGACGTTGAGCATCGCCCCCATGCCCACGCTCTTCACCGACGCGAGCGTCACCGTCTCGAACTTGTAGCCGCCGGTCGACAGTGTCCAGTGACGTCCGATCTGGTCGGTTTCATCGTGGCCGATCTGCTTCGTCCGGTCATGTCCCACCGCGTGGGTTTCATCGGCTTCGATCACCGCATCCAGATTGCGCTCGGCCTGGATCCAGACCTGCTCCGCGCCTTTCTTGTCCTCGAAGCGGATCGCATTGGCGTTGCCATATCCGCCGCCTTTGGTCGAGCGCGTCAGGATCCCGCTTTGCGTCGCGTGGGCCGGCAGCGTCCACGGTGGCATCGTCATCGCGTTATAGACGCGCCCCGTCACGATTGGTCGATCTGGATCCCCGTTCTCGAAATCGACGATGACCTCGGTGCCCACCCGCGGAATATGGATGCCACCGAAGTTGCTGCCAGCCCACGGATACGACACCCGCACCCAGCAGGACGAGTTCTGGTCCTTCACGTCGGAGCGGTCCCAATGGAACTTGAGCGTCACCTCGCCGTTCTTGTTGGTCCAGATCTCCGCACCCTCGGGCCCGGTCACGATCGCCGTTTGCGGACCGCGCGTGCGCGGTTTCCTGATCGTGCGCGGCGGACGGAATACCGTGGTTGACGGCTGAACAATAAACTTGCTGCGAATCGCGTAGGCTGAAAACCCGGTGGTCTGTCCGGTTTCCTTCACGTCCAGTTCCGACTCGATCACAAGATATTCGCGATTGGCGATCGCCATCGGATGACCAGTCAGCACAAAGGTCGTGCCACACACTACGTTGCGCAAGTTGCCCTCGCCCTTCGCCCGCTCGCCCTGCGCGTGAATCTCCTCCATGCGTACCTGCGCGAATACGCGGCCGTCCTCTGTTTCCGTGTAGTCGCCCGGCCATTCGTAACGTTCGAGCTGATTGTGCGCGGTATCGCGCGGCAGGCTATTCTGCGTGGTCAGCGTCGCACCCGGCTTCTCGAAGTCGAAATCGTCCGTGGTCCACCCCCCCGAGCGCAGACGCTCGGTTGCTTCGAAATGGTCGACATACTCGCGATCGATCTTCTGGCCCGGCGGGTAGTACGCAAGCGTCTGGTACGCAACGCTTTCCACGCGCCGGTAAGCACCTGGACCATCGACCAGTACCATTCGGTGGATGCCTTGCGAATGTTCGAAGAACCACGTGATGCCGTGCTCTTCCATCAATCGCTGCGCGAATGCGAAATCGGACTCGCCGTACTGCACTTGATAGCGTAGCGGCTTATAGGTGCGGCCAACGCGCATCTCGAACGAGTAAAGGTAAAGACTGAACACCTCGCGCAGAATGTCCAGCACGCTCTTGCGCTGAAAGATGCGGTAGTCGGTTCGTTCTCGCGCCAATGCGAACCAGGGTTCCAGGACGACCCGGTAGCGCGACTGACGATTCAACTGATCCACGTAACTCGCCGCCGTCACGACACCGCTGATTTCTCGCGTGCCGGCACCCAGATTGACGGCGCCCGCTTGCCCGGCCATTCCCGCGACGAAGCTGCCCATCCCGTCCAGTTGAATCGTGACGGTCAGTTCCTTGCCGAGCATCGCCTTCAAATCCAGGTTGGCCAGCACGTCGACCGGCAGCAGCGGATCGGCGGGCGTCGTCAGCCACAATTCATAGGCGTACAACGTGGAGAGTCGTTCCGCACCGCGGATCGCGCTCAGATACAGCAGCGATGCGATGCCTTCCAGCTCCGGCAGCGCAGGGCCGCTGACCGAAAGCGTCCGGTTCGTCTTGAAATTCAACATGCGTGCTGGCCCTCGTTCGCTTGATTGTTGTTCTGTGTTACCGACTGCATGAGCCGATTTCCCCCGTGAATCAGAGTGCGCTGCGCGTCCCCATTCGAACCGGCCAGCGCATCAACTCGCCGCGCTGCAGCGAGCGCAGCACGGACTGAGTAAAGGAATGTGTCGAAACGTGACGCGCTACGTAGTATTCGAGGATCGTCCCGAATAGATACGGACTCGTGCCGTCAAAGCCCGTTTCATCCACCGTCAGCACACATTCGATGCCGCGACCGAACCGCAATTGGCTCTGCCCGGGCAGCTTCTTCGTCACGGGACGCGTATCGATATGGATCAGGCTGTCGATCTGACGGCGCAAGCGCACATCGTCGGCAGCAGCGAACAAAGCGAGAATGTCGCGCAGTCCGCTTCCATCCTTAGCCTCCAACTTGCCGTAGCCGAGATTCAATTGACCGATCAACTGCCATGCCACGCTCCCCTGTGCAAGCGGCGCACGCGCAGGGCTCGGCGCACGAATCAGTCTGGTTCGGCTTACCGGCGCACTGATACCAACGGTCAGGTCCGTCGTGCCATCAGGTATCAACAAGCTTGGCAGACCACCGTTCGTCAACCAGACGTCGACCGACAGATATTTCATTGCCTGTGAATAGGGTGCCTCGTCCTGATCAACCAGCGAAACGTAAACATCGGTACCTGTGTACGGGACGCGAGCACCGTAACGGCGACATGACGCCTCCGTCATGCGATGTTCGCGGCGCGTCGTGAAATGGCGCCCGTGATTGGTTTCGTCGTTCACCAGTGCTCGATACAAGGGACGAAACTCAAGCGACGCCGCGCCTTTGCTCACAAGACCATGCAACGCTTCCACCGCGAACACCTCGTAGTCCGAGCCGTTCTGCTTGTCAGGTTGCAACAGAATCTCGCCGCCCATGCGCGGTATCTCGGCAGGATCGGTTTTGCGACGAAACAGGTTGATGACCGGTGTACAAAAGAGTGCAAACCGGGATGCGTCGACGTGCTCGGCCAGTGCACTGTCGAAGCGATCGAGCAACACGACAATTTCGGCTTCACGATCGGTCACGTGTCGCAGCCCCGCATTCAGACCGGTCAGCGTGAAAAACCAGAAACGCGCGGGGCACGCTGCATATTCGTGCAGCAGGTTATGACCGTGAAACTTCGACCCGGCCAGTGGCAGCAAACTTTCGTCGGTAGTCAATCCCGTGTAGTCGACCGCCCGATCGAAGACGATCCCGAGTGCCTGATCGGGATCAGCAAAGCGGCTCGGCACCCCCGTCACGGATGACACGGCGCCAGCGTGGATCAACTCGAACAGCCGTGACGCCACACGTTCGTCACCTGCCAGGTAGACGGGCAATCGATCCAGACCGCGCAACTCATTGAATCGTGCTTCGCCCGTAGTACGGAGCCTGAGACGCAGCGCACCGCGAATCGGCCTGTGTGCGACGCCATATCGTTCTATCGATGGAATATCAGGTGGAACCCCCGTCAACCTCGCAGAAACGATCTCCAACGGATACAGCGTCACGTCCAGACCGCTACGAAATGTGCAGGAGGTGCGTTCGCCGTCCGGCACACGGCTCGCGAACTCCGTGCCGCGAG
>JGI24739J22299_10000145_pt1 | contig 22687 bp, 13 predicted proteins | sample KBSCornC5_FD_22299 | JGI IMG/M metagenome (IMG submission 22299)
CCCGCCGCTGCTAGTCCCGTAATTTCCGCCGCCTCCCTCAGGCCTTACCTGCGTCGCAAACTGGCCGCTATAGGTTGCTGTTATGCCCATAACGTTTTGATAATGGTTATAGATCAGCTCCCAGCAAGGCCTGATTGTTCCTCTCGAAGCCGTTGAAATCGCTGTCTGGTTTACATTGTCACAATTGTTATATGTATTGTAAGGGACATCGAGGTTTAGGTTATATTTGGCAGTATACTCTGCAAGGGCCAGCACCTTATTGTTTTCATACGCAAAAAGGTCCTGGTTCTGGTTAAAGGCCATTTGGCAAAACGCGCCGACCAATGAAATATCCAGCGTGGCATGACCCTGATCACGGCCCGCTTCCTGGTTTTGACCGAGGTTACCGGGATGAACGTAAAAAACCGCCCGGTCAATATTGCCGTTGCCTATCCCGCTTTTAAAATAATTGATTGCCTGGTTAAATTTGGCCTGGTCGTCGCAGAGTATACCGATCGATAGGATCGTCGCCATATTGCATAGGTCCCAGTTTGCCCAATAATGGGTATCACATGTCCCATTATGTTGTGTTAAAAAGCCATTGGCGGCAGGATAGAATACGGTTAGCATAAATGTTTTGAACTGGTTGAAATCCGTCGCTGACCAGCCGCTGTATGACCGCAGGATCTCTGCAGCATTTGCAAGCTGATAACCATAAAGCCCGGACGCAAGTGCAAAGTTGGAATCGCCGCTTATCGCTTTGCAGGTCGTCGCCCATGCATTAAGTATGCTCACACCTTTGGCAGCATAAGCATTGTCCCCGGAAATATACCACCTTAGCGCATCCTGATAGGCGGCTGCCGCATCACGCATAATATGCACATAATTACCACCTGAATTTGTCCTTGTAAGCGTGTCATTGGGGCCTGCCATTGCGTAGCCGAGCTGAGCATAAGAGTTAGATGTCAGAATATTATAACTGTCCACCCATGGCGACGCATTGGCAATTACATTTGTTTGCATTCTGATCAGATCGGCAGAGGTATGCAGCATGCCGGGATGAATGTAGCTGAAAACCGCATTGGTTTTCAGGTGTCCATTGCTTGTTTGCGAAGTACCTTGCGCGATACGCGCCGGTGAATTTGTTTTTTTACAGCCCGGGAAAGCCAAAAGGCAACATAGGGCACCCAGTACAATAGATGTCGTTTTCATAAATTTTAAGTTTTGTTTAAAGCCAGTTACTTAACTGACGGTTTAAATTCAGAACCGGTTCAATTGGTGTTTATGCCAGCAGATGTATACAATAGAAAGACACTGGTCAGCCCCTTTGATACTCAATAGTTTTAGAAAGGACAGTAGAGTTTTTGGAACATGTTCCCGGCTGGGATTTTCCAAAAAATGGAGTTTTGAAAAAGCCGTCCTTTATGGGGACGGCTTTTTTTATTTAATAGCCTGGATTTTGAGCTATGTTTGGATTTAGAGACCGCTGATCATTCGGTATTGGCATCAGGTAATGCATTCGTTTGAACTTACGGTTACTTGCAGGATCGAGGATAACTGCCCCTGTCTCGCTATCTATGCCGTAAACAAACTTACTGGCATTATAATAAGGGGTATTGGTTATCGGGTTGGTACCGGTTGCAAGTTCATTCGGCTGGCCGTTATATTTAACGACCATCCCTTCAATCGGCCTATTTAACTCGGTTTCAGCGATACCCCATCGCTTCAGGTCATCGTAACGGCTATTTTCCAGAAACAGTTCTAATGCGCGTTCCCTACGGATTTCGCCAAGCATGGTCAGGCTGGGATATGGTGCAATAAGGGCATTGGTAAGCGGTGCCACATAATTACGTGCCCTGATCTTATTGATCGATATGTTCAGGTCCGCGTCAGAGATTGATCCTCCACCTAATTCACATTTGGCTTCCGCATAGATCAGGTAAACTTCTGCCAAACGGATCTGCGGATAATCGTAAGACTCCTGGTAATCGGCCCTGGTAGACTCTTCTGAACAGAACTTACGGTTAGGATACCCGCCATTGATATTGGTGTACAAGTCCGGATAATAAGGCTTTATGATTGCCGGGAAATTGAAGGTTGTTATATAATTCGCCAAATTATAATTGGCGCCTGTTGTTGCACCGAAGCCCCAATATTTCTTTTTAGGAATAACCACGAGGCTGCGTAGCCGCCATTCGCGGTTATCGAATTCATCGGTCATCAGTGCGTATCCTTTTGCCATCGGAGACACTGTGAAGGGGAGTCCGTCCGTGCAAAGGTACATATCCATCATTTTTCTCGAAGGCCCCCAGCCAACCAGCGTATGCGTTAAATTGGCATTTCCTTGTAGGAGCGTAAAGTCATAGTGACTTGACAATAGGTATTCTTTGTTGTTTACTTTAGTCAGCCCTTTTGGGTTCGAGTTGGCGTCATCAAGGTTGAACAGGTAGTAATTACTCAGCGTATCCACGCCATTGAATAGTGAATAGGTATTATCTGTCATTACTTGAGAAGCGAGAGTAGCGGCCTGGGTGAGCCATGTAGTCGTGCTGTCGCCCTTTTTTTGATTTTGAACCCAGTCAGTGGTCGTATTTACATATTTTTCCCAGGTAGCTTCATATAGTAATACACGAGCCTTGAACGCTTTGGCTGCTTGCTGGCTTATTTGGCCCTTATCGGCAGATGCAATGCTGGCCTCCAACGGAAGACCTGCGATCGCGATGTCGAGGTCTCTCAAAATTTGGTTGGCTACTTCATAACGCGTATTCCTTGGTGCCTGAAGGTCTGGCGAATTCACACTGAGTACTTTCGTTGCCAGAGGTACACCACCGTATCTTTTTAACAGGAAAAAGTGGTGCCAGGCTCGAAAGAAATAAGCCGCTGCCACATATTGTTTTATACCGGCCTTATCACCGGTATAATTTGCGCCTGCTTCGATTAGTACGTTGTTGGCACGGATATAGGCATAAGTATTTAACCAGTAAATATCTGTTTGCGGCACGGAAATGGCGCCCTGTCCGTATGAACTGATAGCCTCTGTCAAGTCGGTTCCCGCATCCATGAAGTCATAGATATTACTATTTGCTGAGCCCTGTACATCCGATTTAACAGGACGGAAGCCGATCATCTTGTTATAGAAATCATTAGAGAATGATTTGAACTGAGCTGGATTCTGAAAGAACGAAGCTGTAGTCGGCTGGTCAAGCGGGTTGAGATCCAGGAATGTTTTTTTACATGCGCTTGCTGAGATGATCAGGGTAAACGCGATTATATAGTTTAACTTTTTCATTTATCCACAAAATTTAAAATCCAACTTCCAGACCGAATGTGTATGTCCTGATGAAAGGATAACTGCTGTCAGATGAGGTGCCTCGTTCCGGGTCAAATCCATCTTTTACCGAAGAGAATGTCAAGAGATCATTTCCGGAAACATAAGCCCTCACACGTTTGATGCCTAATTTGTCCGTCCATTGTTTGGGAAGGGTATAGCCTATGATCGCATTTTTAAGACGTACATAACGTAATGTCTCTAAATTCACATCATTAACAGACCAGTTCCAGTTATTACGGTTATTATCAAATGATAACCTCGGATATTCTGCGTTCGGGTTTTCAGGTGTCCACGTTTTTTCTATGTAATAGGTGTTGATGTTTAGGTAGTTACGGAAGAATGGTGCTCTGCCGTTACCACCTCTTAAGAGGTTTTGTTTAAGTGTTCCCTGGAAGAAACCTGAAATATCGAAGTTTTTCCAGCGAATCCCCAGGTTGGTACCAAAGGTGTAGTGGGGATCAGCATCCCCGGCAAAATATAGATCGCTGGTATTTAAAACGCCGTCACCGTTAATATCTACCACGTTGAGGTCTCCGGCACGTAATTTACTGTTTCCAGTCATAGCGCCCAGGTTACCCACGGTATTGGCGGTATATTTGGCTGTATAAGCGTCCGCATCTCCCTGGCTTGCGAATACGCCATTCGTGCGGTATAAGAATAAAGAATTAAGCGGATATCCTTGAAGTGGCAGGTTCTGTCCCGGAGCGATGGCTGTTGCACCGGTACGTTTAACAAGTAGGTTTTTATTATTGCTGATATTAATGCCGATGTTATAGGAAACTTCACCGATCTTATCTCTCCAGTTTAAAGTTGCTTCAAATCCGCGTACTCTCAGGTTACCTGCATTACTCGGCGGCGCATTGGCACCTAATACGCCCGGGTACACCAAGCTCAGAATCAATCCTGTGTTTTTACGTTCGTAAACGTCAAAGCTACCGCTCAGCTTATTGTTGAATAACGTGAAATCGACGCCGACATTCTTGTTAAGCATCCGTTCCCAGGTTAACTCCAGATTGTAAATGTTTGCAATCGAGTTGGTACCCTGCACGGCTGGCGTGTTCCCGAAAATTGCGGTGCCCGCACCGATGCCTGACACGTAATTAAATGCACCGATAGCCCCATTTGTACTGGATAAGCCATTGGTACCGCCGCCGAGGCCTCCGGTTTCTCCATAGTCCGCGCGTACTTTAAAGTAGTTGAGGAATTTCAGTGATTTCATGAATTTTTCTTCCGATAATACCCAGCCTGCAGATATGCTGTAGAAATTTTGTCTGCGGTGACTTGGGTCAAATCGAGAAGATGCATCACTTCGGCCGATCAATTCAATGAGGTAACGTTTGTTATAATCGTAGTCAAAACGACCGAGATAGGAGGTAAGACCTACTTTTACATCCGAACTGTTGTTTGTTGCATTTACCGGTGTTGCGGTATTCAGATCATATAGGCCAGGGTATAACAGCCCATTCCGTTGTCCGCCCAAAACCCGGTCCTCTTGTAATTCAGCAGTACTACCCAAGGTTAGGGATACGTTATGTTTCTGTGCAAAGGTTTTATTGTAATCCGCGATAACGCCGAAATTGTCATATACCGTATTGGATATTGTTTCACCTACAAAAGCCGGGTTATAAATCGTTGAAGTTACACGGTCGCCTGTCCAGCTGTAAAGGTTGTAGGTTTGATTGTATTCGTTTTTCATTCCGTCACGTTTCGTAATTGCAGCGGTTCCGCTGATGGTTAGCCCATCAATAATTTTTGCGGTTAGTTTGGTATTGAAACGGAAGAAATTGTCAGTATTCCTGATCCGGCCGCCGGCCTGTGTCATCGCAACAGGGTTACGGTAACCGTAATCGTCATAATAATTGCCAACGCTGTTATAAACCGGAAAGATTGGCGCATCAAAGAAACCGGCACCAACACCGTTTCTCGGACTTTTCACCGTCCTTGTATCATAGGAGATGCCGGCCTGCCATTTTACGTTCTTGGAAATTTGGTAATCGTAGTTAAAACGGGCGTTATATTTGATCTCTCCATCATAGGCTGTTTTCAGAATGGATTTGTTATTGGAATAACCTAAGGAAGCTGCATAATTGGTCGTCTCCGTTGAACCCGTGAGAGAAAGGTTATGTAATTGCGAAGCGGAGTTGCCGTATAATGCGTTCTGCCAGTTGTTATCGCCATAGTGGGATACCAAGCCACTCGGTTGTGTATAGTCGAATGATTCTCCATTTGCCATTCTTTGCAGGTTGGCAAGTGTCCATTGTGGAAGGAACTGAATCGGATTCCCCGACGCGTCAACGCGGTCCTGCATGGAAGTCTCCAGGTAGAGGCTCGCCCACTGCATCATATTGGCCCAGGGAACTGTTTTCGCAACGGTATTAATACTATAACTGGGGTTATACGTTACCTGTGGTTTTCCTTTGCCTCTTTTGGTTGTAATCAGGATAACTCCACCCTGTGCACGCGCACCATAAATTGCTGCCGACGCATCTTTTAGAGCAGTTACTGATTCGATATCGTTAGGGTTTAGCGTACTGATTTCAAAATCAGCCACAGTCGGCACACCATCAATAATGATCAGCGGGGAAACAGCTGAAGTGGATGATTCTCCACGAAGCCTGATCGCCAATCCCTCATTGCCTGGTCTTGGAGAGTTTCGTGTAATAACCAATCCTGGGATTTCGCCTTGTAAGGCAAGCGCCGCATTAGGTACTGGTCGATCCCTGAAAACTTCTGAACCAACTTGCGAAATCGCACCGGTGAGGGTTTCTTTTTTTTTCGTACCATAACCTACGACAATAACCTCGTTAAGGTCGTTGGGCACAGGGTTCAAGGTGATATGCATAAGCCCTTTAGTGTCCGCCACGGCTTCCAACGTATTGTAGCCGAGATAGCTGATCTGTAAGATATCGCCCTGCGATGCGGCGATTTTGAAATTTCCTTTAACATCCGTCGCAACGGCTGTGGTGGTCCCTTTTACCTTAACTGTGGCGCCAATAACGGTTTCGTGGGTCTTTGCATCGGTAACTTGTCCAGATACAATGGACTGACCGTAGCCACGAAAACTTAGTAATGCCAGCAGTAAGGTAAGCAAAGCCGAAAACGGCCTGAAATGAAGTACTGCTTTTCTCATAATTTATTCAATATTTAATTAATTGGTTGTACTGTGGTGGTATCATTGAACCGGATTACTAAGGCAAAATGACAATCATGTGCCTGTCCGGTAGAAATGATTATCCCTTGTTTAGCGGGACTGATGTGATGACAATTTTGGTCCGTCTTCCGGTAATGCTTTTTTAAGGATAAAATGAATATCCGGGATGCTGGTAGCAGATGACTTCTTGCTTTAAAAAGACTCATTGTTTAGATTTTAATTTTCAGAAATTTGATTGTTGAAGCCGGTATTGTGCTTCTTATATAATGACATTAGCCAGATCATTTGATACTCATTCGGATTGTTTTTTTTAAACGAACGGCAGATTTATTTTTTGTTGGCAAGCTTTTCGGTTGGGCAGCATCAATTGACTTTCCGGAGTAGGGGGCTATTAGTCCGGAAGCAGATGTTTTCTAATTTTCCTTTTTGAACGTCCCTTCCCTTACATCAATTGAAAATGGAAACGGCTGTGGAAGCCACAATCGACCGTCACCAATTTCTACCGGTATCCACAGGTAACGCGAATCCCATTGGGTTTTCGGTTTCCAGATATCGCCCAGGAAAAAGACCGTGGTACTTTTCTTTCCGGAGACCTTAAGCAGGAGTGTTGACTGGGAATTATACGTATTGCTATCCTTCGGTGCTAAATCCCTGAAATCAGACCACGGACCTTCAAGGGACTTCGCGGTAGCATATCGGTTGGGGTTTGGACGCCACCCCGTCAGGGCTGAGCCGATTGCGTAGTACAAACCCTGGTAATGGACAATAGCGCCGCCTTCCATGTGTTCGCGAATCAGGCACATTTCTTTTTCTAAACCAAGACAATCTGCAGTAAGCTTTGCGATATGAAAGCCAAGCGGCCGATCCTCAAAAACAAGGTATTGTGAACCGTCGTCATCAATGAACTGACCGATATCCCTGCTTTCATGACCGAGCGGACGGAAGCTTTTCAGGTATTGGAATTCACCATCGGGACGATCGCTGACAGCAATTCCTACCCGTGCATACCGATAGGTAGCATTGTCCAGGTGAAAATACATGATGTACTTGCCGGTAATTTTACTGTGGTATACTTTTGGGCGTTCCAGAACCCATTTGTGGCCCAGGTTTTCCGGGTCCGTGAATGAAACTACATCCCCTTTGAACTTCCAGTTCATCAGGTCCCTGGAGACATAACAGGCAACATATCTTTTGTTGCTGTCCAGGCCCTTCCTTCGCTCTTCTCCGTACCAATAATATTTATTATTTACATGGATTATCCCGCCTCCGTGCGCCTGTATGTGTTCGCCGCGATTGTCCGGCCATAAATTGCCGGGGCGGATTTGTTTCAAATACTGCGCACGCAGGGAGCCTGCGGAAAATAGGATTGTAATTAGGGGCAGAGAATAGAATAATTTTTTACTGTAGTTCATAATTTGGCTATAGATTGGTTTGAGGTTCAGTTCCCCTGGTTACTTTGTTATCTGATGAAACTAAAGGCGGCTGACTGCCGGTGATTGTAGTTTTATCCTTTCAGGATATAGTTGCTTGTAATCGTTTGGTAAGAACTTTTCGCAATTATTAAAAGATAAGCGAAAGGCTTCCTATCAGAAGCCTCCCAAACCAGTTAAACACAAACCATCGATATCTTCGATGATTTGTAAAAGAAAGACCTGATTAGTGCCTGCGGATACTCAATTTTTTATTACTAATATTAAAAATGCCTGCCCTTAGCTGGAAAGATGATTGCTCGTTGATTGCCGCGAAGTAAATCCGGGACCCATAATCAGCATATTATGGCTTATTTGTTTACGTTTTCAGGTGACGGCAATGGGCCGGAAGAATCCCTGACAACTAATTTGGTTTTCAAAAGAATGTTTTGGGAATCAATCATATGATCATCCTTCAGCTCTTCCAGCAGGATCCGGGTGACTTGGAGCCCGATTTCCTTTACAGGTTGCGCAACAGCAGTAATCGCAGGGTTAAACAAAGAAAAATTCGTGTTGTCGTCAAACACGACAACACCTAAGTCTCGTCCCGCCTTAAGGCCTAACTCTTTCATGGCTTCAAGACCACTCATCGCAAGGTAATTTGTTGAGAAAAAAAGTGCGTCTACATCACGCCTCGCTTTTAAAAGGTTTTTGATGCTCAGCGCCGCCTTTGCGGCGGATTCTTTGTAAACCACCTCTTTAACGATGGGCAAAAGCGCGTGCACCCGCATGGCATTACGATAACCCTGCACACGGTCTTCCATCTGGTTCTGCCTGTCGGAAAGGGTTATAAATGCAATGTTCCGAAAGTGGTTTTCGATCAGGTGGAGGGTCCCTGCTTCACTCCCCCGGAAATTATCTACAGTCACTACGGAACCAGGCAAACCAGGCAAACTACGGTCAAATTGTACGACCGGGTTGCCTTCGATAATCAGCTGGTTAATAATTCCCTCAAGGCCCGGTGTTGGGGCAATAATGTAACCGTCTACCTGGTAGTTTTTAAAAGTTTGTATCAGATCATTTGCAATCTCCGGTGAGTTTTCTGAGCTGCCGTAAATAATGCGATAGCCATGCTGGTAGATCTGTTCTTCAACTGCCCGTGCTATTGCGGAAAAAAACGGATCACTGATGTCCTCGACAACCATACCGATGGTCATTGTTTTGCCGGTTCGCAATCCCTGTGCCAGCCTGTTCGGGCGGTACCCGACCTGTTTCACAAAACTCAAAATCTTATCTTCCAGCTTGACGCTAATGCCGTTTTGCCTCGCCTTTCCGTTCAAAACTACTGATACGGATGTTTCCGAAACATTCAGCGCTGCAGCAATATCTTTAATTGCCAGTTTTTTCTTCATTTGATTTTCGGGACGTTTTGAAAACGCTGGTTATGGGTTTAAATAATCAGGCAAATCCAAAGAAATGGAATGCTGTATAATGTTAACGTGGTATATGGATAAAGACAGATATTTCGGAATTAAATACTCACAGGGCCGGATTTTATCATCTTGCTGGTGTTTGACCGCGAGATGATTTTTGTCTCGGCAAAAAGGACGGCATTGCGTTAACGCTTGTCAACTTTCCAATGTTTTTCCTTGGGGCTATCTGGTTTGGAACTGTTCATTTTATTATTTGAGACACTTTAATGTCCCAATTTTGATCTCCGTATCGATCTGACTTGACCCTGACGCTGCAAATACTCCCGCAGATGTTTTCGCAGCCTCTTCCAATTTCGTTTCTCCCAGGTGACTCCATTGTTTCCCGTCCAAAGAGTAGGCAGCCGCTACCTTGTTACCGGAATGTTCCAGCCGAAACCAAATTCCTCCGGTAACCCTTGAAAATGTTACTGCAGGCCCAACCAGTTCATTACTTGATGCCAACAGCTCAATCTGTGATTTTTTATCACGTTTCAGGAACTGCACTTTCCATACCGGCGCCTCTGCATTCGGACCCTTCACTGGTTTGAGAACAAGGTAAATCCCATCAATATTAACCTGCTTTTCAGGCTGGATGAACAATCCAATCTGGGTAGTTTGTGAGCTGAACTGTGGTTCCACTTTCATCGTCAGCAATTTCAATCCTTTTCCCGTTGTAAACACGCGGGTGCCGTAAATGCCAATGCTGTCGATCCCCTTTCCTACTGCGCTAATCAAGAATGTTTTGCCGTCAAAGCTGACGGAAGGACGTTTTGAGCCAGTCGAAAAAAGAGTGTCTGTAGTATTCGCAACCAAATTTTGCCCGATATTTTTCTCTTCAAAGGCCCAGCCAACAGGCAGGCCTGCGAACGTTGTTTTTGACAGCGAGAACACGCTGTGACCGAATTTATTAACCGCTGCTACCCGGTAACTGTATTGGTTTCCTGCGGTGATATTTTTATCTTCAAAATGGTTTTTCGTTAATTTTCCGGGGATCAGCCTGAAAGCGCCGCCTGGCCCGGAGGCGCGTTCAATTCGGTAAGATTCGGCATTGATCACTTTTGGCCATTCGATCCTAATATAGCTACCAACGCTCCAGGCGAGGATTCCGGAAGGCAGAAAAGGTGCATTCCTCATTTGTTCGGGGTCTTTACCTGGCCGTGTAAAAAGTAATGTTCCCATTCCGATATGATCGGCCCCGGGCCCGCCTTGCGGCTCAGGCCTTATCCGTGCCGCAGCCTGGGAGGTAAATGGTGCCGCGAGCCCGCTTCTGCGTACGAAATGATTGAAAACTTCCTCGTAAATCGCCCTTAAATTTCCCCGGCCGTTTTCGGATATTTTTTCATGCCGGTATTTACCGGTTCGGTCAATTGTTGCGATGAACGGTACGTCGTAACCAAGGTTGTATTTCGATGTGTATTCAAATCCCTGCAAAAGCCGGTTGTCTGCCAGGCCGTAGAGGTCAATACCCTGGTGCCAGGCCATTTCGCAGCAATCAGCCAGATGGGCGATACCCAATTGCGTGTGGCTCTGATCGCGGCCGCTTTCCTGGCATTGTCCGGATGCGTTGAGGATGTAGTTAGTTAATCTTCCGTCACCGGCACCCTTTTGATAATAACAAAGTACGCGTTCAAACATTTCCCGGTCATCACAAAATATGGCAATTGCCATTATTGTTTTCATTGCTGCACTATCCCAGTTTCCGTTAGCAAACGGCGCATAGGTTTCTAAAACAGGGTAAATTATATTCTTAAAGTGGTTTTTAGTACGGCTGATGTCATTTTCTTTCCATCCAGCATCCGTATATCGCAGCAGCTCTGCCGCATTTACCATCTTAAAAGGACCGAGTCCAGCCATCAAAACAGCATCCCTGCCCGTTATTTGTTTTAGTGCGACAGACCATGCATTTACGATTTCAATGGCCTTCTCTGCATACCTGTGATCCGCCGTAAGCGTCCACATCAGGGCATTTTGATAGGCAGCGTTCGCGTCGGTGTCGTAGGTCGACTGACCAATGGTAGGGTTTCTGCCGACCATTTCCATCGGCCCCATCATTTTATAGCCGAACTGCGACTGCGGGCTGTTTTTGAGTATTTCGAAACCTGCTTTCAAATCGGGGGCGCCATTTTTTAAACCTTGCCTTATTCGTTCAATATCCGCTTTTCCGGTCAAAAGTCCCGGGTGGATAAATTCCTGAGCACTGAGTTTTTTAGATAGCAATGCCGCGAGGGCGTAAAAAGTTATTTTTAGTTTTAATGTCATATGCTGGATATTTACTACGGCTGTTGAAAATCAGTTGTTCTCTTCATTTTTGCTGATCCTGAACCAATCGAAATCGGCATATCCACCCGTTTTAGTGCCTGATAAGCCTGAGCAATAAATGCCGAGTTTTGCGCCTACCCATTTATCGGGCGTCGCCTTGAATGCAGTACCGATTTCCTTAAATGTTTCGCGTTTTGCCCTGTTCCAGGAATTTCTTTTGTTCATACGGCCCGTAGATATTTTTTGAACGTAATATTTCCTGCCATCCCGTACTTACTCCGCCTGCAGGCGCGAAAATATAATAGTAGCCGTTCCGTTTATATAATTTGGGGCCTTCGATGGTATGATTCGACCTGTGACCGTCGTATACATGTTGACCTTCTCCGGTTATTTTGCTGCCGTCCTTTGATAAAGGATAGATCGTCAAGAGGCTGTTGACGCCTGCCCTGCTTGCAGCCCAGGCCACCGCTAAATATGCCTGGCCATTATCGTCCCATAAAGGACAGGGATCGATGATCCCTTTGCCTTCAAGGACAAGCTTCGGAACCGACCATTTCTTCTCAGGGTCCCTTGCCTTGATCATAAAGATCCCATAATCAGGATCAGGATAGAAAATAAAGTATTGAATATAATGATAGCGGATCGCAGGTGCCCATATACCTTTACCATGCCGGGGAAAGTTATATACCGTGTCCGGTAGCAGGCGCCTAACCGCATGATTCACAAGGCGCCAGTTAACAAGGTCTCTGGATTTGAGTATGGGCAGACCTGGCATGCAGTGAAAGCTCGAAGCGACCATGTAATAAGCCTTTCCGACCCGTATCGCGTCCGGATCTGAATAATCAGCATGGAGTACAGGGTTTTGGTAATTGCCTTCCCCGTCGTCTGCAACCCAAACCGATGATATCGATTGCGCATAGCATCGGCTCATAGTAGTAATTGGCACACATAACAGTAGTAAACAAAATCGGCCAATCAGGGCACCGGAAAGTATATTCATGACTTGTGTTTAGTTAAAAAGCTTAACAGGTTTTCATTCGGTTTTTAAGAACTTTATACCGTTCACATGCTCTCCAATGAATATGTTGGCCATATCACCGGTTTTATAAAAACCGGGTTTGCCGGGCATAGAGTCGAAAATGTATGTTCCGTTGATTTTAAGGTTTTCGAATGTTACGTCGCTGATCTGGTGCTGATCGTCATACCCGGCGATAAGCGACATTCCGGCATTAGTCCCGGTGTAATTGATATTACGGAAGAGTACCCTTTCAATGGCACGGCCGGCAGAGGTGTTATATTTTCGGTTATACATCACACGCAGGTTAAATAACTGCCCCTTTCTGATGTCTTCAATTTCAATATTTTCAAACCGGATATCTCTCAGCAAATTGCTGTCCCCGGCATTCAGGGCAATACATCCCTGGTAGTCAAGCTGGTTTTCATGTTGGTCAAGCACCGTCGTATTCCGGAATGAAATTTGTTGCAGCGTATCCGGACGGTCCGAATCGCCGTGTGTCCCAATTAGTACCGGATGGGCAACGTCTGCCCAAAGCGTTGTGTTGCTGACGGAGATTTTCTCTGTATTCCCGTAATAACCCCAGCGGTGCCCGTAAATAGCGATACAATCGTCGGAGTTTCTCATGAAAATGTGGTCGATCGTAATATCACTGCTGCAGAAGATATCAATGCCGTCCGCGTTTCCTGTCGAGCTGAATGCCTTGAAATCTGTAATAGATACATGGCTGGATTCGCCGGAAAGAACTGCATAGTTCTTATGTAATTCAATAATTCCGCTGACGTTAATATTCCGGCAGTTTTGAATAAGGAGCTGGTCATCTCGGCTATTCTTGGGTAATATGGGAGCCGTGGGGCTGGAATTATCGATTTGTACAGGAAACTGGGTCAAGATGCCCCTGCCGCAAATGCTGACATCATTGACATGGTCAAGTATCAGTGAACCCTGGACAACTGCACCACCGGCAATATAAACGGTTTTGTTTGACGCAACTTTCAGGCGACCGATGTTGTGTACCCCAGGTCCGAAATAAATCAGGTTTGCGTCATCTTTCGCCGGCCGTTTTTTTTCCGGTTCATTGGCGAAAATCTGGAGGTTTTCAAAAATATCATTGTTAACCTCCAGCGAAATGTACTGGCCTGGCTTGATATTCAACTCGATCAGATTTCCGTTTATGCGGGGAATGATCCCCAATGAAGCAGGTCTGACGCGGGCGCTTATCGCTTTATGGTTAAGCAGTTTTACGCGTACGGTGACAACTCCGTCGCAATCAAAATAAGTGAAATTCGTTTTTTTGAATAATTGCTGCGCGTCAAATTTTGCTGCGACATCAGTTTGATAGACCGGGGAAGATTGCCATTTCTCGTTGCCCTCCCTGACCTGGACATCGTAGGCCTGGCTGGTAAGCGTGCTGTTTGGCTGTGGAAAGGTTATTACCGTGGCATTGACGTGCACCACGCAGATAACGCTAATTATCAGCAGGGAAAAAGGTTTTAGCATAAGATAACTTTGATTTTTGTATCCGGTAAAGACAACACAAACCTGTTTGTATACTCAAAAACGGTTTAATATTTTTTGCTTCTTTTTTTAAGTTCAGCAATATTTTCCTGAAATCCACTGCCAAAATTTTTTATTAAAAAACAGTTCCAGTTCCGGCATTCAGGCGTAAGCGGAGCAATAGATTCCTGTTGTCGGCTATATTTTAAAAGAAAGAATACAGGTACTTGGAGCGTTGATTTAAAATTAGACGTTGAAAAATTGAGTATATTTAATTTCTTGCTTTGTCTTATCCATTTATTGGAAAGATAATGTCCCGATCAAAGCGTATTTACATTTTTTCACAAATCTTAGCTGCATTCTGTTTTTTTGGAGGCCTTTTGTCTGCAACAGCAATGCCGCATTCAGTCACGTCCATTTCATCTCCGGATGGCAATACTATGGTTCAGTTTAAACTCAATAACCGTCACCGGTTATTCTACAGGATGAGTTCAGCCGGCAAAATTATTGTCGACTGGTCATTACTGGGTATTGCAACGGATGGCCCTGTGCTTGATTCGTTGCTATCGATGCCTGAAATTAAACGTTACCGGGTCAACTCCAGCTTCCCATGGCCATTGGGCGAAGAAGCCGTGGTTGAAGACAAGTACACCGCGTTACAACTCAGCTGCAGGACTTCAACAGGAACTTTTTCCATATTCGTAAGGCTTTATAACGGAAGTCTTGCATTCAGGTACGCCTGCTATCAGTTACCAAAAGGGAGAGCCAGCCTTCTCAAAGAAGGAACGGAAATAAATTTGTCAGGCCGGAGCAAGCTTTACCAATATCACGAGGAATCGATTTTCAGGCCTATTGAAATCGACTCGCTGACTGGGGCGAGCGATCTGCCTTCAACGCTGTCAAATTCCGGACTGGGATACCTGAGCATTGGAGAGGCCGACAACCGGAACTACACCAAATGTGTGCTTGTAAGGGGTAGAAATCCGAACAGTCTCGCATTTCAATTTTATACTGATACCTTATATAAAAATAATCATGCACCTATTGTTCAAAAAGATACCATACTTGTTTTTAGGGATAGTCTCGTAACACCCTGGCGGACCATAAGTTTCAGTAAGACCGCAATTGGGTTGCACGACTTCAGCAGGCTAAGTTTAAAACTGGTGCGGCCACAGTCTAAGTATTTACCGTCGGGCATAATACCGGGAAAGGTATTCCGGGTGCCGATCAATACGCAGGAGGCCCTTGACGGTGTCGATTTTGCTGCTAAAATGAACTTCCGGTACATACTCATCGATGCGGGTTGGTACGGCGCGGAATTCAGGACAATTTCCGACCCTACGAAACCGTTGCCCGATTTTGACTTGCCGCAAATCATCTCTCGTAGCAAACAAAAAGGGATAGGGGTAATACTATATGTAAATTACGTTGGTCTGAAGGCAAAACTGGATACCATTCTGCCGCTTTATAAAAAATGGGGAGTCAGCGGCATAAAGTTCGGCTTTGTGGATGGCGGAACCCAGAAAGGATTATCCTGGCTCGATACCGCTATGCAGAAGGTTAATGATTTTGGTTTTGTTTTGAACGTCCACGACCATTACAAACCGACAGGATTAAGCCGTAGATATCCGTTCGTCCTAAGTGCTGAAGGCATTCGGGGAGATGAAAATAGCCCTGATGCTTTCCATAATACCGTTCTTCCTTTTACACGATTTCTTGCTGGAGCAGCCGACTTTACTTTCTGCTTCCCCAATAAGTTCAATTCGTTCAGTAAGAACGTTAAAGTTAGCAAAGCACAGCAACTTGCATTGACCGTTATCTTCTTTGATCCCCTGCAGTCTATATTCTGGTACGGAAGGTCAAAGGACTACCTGGATGATCCGGACACTGAGTTTTTCAAATACGTGCCTACTGTCTGGGACGAAAGCACGTATCTAAGTGGTGATATCGGTAAAAGTATAGCCGTCGCAAGGCGAAAGGGAAATACCTGGTTTCTTGGTGCGGCATCCGGCCTGGCGGCCTGGCAGCAAAAGATCAGGCTGGGATTTTTGAAAAAGGGTGTGGCTTATAATGCAACCATTTATGATGATGATGGCCATGGTGCGATCCGCAAGAGGATTTTGGAGGTCAGGTATAACCATTTACTTGATATCAACCTTGGCGCCGCTCAGGGAACGGCAATTGTGATCCGCCCATCTCTGTAAAAAGGTCGGTTATCCAACAACGTTCTTTTAGTAACTCTGTTGGCCTGAAGGAAATCAAAAAAAATCCAAAAGTTTGAGTATCGCGCAGCACTTAGGTTGTCTTACATATAAACTCTTCATATTCGACCGCCCGGTTGTTAAAAATTGGTTAAAGAGGCTTCTTAATTGAAGCCTTTTTTCTGTCATTACCGCCCGCGTTTGCAGGTGGAATGCAACCGGGGCAGATGTACTGCCCTGTCGCTAATTAGGTATGGAGGGAACGAGAACGTATGAAATTTAAATTAGTCATAATCAGCAGTGTCCTGCTTCACTGTACACCCGGAATATTGAACGCGCAGCAATCTGCTCAGCAGGTAATCAGTTATTGTGAAGCTCAGGCCGTTAAAACACTTTCAAACGTTCCTGCCGGACCGTTCGACTTGCCCCGTTCCATAACATCCGGCGCTAAAGAGTGGCATTATGTAAATAACAGGGATTGGTGCAGCGGGTTCTGGCCGGGAATCCTCTGGAATCTCTATCGTGCGACCAATGAGGAAAAATTCAAAACTGCCGCCCTCGGTTACACCGCACAGCTAAAGGCTGTAGTGTACAGTCCGGGATTTGATCATGATCTGGGCTTTATGATCTTTAATAGTTTTGGAAACGGCTATAAGTTGACCCGCGACAGTAGCTATAAAAGAATTTTGCTTGCTGCCGCTGACTCTCTGGCGAAGTTATATAATCCGAAGGTGGGTACTATTCTGTCATGGCCAACTATGGTTAAGAAAATGAACTGGCCACATAATACGATTATTGATAATATGATTAATCTTGAATTGCTTTTCTGGGCTTCCAAAAATGGCGGACCGCATAGCTTGTATGAGATTGCCGAGCGGCACGCGGAAACGACGATGAAAAACCATTTCAGGCCTGATTTTACAACTTATCACGTAGTCGTTTATGATACTGTTTCAGGGAAGAAAATTAAAGGAGTTACACACCAGGGGTATGCTGATAATTCCGTTTGGGCACGTGGTCAGTCCTGGGCTATATACGGATTCACGATGTGCTACCGGGAAACCGCGAATCGTAAATTCCTGTTAACAGCTGAGAAGGCGGCAGATGCGTACCTCAAAAGGCTCCCGGCAGACCTTATTCCATATTGGGATTTTAATGATCCCGGGATTCCAAATGTATCAAGGGATGCTTCAGCGGCCGCGGTAACTGCATCTGCGTTGCTCGAATTATCGGGCTATGTTAAAAATGGAGATAAGGCATCCACCTATCGTAGGAAGGCGGTAAGAATGTTAAGGGAATTATCTTCACCGGCTTATGAGAGCGGCAAAATCAATAATGCATTCCTGATGCATTCCACAGGCCATCATCCAGCCGGTTCAGAAATCGATGCGTCGATCATCTATGCCGATTATTATTACCTCGAAGCATTGCTCCGCTGGAAAGAATTAGAAAATCGTAAAATCATCAATTAACGTTGTAGAGAATAATATTGGGAACCGCCAACTGAACTAAAATGGCCAGAATTAAAAAAGATTTGATGGAAAACGAAATTTCGCTCAAGGGAGAACTGATTGTCCTCTCGGATATAGGGGGTACCCACATTACCGCGGCACTTTATGAAAAGAATAATGGGCGGATACTGGAGCCTTCGAGAACGAGAGTGGAATTTAATAGCAAAGGATCGGCAAAAAGCATTCTTGACGCCTGGACAGGGGCATTTCGCCGGGTAATAGCTTTGGCGGAAGGAAGGCCTGTCCAAATTGGTATTGCGATGCCTGGCCCGTTTGATTACACCAGGGGCATCTCATACATCCGGGGATTGGATAAGTTCGAAGCATTGTATGGACTTGATGTTCGCCACATTCTTTCCGCAGCACTCGAAGTAACACCGGAAAATATCCGGTTTCGAAATGATGCTGAATCTGCGATTGCAGGAGAAGTATTTCTCGGGGCCGGCTCCGGCCATAGTGAAGTTATCGGGCTTACACTCGGAACCGGGTTTGGTACTGCCCGATCCAGTAATTCGCTAACGACCGACCTTAACTGGGGAAGTGTACCGTTCCTGGATTCTATCGCAGATGATTACTTTTCAACGAGATGGTTCATCAGAAGATTTTATGAAATTGCCGGCTTACATGTATCCGGTGTCAGGGAACTTGCGGCGAGGGCTGAGCATAGTAAAAATGCCAGTTTGGTATTCCATGAATTTTCGGACAATCTTTCTGAATTTCTTACCCAACAATTTAATGGTCTTCTGCCGGAACTATTGCTGCTTTGCGGAAATATTTCGAAATCCCATAACCGATTTCTGCCGGAGTTGGAAAAGAAGTTTCCGGCATTAAAAATGAAACTGGGCGAACTCGGTGAAGATTCTGCTTTGCTTGGTGCGGCAGCCTTATTTAATCAACAAGTAAATTAAATTTAATACTTATTTATGATGAGCCAGCCGCGATTAACGGACAGGAAATTTATCACTGTATTTATTTTTGCAACTACTCTTTTTCTGATGTGGGGGTTGCTCCATTCCATGAGCGATTCCCTTAATAAGGATTTTCAGGATATTCTCAAAATCAGTAAACTGCAATCCGGATATGTCCAATTTTCCGTGTTTGGAGCCTATTTCGTCATGAGCGTACCTGCTGGATATTTCCTGCGGAAATTTGGTTATAAGCCGGGCATCCTGCTCGGCCTCGGGTTGTTTGCAGCCGGAACATTCTTATTCATTCCGGCAGCGAACACGGCGTCATTCACATTTTTCAGGATCGCGTTGTTCATTATCGGTTGCGGGATGGCAACCCTCGAAACCGTTGCACATCCTTTCGCGGCAGCACTCGGCGATCAGCGAAGCAGCGACAGGCGATTGAATTTTGCACAATCTTTCAATGCGATAGGAACGATCATCGGGCCGGCGATCGCTTCCCAATTCCTTTTCAATAAAGAAGGTGATCATGTCGCCGGTCTTGAACCCGTCAAAGTTTTATATGCCGGGATTGGCTTCGTTATCCTCGTGATAGCGATGCTTTTCGCTTTGATAAAGATTCCTTCACTTTCGGAGATTCACCACGTCCCGGTTACGGCCACTGATGAAAGCTTCAATATTGACACGGCGCCCCGAAAAAAATTGATCCATCACCGGCATTTTGTTTGTGCAGCAATTGCACAATTTTTTAACGTTGCCGCGCAGGCGGGCACCTGGGCATTTTTTATAAACTACGGCACCGATATTATGGGATACAGCAAATTCGACGCCGTACGAAATATGAGCATCTTTATGTTAATGATGGCGATTGGCAGATTTGTTGGTACGTATTTGATGAAATTTGTTGAACCCCAGAAACTTTTGGCTGGTTTTGCCGCAGGAAGTGTCCTTATGTGCATCATCGTTGCGCAAAAGTTTGGAATGGTTTCTTATATTGCATTAATGATGATCAATTTTTTCTTTAGCATCATGTTCCCGACAATTTACAGCCTGGGGTTGAAAAATTTAGGTAGTCAAACCGAACAGGCTTCGTCGTTTATCGCGATGGGCGTGGTCGGAGGCGCGGTTTTCCCGTTATTAATGGGTACTGTCGCTAATCATGATGTCGCAAAGGCTTATTATCTGCCGATCATTTGCTATTTTGTTATATTTTTGTTTGGGCTGAAATTCTTTAAGGTACAACATGTTACTGGCAAGGCTGATGAAAAAGAAAAATAAGGAGACTGATATTCCTGATTTCTTTATAATTAAAAAGAAGGTGGTTCCTGAAAAACAGATCAGGGATAGCTGGGATGCTATCGCCAAAAAGATCACGACAAAAGAGGAAAAGGGTAAACATTGAGCCGATATAGCATTTTTGCCGATGCGGGGCTGTTGGTGTTTATTAAGGTTTAGGGCAATTGAATACACTGAAAAATAGACGTTTAGCAATTTTCGGCCATGAGAAAACAAGGCCCATGTACCAGCGCCGGATTTTCGCGTTTCTAATTACTTTTTTTTATGTTGTTCTATTAGAGGCCAAGTCACCTCTGCCTGCAGCTCATATCGACCGCATTGGCCTCAAGGAGGGCCTATCCAACAGTGAAGTCCGGTGCATTTACCAGGACAAGAAAGGATTTATCTGGTTTGGGACCTATGACGGACTTAACAGATATGACGGCTACGATTTTAAAATTTATCGTAATCAGCCTGGTGATGGCAACTCGATTATCCACAGCTATGTCAATTCAATTTCAGAAGATCAAAGACATAAACTTTGGGTCGGAACCAGGCAGGGGATAAGCATCCTGGATCCGCTGACAGATACATTTTCGCCTGCCTATGCGCCTATCGCGGGCGGGGGGAAAGCAAGGGTTGAAAGTTATGTGAAATCGATAAAAACCGATGGGCAAGGAAATGTTTTCGTGGCATCGGAGGGTAACGGTCTTTTAGTTTTTAAGAAGGGTGATCGCCTTGCAGAAAGGTTACCTTTCTTAAACCAGGGAAAAAAAACTTATGCCTATGATGTGGACGCTATTCTTGTCCTTCCGGGAAACGTCGTATTTGCGACAGTTGTGGGGCAGGGTATTTGCCGGCTGGACCTGTCTGCCAAGGTTCTTCGTCTTTTAAATGGAGAGGTTCGCGCGGCTACCTGTATCTATCCCGATAGTGGCTATCTGTGGATTGGAACGACAACGGGCCTGCACAGGTACAATCCTGGTTCAGGACATTTTGACCGTTTTCTAAGCGAGGGTTCCGGTGGGTTGAAATCTAACCGTATCACGGGCCTCCAGGCAATGCCGGACGGAACTTTGTGGGTTAGTACGGATGGGGGCGGCGTCCAGATCCTCGATCAGGAGCGCAACTTAAAATCATATCTGGTGGAGGAAAATGGGCGCGGCTTATCGAGTAATGCCGTTTATGCTTTGCTCCTCGACAAAAACGGAAGGCAATGGATAGGAACGCTCAGGGGGGGCATCAATGTAATTGATGATGTTAAGGATCGTTTCAGAAATATTCAACATGATCCCCTCAACAGTAACAGTCTGATCAGCAATTTTGTCAAATCGCTTTATGAAGATAAAAACGGTAAGCTTTGGATCGGAACGGACGGCGGGGGCCTGAGCATCTGGGATCGTAACAATAACAGTTTTCTAAATTTTAGACATGAAGCAGGTATTACAGGCTCCATTAGTTCGAATTTTATAACAGGAATCCTGAGGGACAAGCGCGGCAACATGTGGATTACAACCTATGGAGGCGGCATCAACAGGTTTGACGAAAAAACCGGGCAATTTAGGGTTTATCGTGGTGTTGACCCGGCAGGGAAAGAAAGCAGGATTGTATTTTGGAATGTCTTCCTGGACAGTATGGGCACCTTATGGGCGAGCGGTTTACAGGATGGCCTATTTTTCTACGACCAGGCAACTGATAAATTTCAGCCTTATGCCGCGAAATTAACGAACGTGCTGTCAATTTGCGAAAATAATAAGGGCATCCTGTGGGCTGGTAATTTTGAAGGTGTATACCGGCTTGACAGGGATAGTAAATTAGCTGCATTCTACCGTATCGGTAAACCTGTCAGGGCTATTCACAGCAAATCGGATGGGAATCTATGGCTTGGAACAGAAGCCGGCTTAATGCTGTTCGATACAAAACATCAAAAAGTAGCACACCAGTTTACGACGCTTGAGGGGCTAAGTAACAATAATGTACTTTCCATCGAAGAGGACCGGATGGGGAAACTCTGGCTAAGTACCTATAACGGTCTTTGCCGGTTTGATCCGGTGGCGGAAACATTTACCAATTTCTTCCCGAGTGACGGCCTTGCCAGTAAGGAATTTAACTTCAATGCTTCTTTGCAGCTGCGCGACGGTCAGCTGGCCTTTGGTGGGATTGACGGACTAACTACCTTCTTTCCGGAACAGCTAACACCATTGGTAAAGGCTCCGAACCTGGAGTTTACTGATATAGGTGTCGACGGTCAGCCACTCTCAATGTCGAAGGCGAAATTCCTGACAGACAATCAAGCCAAGCTCGTATCTATAACGGTGCCCTATGAATATGCCTCACTCAATTTCCGTTTTGCGGCTATAGAATTTACCGCACAGGAAAGAATACGTTACCGGTATATGCTTCAGGGATGGGACCGTAAATGGGTCGACGCACAGCATCAACGTAACGTACTCTATACACGGCTGGCTCCTGGACAATATACGCTACGGGTGAACTGTACCAATCCGGAGGGCCAGTGGACATCCAGCGAATTAACACTGCTGGTCAAAGTTTTGCCGCCCTGGTACGCAAGCGTCTGGGCTTTTCTGGCTTACGCCATGCTCACAGTTGGTTTGATCTATTGGTTTTTGCGAAACCGTTTCCGTGAAAATAAACTCAAATACGAGGTAAAGCTTGCAA
>JGI24739J22299_10000146_pt1 | contig 22533 bp, 23 predicted proteins | sample KBSCornC5_FD_22299 | JGI IMG/M metagenome (IMG submission 22299)
CCAACAGGCGTATCGCCATGCCCTAGCGCCTGTTGGGGTTCGCTGCGCTCACCCCAACCTACGCCGATCCTTTACCAGCGATACGCCAGCTTGCCGTACACGTACGCACCGTTGAACCCGAACGGCGAGAACACCGAATAGGGCAGGGTGCCGTTGTTGTCGTTGGCGGGGATCACCCGGTCCGGATAGGTGTTGAACACGTTGTCCGCGCCCAGGGTGAAGGTCCAGCGGTCGAGGTTGTAGTTCACCGCCAGGTCGAGCAGCCACTTGCTGGAGAAGGTCTGGTCCAGCGCCGCGGTCGTCGAGTTGTAGGAGACGAAGCTGCCGTAGCGGGTGAGCGCGCCGCTGACGCTCCAGCGGTCGACGCTGTACAGGCCGCTCAGGATCAGCTTGCTGCGCGGGGTGGTGTCGGCGAGCAGGCCGTACTGGTCGCGGCGGTCGATGCGCTTGAGGTTCAGGCCCAGCGCGTTGAGCGCGGCGGGATTGGCCTTGACGTCGGTGACCTTGTTCTTGTTGTAGTTGTAGCTCAGCGTGGCCTGCAGCGTGCCGGCCTGCCCCAGGTCGAACAGATAGCTGCCGACCAGGTCCACGCCGCGCGTGCGCGTGTTCACCGCATTGGTGAAGTAGGCGATGCCGCTGTAGTTGAGATCGGTGACGCCATTGGCGACCAGGTAGTTGTGCACCGCCGCCGAGTTGGTGGCCAGGTTGCTGGACAGCACGATGCGGTTGTCGATGGTGATCTGGTACACGTCGATGCTGAGGTTGAGCGGGTCGATCGGGTTCCAAACCGCGCCGGCGGTGAAGTTGCGCGACTTCTCAGGCTTCAGCGGCTCGCCGCCCAGCAAGGTGGCGACCTTGCTGGTGGAAGGCACGATGCCGGTGTTGTAGATGCCCTGCGGCAGGCCCAGCGAATTGCCCGCGCCGAAGAACAGCGAGGAGATGTACGAATAGTTCTGCTGCGCCAGCGAGGGCGCGCGGAAGCCGGTGGAGGCGCTGCCGCGCAGGGCGAAGCGGTCGGTGAAGTCGTAGCGCAGCGCCAGCGCGCCGGAGGTGGTGGTGCCGAAGTCGTTGTAGTCCTCGTGGCGCACGGCCAGCGAGGTGCCGAGCTTGTCGGTGAGGTTGGTTTCCAGGCTCACGTACTCGGCCACGTCATGGCGCGAATGCGAGCCGGCATTCGCCGGCTGGAAGCCGCCGAAGCCCTGCGCGCCGCCGGACGTGCCCGAGGTGCCGGTGTAGTACGAGGCCACGTCGCCGGCATCGATCTTGTAGGTCTGCCGCAGGTATTCGGCGCCGAACGCCAGCGTCACCGGATTAGGCAGCCAGCTGGTGGAGAACTCCTTGGCGATGTCCACGTCGAGCGCCTGCTGCGAAGCGGACAGGATGCCGTCGTGGAAGCTGGTGGGGCTGGAGCCGAAGTCGTGCAGGTAGGCGCGGTTGACGCTGTTGTTGGTGGCATAGGACACGCGGTTGCCGCCGTAGTTGGCGCTGACGTCCCAGCGCCAGCCGCCGCCGGTCTTGCCGCGTATGCCGACCACCAGCGACTGGTCCAGCGAATCGGCGTTCTCCAGCGGCAGGTAGCCGTTGGGATAGATCGACGGCACCGAGTTGCTGTTGGCCAGGTTGCGGAAGAACGCCGGCGAGGTGCTGTCGCGCTTGCCGATATGGCCGAACGCGTACAGCTCCGCCGATTCGCCGAGCTTGTACTGGCCGTTGAGGAACAGGTTGTGATCGCCCACTTCCGGATCGCCGTAGCGCTGGGTGGTGCCTTCCCAGGCGCGGGTGCGGTTGGGGCCGGCGCGGTTGCTGTAGTCCTGGTGGCCGTCCTGCAGGGTGAAGCGCAGCCAGCCCTGGTCGTTGTTCAGCGGCAGGCCGAAGCTGGCCGAACCCTTCCATTGCCGGCCGTCGCCGGCCGAGTACTGGCCGCCGCTCAGTTCCACCGCGCCGCCGTCGGCGCCGCCCTTGAGCACGATGTTGATCACGCCGGCGATGGCGTCGGAGCCGTACTGCGCCGAGGCGCCGTCGCGCAGCACTTCGATGTGGTCGATNGCCGCCATCGGGATGGTGTTGAGGTCCACCGCCTGCGAGCCGCGGCCCAGCACGCCGTTGGTCAGCAGGATCGCGCCGGGATGCCAGCGCTTGCCGTTCACCAGCACCAGCACCTGGTCGGGCGACAGGCCGCGCAACTGGGCGGGGCGCTGCGAATCGGCGGTGTCGGCCGCGGCCGGGCGCGGGAAGGTGAGCGAGGGAATGATGCGCGACAGCGCGGTGGACAGCTCGGTGGTGCCGCTCTGCTGCAGGACCTTGGCCGAGACCACGTCGATCGGTGTGAGCGAGCTGCTCTCCGTGCGGTTGTCGGCGCGCGTGCCGGTGACGATCACCGTGCTCAGGTTCTTGGCCTTGTCGGGGGCCGGTGTGGGCGTGGCGTTCTGGCCGCTGTCCTGGGCGGCGGCGCCGGCGGACAGGGCCAGCAGCAGGGCGGAGGCGAGCGTGCGGTAGCGCAGATGCATCTGAACTTCCCTCTTCGTCATGATTTGTTGCGATGCGTCAATGCAGGCTGGACCCCGCGTCGACGCTTCGTCAATAGCCGTCTAGACGTCCATCTCTCCGCGCGCTCCTCGTGGCGGGGCGGCGGAAAGGCGTCGTCGCCTCCCCCCTGCCGGCCAGCATGCCCGTGCGGGCCGGACATTGAAATCCCGCGATCCGACTCGATAATGGCGAGCTGCCGGNCCTCGCGCCGGCCNGGAACACGGAGCCACCATGCCTATCTATGAATTCGAATGCGGCGGCTGCGGCCATCGTTTCGACCGCCTGCAGAAGATGTCCGACGCCGACCCCAGCGCCTGCCCCCAGTGCGCGGCGGACGGCACCGTCCAGCGCCGCCTGAGCGCGCCCCAGTTCCGCCTGGCCGGCGGCGGCTGGTACGAGACCGACTTCAAGAAGGACGGCGACAAGAAGCGCAACCTGGCCGGCGACAACGCCGCCGCGCCAGCTCCGGCTCCGGCGGCGGCTCCGGCGCCGGCCCCCGCGCCGGCTCCCGCCAGCGGCGACTGAACCGGCGGCAATGGCTCGAAATTTCCGGCGCTCGAATCGCAAAATATTCAAGCGCGGTTGCCTTCCCTGCGATAGCGTGGCGCCACCTTCAACACTGGGCGGTATCCAATGAGCGCTATCGGCAAGGGGATGTGGGCGGCGATCGCGATCGCCGCGGGAATGGCTTCCATGGCGGCGCCGACCGCGCACGCCCAATGGGACCAGGGTTCGATCAATTGCTCCAGCAACGACGGGCGCTTCGTCCGCTGCCGCACGCCGTGGCCGGCCTCGCAGCTGTCCAGGCAGCTCTCGGATACGCGCTGTGTCTATGGCCAGACCTGGGGCAACGACCGCGGCAGCGTCTGGGTCGACCGCGGTTGCCGCGCCAATTTCGAGCCGGCGCGCGGCGGTGGCTGGGGCGGCGGCTGGGGTGGCGACCGTCCCGGCTGGGGTGACGATCGCCCGGGTTGGGGCGACGACTCGGCCCAGGTGCGCTGCGACAGCAACGGCAACCGCCGCCAGTACTGCCCGATCGACCTGGGGCGCGGCGGCCGGGTCCGTCTGGTGCGCCGCCTGTCCGATTCGCCCTGCCGCGAAGGGGATACCTGGGGCTGGGATCGCCGCGGCGTGTGGGTGGACGAAGGCTGCCGCGCGATCTTCCAGATCGACCGCCGCTGGTAAGCCGGCGGCGTCGGTCGGCGTAGGTTGGGGTGAGCGCAGCGAACCCCAACAAACGTCCCGCTGCACCGTAACGCCCGTTGGGGTTCGCCTTCGGCTCACCCCAACCTACGCCCCTCCTTGAGGGGCTGCTACCATTCCGGGTCCTTTTCACGTCTCACGCCGCCAAGGCGGCCCGGAGTTCCAAGCGCATGCGCACGCATTACTGCGGCCTCATCGACGAGGCCCTGGTCGGCCAGACTGTCACCCTGTGCGGCTGGGTCAACACCATCCGCCTGCAGAGCCACGTCGCCTTCGTGGACCTGCGCGACCACGAGGGCATCGCCCAGGTGGTGGTGGAGAAGGACAACGCCGATGCGTTCGCGGTGGCCGGCGAGATCGGCTACGAGTACTGCCTGCGCGTCACCGGCACCGTGCGCAAGCGCCTGGCNGCCAACGACAAGCTCAAGACCGGCACGGTCGAGCTGCTCGCCGACAAGGTGGAGATTCTCAACGCGGCCCGNGACCTGCCGTTCGCGCTGCACGAGAACCCGAACGAGGACATGCGGATGACCTACCGCTACCTCGACCTGCGCCGCCCCGAGATGCAGTGCATGATGCGCACCCGCATCAAGCTGGTGCAGGCGCTGCGCCGTTACCTCGACGCGCGCGGCTTCCAGGATATCGAGACGCCGATCCTGACCAAGGCCACGCCGGAAGGCGCGCGCGATTACCTGGTGCCCAGCCGCGTGCATCCGGGCCAGTTCTACGCGCTGCCGCAGTCGCCGCAGCTGTTCAAGCAGATCCTGATGATGGCCGGCTTCGACCGCTACTACCAGATCGCCCGCTGCTTCCGCGACGAAGACCTGCGCGCCGACCGCCAGCCGGAATTCACCCAGCTCGACCTGGAATTCGCCTTCGTCGAAGAACCGGACGTGCAGGACTTCGTGGAAGCACTGATCCGCCACGTGTTCAAGGAAGTGCAGGGTGTCGAGCTGGACGCCGCCTTCCCGCGCATGACCTGGGCCGAGGCCATGCGCCGCTTCGGCTCGGACAAGCCGGACCTGCGCATCGCGCTGGAACTGGTCGACGTGGCCGACGCGCTCAAGCACGTCGAATTCAAGGTGTTCGCCGAGCCGGCCAACGATCCGGCCGGCCGCGTCGCCGCGCTGCGCCTGCCGGACGGCGCCACGCTGAGCCGCAAGGAGATCGACCAGCTCACCGAATACGTGGCCAGGTACGGCGCCAAGGGCCTGGCCTGGCTGAAGGTGGACGACCTGGCCAAGGGCCGCGAGGGCGTCAATTCGCCGGTGGCGAAGTTCCTCGACGATGCGGCGCTCGATGCGCTGCTCAAGGCCACCGGCGCGAAGAACGGCGACATGGTCTTCGTCGGCGCCGGCAAGTGGAAGACCGTCACNGACTTCATGGGCGCGCTGCGCCTGAAGCTCGGCAAGGACCGCGGCCTGGTGGAAAACAGCTGGAAGCCGCTGTGGGTCACCGACTTCCCGATGTTCGAGTACGACGAGGAAGCGCAGCGCTTCGTCGCGCTCCACCATCCGTTCACCGCACCGAAGGTGGACGATATCGCCGACCTGCGCGCCAATGCGGCGATCGCGGTGAGCCGCGGCTACGACATGGTGCTCAACGGCGCCGAGATCGGCGGCGGCTCGATCCGTATCCATCGTCCGGACATGCAGAGCGCGGTGTTCGAGCTGCTCGGCATCGGCGCGGAAGAGGCCGAGGCGAAGTTCGGCTTCCTGCTCAAGGCGCTGAAGTTCGGCGCGCCGCCGCACGGCGGCCTGGCCTTCGGCATCGACCGCATCGCGGCGCTGATGGCCGGCACCGAATCGATCCGCGACGTGATCGCCTTCCCCAAGACCACCAGCGCGCAGGACCTGATGACCGATGCGCCCTCGCTGGTGCCGGACGCACAGTTGAAAGAACTGCACGTGAAGGTGGCGGCGGAGCCGTCGAACGGTTGAGCGTTCGCGCGGTCCCACAGTGGATGTGTGATGGATGGGTCAGCGCGCCTGCGCCGATCCGTCCTATCGTTGCTTGCTTTGTTCCGGACCCGCGCTGTCGCCGATGACCGATCACGTAATCCTGCTGCACGGCCTGTGGATGCGCGGCTTCGCGCTGCTGATGCTGCATCGCCGCCTGATGGAAGCGGGTTTCCGCGTGCATCGCTTCGACTACATGAGCGTGGCGGCGACGCAGGAGCAGACCGTTGCCCGCCTGCACGCGCGCATGCGCGAGGCGGCGCCGGAGGGCGGGGCGGTGCACCTGGTCGGCCACAGCCTGGGCGGCCTGCTTGCCCTGCGCGCCTGCCTGGACGACCGCGACCTGCCGGCGGGACGCATCGTCTGCCTGGGCTCCCCGCTCAAGGGCAGCGCGACGGCGCGCTCCTTCGCCAGCCTGGGCGGGCGCGGCGGCGGCGTGCTGCTGGGGCATAACCGCGCCTTGCTGGAAAACGGCTTCGAGCAGTGGACCGGCACGCGTGAGGTGGGCGTGATCGCCGGCCGCACCCCGTTTGGCCTGGGCCACGTGCTGGGCCAGNTGGACGGCGAGCACGACGGCACCGTGGCGGTCGACGAGACGCGCCTGCCCGGCATTGCCGATCATTGCGTGGTGGAAGCCAACCACACCGGCCTGCTGTTCTCGGTGGAGACCGGGCGCCTGATCGCCGGCTTCCTGCGCGAGGGGCGCTTCGGACGCGACATGGCGGGTCGCGAAACGGCCTGAGAAGCCGCGCCACGGCGGGCTTTGCGCGGCATCGCGGGACGCCCGGTTGCCAGTCCGCCATGCGGAAGGGATAAAATTCGCGCTTTCCGCACGCAGCACGCCAGGGAACACGCCATGGGTAGAGGCCCGTCCATCGAAGGTCGCAAGAACGCCGAAGACGCCAAGCGCGCCAAGGTGTTCACCAAGCTGATCCGCGAGATCACCATCGCCACCCGCGGCGGCGCGCCCGACCCGGCGGCCAATCCGCGCCTGCGCGCGGCGGTCGACAAGGCGCTGGCGGCCAACATGACCAAGGACACCATCGAGCGNGCGATCAAGCGCGGCTCCGGTGCCGAGGGCGGCGCCGACATGCACGAGGTGCGCTACGAAGGCTACGGCCCCGCCGGCACCGCGCTGATCATCGACTGCGTCACCGACAACCAGACCCGCACCGTCGCCGACGTGCGCGCCGCGCTCAACAAGAACGGCGGCAACATGGGCACCTCCAACTCGGTGGCGTTCCAGTTCACCCGCGTGGGCCAGGTGCTGGTGCATACCGGCGGCGACGCCGNGGTCGAGGCGAAGCTGGAGGAATCGGCGATCGAGAACAACGCCGAGGACATCGTGATCGAGAACGGCATCGGCAGCGTGCTGCTGGCGGCCGACCCGATNGCGGTNGAAGCCATGCGCAAGGCGCTGGTCGCGGCCGGCTTCGAGGTCGACGGTTCCGACGTGGTGATGCGCCCGAACGGCCCGCTGGTCACCCCGTCCGGCGAAGCGCTGGAGCAGTTCGAGAAACTGCTGGAGCGCCTGAACGGCCTGGACGACGTCGACGAGGTCTATCACAACGCCGTGCTGCCGGCCGGGGATGCGTAAGGCCCATCCGGGCTTTATGCAACCACGCCTTGCTTCGGTAGCGCCGCGGTCATGACACGCATCATCGGCATCGATCCCGGCAGCCAGCGCACCGGCATAGGCATCATCGACGTGGATGGCACGGGCAAGCTTGCGCATGTTTTCCACGGCGCGCTGGCAGTGGCCGGCGAGGCCAGTTTCCCGTTGCGCCTGAAACGCATCTTTGACGAGCTGTGTGACATCATCGCCGAGCATCGGCCGGAGGAATGCGGCATCGAACGCGTATTCATGGCGCGCAACGCCGATTCGGCGCTGAAGCTTGGGCAGGCAAGGGGTGCCGCGATCTGCGCGGTGGTCAGCCGGGGAATCGCGGTGCACGAATATGCGGCGACGGAAGTGAAGCAATCGGTGGTCGGCAGCGGCCGTGGCGACAAGACCCAGGTGCAGCACATGATCGGCGTATTGCTCGGCCTGAAGGGCCCCCTGCAGGCGGATGCGGCCGACGCGCTGGCGATCGCCGTGACCCACGCGCACACGCGCGCCAGCCTTGCCCGCGTGGGCATTCCGCGCACCGCCTGGAGGCGCCGATGATCGGCCGCCTGCGCGGAATCCTGGTTTCCAAGCAGCCGCCGTGGCTGCTGGTGGAGGTCGGCGGCGTCGGCTACGAGCTCGAGGCGCCGATGTCGACCATCTACGACCTGCCGCCGACCGGCAAGGAAGTGATCCTGCTCACGCACTATGCCGTGAAAGAAGACAGCGTCGCGCTGTACGGCTTCCTGCACGAGGCGGAGCGCGCGCTGTTCCGCAATCTGCAGAAAGTCAGCGGCATCGGCGCGAAGATCGCGCTGTCGGTGCTGTCCGGCGTGTCGACCAACGATTTCGCGCGTCTGGTGCAGGCCGGCGACGTGGTCGCGCTGACCAAGATTCCCGGCATCGGCAAGAAGACCGCCGAGCGCATGGTGGTGGAGCTGCGCGACCGCGTGGACGGCCTGGCGGTGAGCCTGCCCGGCGCCGCCGGCAAGGGCGCGCCGCTGGATCCCGCCGGCGAAGCCACCGTGGCCCTGCAGCAGCTCGGCTACAAACCCGCCGAAGTGACGCGCCTGGTGCAGAAAGTCGCCGCCGACGGCGACAGCGCCGAAGCCATCATCCGCAAGGCGCTGCGCGCCGCATTAGGAGCTTGAGCCCGTGAGCCAGGACAACCTGCACGGCGCCGATGCCGACACCAAGCGCCGCCTCGCCGCGCTCGCGCTGGGCGCGATCGGCGTGGTCTACGGCGACATCGGCACCAGCCCGCTGTACACGCTGCAGACCACCTTGAGCCATGACGGCATGAAGCCCACGCCGGAGAGCATCTTCGGCGTGCTGTCGCTGATCTTCTGGGCGCAGATCATCGTGGTCTCGCTGAAGTACGTGGTCTTCATCATGCGCGCGGACAACAAGGGCGAGGGCGGCATCATGGCCCTGCTCGCGCTGGCCCTGCGCAGCGCGCGCGGCGACGCGCGCATGCGCTGGATCCTGGCCATCCTCGGCATTTTCGGCGCGGCGCTGTTCTACGGCGACGGCGTGATCACCCCGGCCATTTCGGTGCTGTCGGCGGTGGAGGGCATGAAAGTGGCCGTGCCCGACCTGCCGCACTGGGTGGTGCCGGTGACCTCGGTGGTGATCCTGTTCTTCCTGTTCGCCCTGCAGCGGCACGGCACCGAGCGGGTGGGCAGGCTGTTCGGCCCGGTGATGGTGATCTGGTTCATCGTGATCGCCGCGCTGGGCGTGCAGATGATTGCGCAGAACCCGCACGTGCTGCTGGCGCTGAACCCGATGTACGGCGTGAAGTTCTTCATGAGCCACGGCATGCAGGCCTTCATCGCCCTGGGCGGCGTGGTGCTGGCGCTGACCGGCGCCGAGGCGCTGTACGCGGACATGGGCCACTTCGGCAAGAAGCCGATCCGCCTGGCCTGGTTCGGCTTCGTGCTGCCGGCGCTGGTGCTCAATTATTTCGGCCAGGGCGCGTTGCTGCTCAACCATCCGGAAGCGATCGACAACCCGTTCTTCAAGCTGGTGCCCAAGGTCCTGCTGTACCCGATGATCGGCCTGGCCACCATCGCCACCGTGATCGCCTCGCAGGCGGTGATCTCCGGCGCGTTCTCGATGACCCGCGAGGCGATGTCGCTGGGTTATTCGATGCGCATGCCGATCGTGCATACCTCGCGCGAAATGTCCGGCCAGATCTTCGTGCCGTGGGTCAACACCTTCCTGCTGGTGATGGTGCTGATCGCGGTGCTGGGCTTCCGCAGCTCCGAGAACCTGAGCGCGGCCTACGGCATCGCGGTGACCGGCACCATGACGGTGACCACCATCCTGGCCCTGGTGGTGGCGCGCTACCAGTGGCACTGGAGCCGGCCGACGGTGATCTTCGCCGGCGTGCTGCTGCTGACCATCGACCTGTCCTTCCTCAGCGCCAACGTGATCAAGATCGAGTACGGCGGCTGGTTCCCGCTGGTGCTGGGCGTGGCGGTCTTCGTGGTGATGACCACCTGGCGCCGCGGGCGCGAGCTGGTGGTGCGCGAGATCAAGCAGTCCGGCCTGGCGCTGGAACCGTTCATCGAGAACGTCGGCGAGCATCCGCCGCTGCGCGTGCCCGGCACGGCGGTGTTCCTCACCGCCAACCAGCACGCCGTGCCGCATGCGCTGCTGCACAACCTCAAGCACAACAAGGTGCTGCACGAGCGCAACGTGCTGCTGACGGTGGAAATGCTGGAGACGCCGGTGGCCGAGGCCGACGAGCGCATCCAGATCACGCCGCTGGGCGGCGACTTCTACGGCCTGGCCCTGCGCTTCGGCTTCGCCGAGGACCCGAACATCCCGCAGGCCCTGCTGCGCTGCTCGAAGGCCGGCCTGCCGTTCGACATGATGGACACCACGTTCTTCCTGTCGCGCGAAACCATCATCGCCGACGAGCGCCGTCCGGGCATGGCGCTGTGGCGCGACAAGCTGTTCGCCTTCATGGCCCGCAACGCGCTGCCGGCCACCGCGTTCTTCCAGATCCCGGGCAACCGGCTGATCGAGCTGGGNGCGCAGGTCGAGATCTGAGCCCCTCGGCGTAGGGCGTAGGTTGGGGTGAGCCGCAAGGCGAACCCCAACAGGCCTCGCCCCNTGGCCGCCCTGTTGGGGTTCGCTNCGCTCACCCCAACCTACGTCCGGTAGAATGCCCGGCGAATCGCGCACGCCGCCTGTTCCCGGACCTATTCCCACCCCATGGCCGATCACCGCATCATCACGTCCGCCGCGCAGCTGGACGACGAGGCCCTGGAAGCCTCGATCCGCCCCAAGCGCCTGGCGGAATACCTCGGCCAGCAGGCGGTGCGCGAGCAGCTCTCGATCTATATCGAGGCCGCCCGCAAACGTGGCGGCGCACTGGACCATGTGCTGATCTTCGGCCCGCCGGGCCTGGGCAAGACCACCCTTTCGCATGTGATCGCCAACGAGCTGGGCGTCAACCTGCGTTCCACCTCCGGCCCGGTGCTGGAGCGCGCCGGCGACCTGGCCGCGTTGCTGACCAACCTCGAGCCGCACGACGTGCTGTTCGTCGACGAGATCCATCGCCTCTCGCCCGTGGTGGAGGAGGTGCTGTATCCGGCGATGGAAGACTTCCAGATCGACATCATGATCGGCGAAGGCCCCGCGGCCCGCTCGATCAAGCTGGACCTGCCGCCGTTCACCCTGATCGGCGCCACCACCCGCGCCGGCCTGCTGACCGCGCCGCTGCGCGACCGCTTCGGCATCGTGCAGCGCCTGGAGTTCTATTCGCCGGAGGAGCTCACCGCGATCGTGCGCCGCTCGGCGCGCATCATGGGCATCCCCTGCGAAGTGGAAGGCGCGCAGGAAATCGCCCGCCGTTCGCGCGGCACCCCGCGCATCGCCAACCGCCTGCTGCGCCGCGTGCGCGACTATGCCGAAGTGCGCGCGGGCGGCCAGATCACCTGCGCCGCGGCGCAGGCCGCGATGGACATGCTCAAGGTCGACGCCGAGGGCTTCGACGAGCTGGACCGGCGCCTGCTGGCCACCATCATCGAGAACTTCGACGGCGGCCCGGTCGGGGTCGAGTCCCTGGCCGCCGCGCTCAGCGAGGACCGCGGCACCCTCGAGGACGTGGTCGAGCCTTACCTGATCCAGCAGGGCTTCCTGGTGCGCACCGCGCGCGGCCGCATGGCCAGCGCCAAGGGCTGGCGCCACCTGGGCCTGAACCCGCCGCCGCGCCAGCCGCAGCCGGCCGACCTGTTCCCGGGCGAAGCCGATGTCTGATACCGCGCCGCATCCCGCCCCGGACAGCTTTCGCTGGCCGGTCCGCGTCTATTGGGAAGACACCGACGCCGGCGGCGTGGTGTACCACGCCAGCTACCTGCGCTTCATGGAGCGCGCCCGCACCGAATGGCTGCGCGGGCAGGGCGTGGACCAGTCGGCGGTGCGGGCGGCCACCGGCCTGGCCTTCCTGGTGCGGGACCTGAGCATCGAGTTCCTCAAGGCCGCCATGCTGGACGATGAACTGAGCGTAACGGTCGAAGTCAAAGAACGGCGCGCTGCCAGTATCCTTTTCGGCCAGACCATCAGCCGGGCGGACGGCATGGCGTTGATCCGCGCGCAGGTGCGCGTGGCCTGCGTGGACCTCGAACGCATGCGCCCGGCGCAGATTCCTTCCGGCCTGATCCCCGGCCTACCCCCAATCAAGTAACCCGCGGCGGAGAACGCTCAAGCAATGAACGGTGGATTGAACATTTTCAAGCTCGTCGCGGAAGCGAGCATCCTGGTGCAGGCCGTGATGCTGGTCTTGCTGGTGTTCTCCTTCCTCTCGTGGGTGATCATCATCCGCAAGCACCAGCAGCTGAAGGCCGCGATGGACGAGGCGGAGACCTTCGAGGAGCGCTTCTGGTCCGGCGCCGACCTGGCCCAGCTGTTCCGCGAAGTGAACGGCCGCGGCGCCGGCAACGGCGGCCTGGAGACGGTGTTCGAATCGGGCTTCCGCGAATTCGCCCGCCAGCGNCAGCGCCGCACGCATGACCTGCGCATCGTGATCGAGGGCACCGAGCGCGCGATGCGCGTGACCGGTACCCGCGAGATCGGCCGCCTGGAGCGCAACCTGGAATTCCTCGCCAATGTCGGCTCGATCAGCCCCTACGTCGGCCTGTTCGGCACGGTGATCGGCATCATGGGCGCGTTCCAGGGCCTGGGCGAAATGAAGGANGTGACCATCGCNGTGGTNGCGCCGCACATCTCCGAGGCGCTGATCGCCACCGCCATGGGCCTGTTCGCGGCGATCCCCGCGGTGTGGGCCTACAACCGCTACGCCAACAAGGTCGATCGCGTGGCTTCGCGCTACGAGGTGTTCCAGGAGGAGTTCTCCTCGGTCCTGCAGCGCCAGATCCAGACCGACGACGCGGCCTGAGCGGAGGACTTCCTCATGCGTAGTTCCGCGCGCCACAAGCGCTTCAAGCTCAAGTCCGAGATCAACGTCGTGCCGTATATCGACGTGATGCTGGTGCTGCTGATCATCTTCATGGTCACCGCGCCGATGATGAATCTCGGCGTGGACATCCAGCTGCCGCAGACCCAGGCCAAGTCGCTGCAGGACAAGAAGGACCCGGTGGTGGTCTCGGTCGACGAGAACGGCCAGATCTACCTCAGCTCCCAGGGCTCCAAGCGCGAGCCGGTCAGCGCCGAGGAGTTCAAGGCCAAGATCACGGCCTTCCAGAAGGAAAACCCCGAGCTGCAGGTGCTGGTGGCCGGCGACGAGCGNGCCAACTACGGCAAGGTCTACCTGATCCTGCCGGTGCTGCAGGAAGCGGGCGTGTCCAAGATCGGCCTGATGAGCCAGCCCGAGTCGAGCGGGAAGCATGGACGACCGTAAAGGCACGCCGAAGGCGGTCATCCTTTCCGCCATCCTGCATGTGGGCATCGTCGGCTTCCTGGCCCTGGCGATCGTGCCCTGCTCGTTTTACGAAAGCGTGTTCGAGACCCTGCACCTGCCGCCGGGCTGGAACCCGATCGCCTGCGCCAAGCCGATCGACCTGCCGGGCCAGATCATCGAGGCCACCCTGGTCGGCCCCACCGGCGCGCCGCCGCCGAAGTCAGTGAAGACCAAGCCGGTGCCGGACTCCACGCCGCCGCCGCCCANGGTGACGCCGCCGGTCCCGCAGGAACAGGCCCCGGTGGTGAAGACCCTGCCGCCGCCGCCCCAGCGTCCGGACATCAAGGACCAGGAAAAAGTGGTCGCCGATGCCCTGCAGAAGGCCGAGGACGCCAAGCGCGAGCAGGAGCAGCGCGAGCGCCAGCGGCAGTCTGAGCTGGACGCCCAGGCGGCCAAGCAGAAGGAAGAAAAGAAGAAGCTGGACGAGCTGTTCGCCCAGATGGACAAGGCCGACCAGACGCGCAAGAAAGCCGAGGACCGGGCCAAGCAGGCCAACCAGCAGCTCCAGGACATCAAGGACGCCAAGGACAACGGCCTGGCCGACGTGCCCAAGGCCGACCAGCGCCAGACCGGCAACAACGGGCCGGANACCGGCCTGCTGGGCCAGTANCTGGCCGCAGTTCAGAACGCGGTCACGCAGAATTGGCTACGTCCCGATAACATGCCGAACGTTCCTTGTGTCGTGCACATCGTGCAGCTGCCGGGCGGAAACGTCATGAGCGCCAAGGTCGACCCCAGCTGCCCGTACGACGACGCCGGCAAGCGCTCGGTCGAGAACGCCGTGCTGCGAGCGCAGCCCTTGCCCTACCAGGGCTTCGAGACCGTGTTCCAGCGCAACCTAACCTTTACCTTCAGGCCGCAGCAGTGACCAGCCCTATGCGCACATTGAGTATCGCCTTCGCATCCGCCCTGCTGTCCGTCGCGGCGTTGTTCGCCGGTTCGGCGGCAGCCCAGCAGTCACTCAACGTCGACATCGTGCAGGGCATCAAGACCGCCACGCCGATCGCCGTGGTGCCGTTCGCCCAGGCCGGCGGCGCGCCGCTGCCGACCGACGTGGCCGACGTGATCCGCAACGATTTCAACCGCTCNGGCAAGTTCCGCTCGCTGGCCAAGAGCGAAATCGTCGAGACGCCGTCCAAGGGCGCGGACATCAAGTTCCCGACCTGGCGCCTGCTCAAGCAGGANTTCATCACCATCGGCCGCATCAGCGACGCCGGCGGCGGCATGCTGCGCGTCGAGTACGAGCTGTGGGACGTCAACAAGCAGCAGAGCCTGCTGGCCCAGGCCTTCACNGCCCCGGCCGGCGACCTGCGCGGCGTGGCCCACCAGATCGCCGACCAGATCTACGAAAAGATCACCGGCGTGCGCGGCGCGTTCTGGACCCGCATCGCCTACATCACNGCCGTGGGCCTGGGCAACAACACCACGTATTCGCTGATCGTGGCCGATTCGGATGGCTTCAATCCGCAGGTGGTGGCGCGCTCGCGCGAATCGCTGCTGTCGCCGCACTGGTCGCCGGACGGCAAGAAGATCGCCTACGTNTCCTTCGAGAGCGGCAACTCGGCCATCTACGTGCAGGACATCACCACCGGCCAGCGCCAGCTGGTCTCGGCCCGTCCCCGCGGCATCAACAGCGCCCCGGCCTGGTCGCCGGACGGCAGCAAGCTGGCGGTGTCGCTGTCCTACTCGGGCAACCCCGAGATCTACGTGATGGACGTGGCCAGCCGCCAGGAGACCCGCCTGACCAAGACCCTGGCCATCAATACCGAGCCGGTGTGGTCGCCGGACGGCCAGAGCATCTACTTCACCTCGGACCGCTCGGGCCGGCCGCAGATCTACCAGATGCCCGCCTCCGGCGGCGGCGCCAACCGCATCAGCTTCCAGGGGCAGAACAACCTGAGCGCCGACGTCAGCTACGACGGCAAGCAGGTCGCCATGGTGCAGGGCAACGGGAACGTGTATCGTATTGCGGTCATGGACCGCAGTCTGGGTGGGCAGGTGCGTCCTCTCTCGCCGGGCCCGATCGATGAGTCCCCGAGCTTCGCGCCCAACGCCAGCATGCTGCTGTATGCCGCTACCGAAGGACGGCGCGGCGTGCTTTATGCCGTTTCGGCCGATGGTCAGGTTCGCCAGCGCCTCGTGCTTGCCGATGGCGACGTGCGCGAACCGTCCTGGGGACCGTACCGGCAGCGTTGAATGAGCGGCCGCGCGCCCAAGGGTGCTGCGGCCTGGAGGATCAGGGGTGGTGGTGGGACGCGAGTCCTGCCGCCGGCCCGGTCGCCCGCCGGGCCCGCGCCCGGATGGGTGGCCGGCGCAGCGGCCAGCCGCGGCGCCGGTACCAAGGTGTCACAACAACAGCCGGTCCACCGGCGATCACTGTCCTGTAACCGCAATCGCTATTGACTGTCGGAACTCAAACCCGTTTGAAGGAACGTTCACCATGAATAAGACCGTTCGCGTCGCCCTGGTCGCCCTGCTCTGCGTTGGCGCGGCCGCATGCTCGAAGAAGGCTGAAGTGAAGCCGCAGCAGCCGGTTGACAACAACCAGGTGGCCACCAGCCAGCCGCAGACCTCGGGCAAGTACACCCCGGAAGATCTCGACCGTGACGCTTGCCTGCGTCAGCGCGTCGTGTACTTCGACTTCGACAAGGATGAGATCAAGCCGGAGTTCCAGCAGATCATGGCGTGCCACGCCAAGTACCTGCAGGATCGCCCGACCGCCCAGATCCGTCTGGAAGGCAACACCGACGAGCGCGGCACCCGCGAGTACAACCTGGGCCTCGGCGAGCGCCGCGGCAACGCCGTTTCCGGCGCCCTGACCGCCGCCGGCGGTTCGGCCAGCCAGCTGAACGTGATCAGCTACGGCAAGGAAAAGCCGGTGTGCCGCGAGCACAACGAAGACTGCTGGGGCAAGAACCGCCGCGTCGAGATCGTCTACACGGCGAAGTAAGCATGAAGCGACTGGCTAACAGCTTCACGGCCAGGCTAGGCATGGCGGGCGCGATCGCGTCCGCCATGCTTTTTGCCGTTCCCGCACCGGCGCAGGATTCCCGCCTCAGCCTTGCCGACCGCGTCACGCGGCTCGAGCAGCAGGCGCAGAACCAGGACCAGGGCGGCGTCGGCATGGTCAACCAGATGCAGGCCATGCAGGCGCAGCTGCGGCAGATGCAGGGCCAGATCGAAGAGCTGCAGCACCAGCTGCAGGAAGCCAAGGATTCCAGCAAGGCGCAGTACGTGGATCTCGATTCGCGTATCGGCCGCCTTGAAAACGGCGCGGGCGGCAATGCCGGCGCCGGCAATGCGAACGCCGCTCCGGCGAGCGCCGGCAGTGCGCATGGCGCGGCCGCCGCCGCGACGGAAACGAAGAACCCCGCTGCCGCGAATCCCGCGGACGGCAAGGGCAGGAACGGCGACGCCAAGGCGCCGGCCGCCGCGCCGGGCGACCAGGCCGCGGCGCAGGCCTCCTACGACACGGCCTTCAAGGCGCTGCGCGGCGGCGACTACGTGCAGGCCTCGCGCGGCTTCCGCACGTTCATCCAGCAGTACCCGGACAGCCCGCTCACGCCCAACGCCTATTACTGGCTGGGCGAGTCCTACTACGTGACCATGAACTACCCGGTCGCGGCCGAGGCCTTCCAGCGGCTGCTCGCGCAGTATCCGCAGAGCGACAAGGCGGCCGATGCGATGCTCAAGCTCGGCTACAGCCAGCTGGAGCTCAAGCAGGCCGACCAGGGCAAGGCCACGCTGAAGTCGGTGACCACCAAGTATCCGGGCTCCAAGGCCGCCGGCCTGGCCCAGGAGCGCCTGCGCCGCCTGCAATCGCAGCCGGCCAACTGAGGTTCCGGCGGTGAGCGAGGGCAACGCGACCGTGGCGTCCACCACGTCGACGCCGGCCACCGCCGAGCGCCTGCGCATCACCGAGATCTTCCATTCGATCCAGGGCGAGGCCGACGCGATCGGCTGGCGCACCGTGTTCGTGCGCCTCACCGGCTGCCCGCTGCGCTGCGTGTGGTGCGATACCGAGTATTCGTTCTACGGCGGCGGCTGGCGCGACATCGACGACATCCTCGCCGAAGTCGCTTCGCATGGCGCGCGGCATGTCTGCGTGACCGGCGGCGAGCCGCTGGCGCAGAAGCGCTGCCTGATCCTGCTGCAGCGCCTGTGCGACGCCGGCTACGACGTGTCGCTGGAGACCTCCGGCGCACTCGATGTGGCGGCGGTCGATCCGCGCGTGCGCAAGGTGATGGACCTGAANGCGCCNGGCTCCGGCGAGAGCGCGCGCAACCTGTGGTCCAACCTGNAGCACCTGCTGCCGCACGACCAGGTGAAGTTCGTTCTGGCCAGCCGCGCCGACTACGAATGGGCGCGCGAGGCNGTNGCCGGGCACGCCATCGACCGGCGCTGCATGGTGCTGTTCTCGCCGGTGCACGGCAAGGTGAATCCGCGCGAGCTCGCCGAATGGATCATCGAGGACAAGCTGCCGGTGCGCTTCCAGCTGCAGCTGCACAAGCTGCTGTGGAACGACGCGCCGGGCCATTGAGCGGCGACGCGCAGCGTCGCCCGTGTGTAGCGGTTTCCGCGCGCCGGCCTGTGTTGCCGGTGGCGCTTTCCGGCCGGTGACCGGCCTGACCAGGAAGTGGATGTCACCCATGTCTCAAACCTCTCTCCCCAGAGCCGTCGTGCTCGTTTCCGGCGGCATGGACTCCGCCGTCACCATCGCCATCGCGCGCGAGCAGGGCTATCAGGTGCATGCGCTGAGCGTGGCCTACGGCCAGCGCCACAGTTCCGAGCTGGAAGCGTCGGCGCGCGTGTCGCGCCTGCTCGGTGCGGTGGAGCACAAGACGGTGCAGGTCGACCTGCGCTCGATCGGCGGCTCGGCGCTCACCGCCGACATCGACGTGCCGCTCGACGCCGACCTGCATGGCGACTCCGGCGGCATCCCGGTCACCTATGTGCCGGCGCGCAACACCATCATGCTGTCGATCGCGCTGGGTTGGGCCGAAGTGCTCGGCTCCAGCGATATCTGGTGCGGCGTCAACGCGGTCGATTATTCGGGCTATCCGGATTGCCGCCCGGCCTTCATCGAAGCCTTCGAGAGCCTCGCCAACGTCGCCACCAAGGCCGGCGTGGAAGGTGCGGGCATCCGCGTGCACGCGCCGCTGATGCGCATGAGCAAGGCGGACATCGCGCGTGAAGGCGCGCGCCTGGGCGTGGATTTCTCGGAAACGGTGAGCTGCTACCAGGCCGATGCGCAGGGCCGCGCCTGCGGCCATTGCGATGCCTGCCGCCTGCGCGCGCAGGGTTTCCGCGACGCCGGCCTGNCCGATCCCACGCGCTACGCCTGAGCCGTTTGCTTGTGCCNCAGGCGCGCTGACCTTAAAATCGCCCGCTTGGCTTGCGCCATGCTTGAACGATACGGGCCGTTAGCTCAGCCGGTAGAGCAGCGGACTTTTAATCCGTTGGTCGACAGTTCGAATCTGTCACGGCCCACCAATCGAAGGACCCGCGGCGACGCGGGTCCTTATTTTTTGCCAACGGGCGTACCGGTTCAGCCGCCATTGCGCGCGGCGGCCGCTTTTCCGCCGGGGAATTCAGCTTGCGGGCATTAGCATCGTTTCCGGCTGCCCACGCGGCAGCCGCATCCATCAATGCCCTTCGGGGATGGAGTCGCCATGAAACGTCTACTGAGTCTGACCGTCAGCATCGTGCTGCTCGCCATGAGCGCCGCTTCCTGGGCTGCACCGCAGGANCACGACTGGGATCATGACCGAGGCAACGACCGCGGCCACAATCCCAAGGACGAGGGGCGCCACGACAATGGCCGGCATCGCGGCTGGGAAAAGCATGCGTATCGCCGCGGCGAACGCCTGCCGGATCGCTACTACACGCACACCTATTACGTCACCGACTACGAGCGTTACCACCTGCGCCGCCCNGAGCGGGGCTANCGCTANGTTCGCGACGACGAGGGGCAGATCTTTCTCACNGCGGTCGCCACGGGCCTGATCGTGGACATCGTGGTCAACGGCCACTGACATTTCCGCTCCCGCCAACAAAAAGCCCGCTCCAAGGAGCGGGCTTTTTTTATGCGGAGGCATCCGGCTTTCAATCCTTCTTCACCATCTGCTCCAGGATCACCAGCAGCGCGCGGCGCTGATCCCGCGTCAGGCGTCCGATCAGTCCGAATAAACGTGCCTGTTCGCGATGGTCCACCCGGTANGGCGCCGCCGCATCCTGCACTTTCATGAAGCCTTTCGGCTCGCCGCGCCCGGTGGCCAGCCATTCGAAGCTGACGCCGAAGCGCCCGGCGATCTCGGTCAGGCGCTTGGTTTCCGGCCGCGCCATGTCGCTGAGCCATTTGCGCGCCGTTTCGCGCGATACGCCGAACATGTCGGCCAGCCGGGTGGTGCGGCCGCGGCCCTTGGTCATGCCGATCAGGTCCATGGCCAGGTGTAGTCGCTGGGAAAACCCGTTTATTGCCAAAGGGAGACTCCTTCTCGCTGCGCGGCGGACGACTGGGCCGCCCGCCGCTTAGGTCAAAAACAATGGAATCGAACTACGAAACGTCGAGTNCGCATTGTTGATGATCTGATCCGTTGATTAGGCAATTTCTAATTGTTTATAAAGGCAACATATGGTTGCATTTCTTTGTCTTTATTGGATTTTTTCGCTAATGAGAGATTACAAGAAATGCAAGACCGAAGCGGACTTTTTCGGACTGGAGAGCAGTCCTGAGGCGGCGGCCACCTGGATCTATCCGAATACCCAGCTCGACCGTCTGTTGAACGACCTGCAGGGCAATAGCTTGCTGATGCTGGAAGACGANGGNCTGGCGCGATTTCATCCGGCCCGGCTGCGCGANATCCGCGCCAACGCGCTGGCGCAGGCGGCGGCCGCCTGGAGCGCGGCGGTGACGCTGCGTCAGTTCATCCGCGAATGGGCNGGTGCGGGGTGGCTGGGCACGCCGGCGGGGCGGCTGTTGCGCGAGCACATGATGCAGTTGCGGCGGGATGCGCACCGCTGGCGCCACCTGGCCGAGTTCGCGGCGCGCTACATGGCCTACCCACGGCTGGCCCGGCTGCATGCGCACAGCTGGGCCAGGGAGAGCCGGGCGAAGGGCGAGTATCCGGATGGCTGACGATGCAGCGGCGCGTCAGCGCACCGCCTCGTGATAGGCCTCCAGCAGCGCCGGATCCTCGAACGAGCCATGGTGGTGGAACTGCCGCCATTGCCCCTCGATGCGCCGGTACAGGCGCGAGGTGCGGATCGCCAGTTCCAGCTTGGTGTTGCCGCGTTCCAGCACGCCGCGTTCGCGCCCGACGGCCAGGAAGGCATCGCCGAATTCGTGCAGGGTGTAGGCGTGGAACGCCACGCTCACCCGCGCCTCGCCGAGGAAGATGCGCGCATAGACCGCGCGGATCCGCGTCCAGCCGCGCTCGATCCCGCCCAGCGGATTGCTCATCGATGCCCCTTCGTCGTGCGACCAGTTGCGCGCCATCGCCTCCAGGTCGCGCTGGTTGAAGGCGCGGTAGAAGCCGCTCAACGCGGCGAGCGGATGCCCCGGCGCGAAATGCGTGTCGAGGCCGTCGATGGCTTCAGGGAGCGAGGCGGACATGGGAGGCTCGGGTCGGTGGGGAGCCGCGAGTATGGAGCGGCGCCTGCCAAGGGAGAATCAAGTTTTCCGGCAGGCAGCTTCCGAATTTTCCGCACGATCGGGCTTTTTCGCCGNGGCCGCAGCGCGGGACGCCGCNGCCNTTTGCCGCACACGCTCTTTGCTCCTGGGCGAAAATGTGGCAAATCTAGGACGATTCAGGTCATCGATCGGCGAGCGGCCGCCGTTTCATTCCAATGCCGCCTGGAACCTAAGCCAATGGGGAGAGCTTCAATCATGAAAGGAATGCACTCGTGAGCGCGCAACCCGCGTCCGGCGCCGACGTGCGCAAGGAACTGACCTTACGCGGCGTGATCCTGGGCGTGCTGATCACGCTGGTGTTCACCGCCGCCAACGTGTTCTTCGGCCTCAAGGCCGGCCTCACCTTCGCCACCTCGATTCCGGCGGCGGTGATCTCGATGGCGATCCTGCGCGCGATGCGCGGATCCACCATCCAGGAAAACAACGTGGTGCAGACCATCGCCTCGGCGGCCGGCACCCTGTCCTCGATCATCTTCGTGCTGCCCGGCATGATCATGATCGGCTGGTGGACCGGCTTCCCGTTCTGGACCTCGTTCGCCGTGTGCGCGCTCGGCGGCGTGCTCGGCGTGATGTATTCGATCCCGNTGCGCCGCGCGCTGGTCACCAATTCCGACCTGCCGTATCCGGAAGGCATCGCCTGCGCCGAAGTGCTCAAGGTCGGCAGCGGCGAGCACGAGGAAGGCGGCAGCGTGGAAGAGGGCAAGGCCGGGCTGGCCGCGGTGATGTGGGGTTCGATCACCTCGGCGGTGTTCGCCGTGGTGGTGGCCACCCAGGTGTTCGCCTCGGACGTGATCAGCTATTTCCGCGTCGGCAGCAAGGGCTCGGTCAGCGGCTTCGACTTCAACCTTTCCTTCGCGCTGTTCGCGATCGGCCACCTGGTCGGTCTCTCGGTCGGCATCGCCATGCTGGTCGGTGCGCTGATCGGCTGGGGCTGGGGCGTGCCGTTCTATTCGCTGGTCGAGCACAGCACCGGCGGTGTCGCCGAGCTGGCCCAGGCCACCTGGAGCCACAAGGTGCGCTTCGTCGGCGCCGGCGCCATCGGCGTCTCCGCCATCTGGACCCTGGCCAAGCTGGTCAGGCCGGTGATCAGCGGCCTCACTTCGGCGATGGCCGCCTCGCGCGTGCGCAAGGCCGGCAACGCCGCCACGCTGCCGCGCACCGAGCAGGACATCCCGATCGGCATCGTCGGCCTGATCACCCTGGTCTGCTTCGTGCCGATCGCCTGGCTGCTCGGCTACTTCGCCAACAGCAGCGGCCTGGGCGACCACCTCGCCGTGCTGGCGGTGGGCGGCGTGGCCTATGTGGTGCTGATGGGCTTCTTCGTCTCCACCGTGTGCGGCTACATGGCCGGCCTGATCGGTTCGTCCAACAGCCCGCTGTCGGGCGTGGGCATCCTGGTGGTGATTGCCGCGGCGTTGCTGCTGGTGGCGTTCGTGAAGCCGCATGTCGGTCCGGAAGAGGGCAAGGCGCTGGTGGCGTTCGCGCTGTTCATCACCTCGGTGGTGTTCACCGTGGCGGCCATCGCCAACAACAACCTGCAGGACCTGAAGACCGGCCAGCTGGTGGACGCCACGCCGTGGCGTCAGCAGGTGGCGCTGGTGGTGGGCGTGGTGGCGGG
>JGI24739J22299_10000151_pt1 | contig 22340 bp, 19 predicted proteins | sample KBSCornC5_FD_22299 | JGI IMG/M metagenome (IMG submission 22299)
TTGTATCGTATGGCCGGCGATCGATATGCAGGAAGAAGGCTTTGATGTACAGGTGGTCATTGACGGCGGTGGTTCACCAACGCAGATCGCTGANGACGTGGCCCGCAGTACNTGGGAAGCNAANGGCGTNCGNACCACCACTATCAGCCAGTTCGTTTCTGAGCTGATCGGTAGCTGGGCCTCACCAGAAGGCGAGATCGCCAAACCGATCGTTATCGACGAGATCTATTCCCTGTTATTCAATTAATCGATAAATGCCGTGCCGGTGACCCGGCGCGGCTTAAAATAAATTGCCATGTTACAGAAAATAAACAGCAGCGCTTTCCGCGGTAACGGACCGATCAAGATACTTTACCCGGGTTTGGTTTTAGGTGAAGGCGATACCGGCCTGGGTAGTATCGGCCGTATCGATCATGCGACCTTCAAGGGCAGGCATCATATTGCGATGCATCCCCATGTTAATGATGAAATTCTTTCTTATTTCCGGACAGGAAAGGTACAACACCGCGACTCCGAGGGCTTTCAGGAGACCATTGGCGGTGGCCGTATGATGCTGATGAAAGCGGGTAAATTCTTTCAGCACGAAGAAGATATCGACGGCACAGCCGAGCCGCATGAGGGATTGCAGATCTTCATCCGACCGGGTGAAAAAGATCTAAAACCGCAGGTGATCTTTCATGACCTGGACAAACTTTACAGCGACCAGCAGTGGCGTTTGCTGGCTTCACCGGCAGCGGACGCCGCTTTTCAGTTCAGCAGCCGGACGTGGATGTATGACAACCGGCTGGCAGCGGGAACCTCAGCTGGTTTACCTGCCCTCCCCGCCGAGCAACTTACCGGACTTTTATATGTTTACCAGGGAGCCATAACCGTTAATAGTGATATCCACCTCCGGAAACAGGAGGGGTTGATCTTCCGGGATGAAGGCTTTGAAGTAAAGACAGCTTCGGGGTCAGAACTGGTTTTGTTCCTGACCGATGAGCAGGCTCACATTTACAAAGGCGGTATGTACAGCGGTAATCAGTTAAACTAAATAAGATAAACAATGCAGTTCATATTGGATATTCCGGGAGCCTTTTACGTTAGTCAATGCATGATTAGCATAGCCATCTACCATAGTCTTGGTGAAACTATCCAAGTCAATAATTGGTAATAGATCACTCATATAGCACCATTGATAATTTATCGCTTTTCCTGCAGCGGGTTATATGCGATCAGGTATTGTAATTCGTTAAGCTGAATGTCTTTAAGGCTGATGGATCCTGTAGCCGGCAGCGTAAGTTAGGTCTCTACCCGCGTCAGCATGGAAGCAAGTTTATCAACACCTGCATAACAGATACACTGGCATGATATTGTTTTTCAATTAAATTTTTATCAGCCTGGCTAACCAGCCTGAACTGCCATGGCTTTTCGGTTTTGAAGCCACTTTCAGCTGCAATATCCTTAGGTCAAAAAGGAATCTTTTACTTTTTGACTGATAGCTATCTGCATTTTTTTTCTTTTTGTTGATGAATTAATTTTCTTTTAGCCTCCGTACTTTTTCCCGCATGTTTGCGGGGTATGTAAATAAAAAGCACCCGACTTTTGGGCCAGGTGCTTTTGCGAATATGATATTGTGAGATGATTAAATTACTTAAACATTGGTCGCATTAAGATCTTTACGGCCTTCTTATACATCGTAAGCGACCTGATCATTTCCACAAATCTCGTCTATCAAACCTGTAGCATGAACGAAAATTTCGCTTCTGTTGTCATTTTGTGAAATAAACCTAAAGCCTTTAGCGGCATTAAAAAATTTCACTGTACCTTCTTTTTGCATTATGTTTTTTTAATAAGTTAACATTACGGATAGTATTCGGCAATTATTTGTCTTAATATACATATATTTAATACTATATTTATTTTGCCCACACCCAGTTCCTGATCTCCGGCATATCCTCGCCATAGGTATTAATGTATTGTTTATGCTCAACTAACTTATCCTGCAGTTTTTGTTTCAGATATGTACCCCTACTACCGGTTTGCGGCAGCCGGTCTATCACATCTATAACCAGATGAAACCTGTCCATTTCATTCAAAACAGTCATATCAAAGGAGGTTGTTATAGTCCCCTCTTCTTTATAGCCGCGCACATGGATATTAGGGTTGTTGGTACGGTTGTAAGTTAAACGGTGTATTAACCATGGGTAACCATGAAAGGCGAAAATGACCGGCTTGTCCGTGGTAAAAAGCTCATCAAAATTATTATCGGTTAAACCGTGCGGGTGCTCTGATTGCCTTTCCAGTTTCAACAGGTCAACCACATTTATTACCCTTATTTTTATTTCGGGCAAATGTTCTTTTAGTATGGATACCGCGGCCAGCGTTTCCAGTGTGGGCACATCGCCACTACAGGCCATTACAACGTCGGGGTCACACTGCTGGTCATTACTGGCCCAGTCCCAGATACCTATACCCCGTGTGCAATGCCCCACCGCCTCGTCCATATCAAGCCATTGAGGTGATGGATGCTTACCGGCAATGATTACGTTTACATAATGATAACTGCGCAGGCAATGATCCATGACCGATAGCAGGCAATTGGCATCGGGCGGAAGGTACACCCTTACAATCTCCGATTTTTTGTTGATTACATGATCAATAAAACCGGGGTCCTGGTGGGTAAAACCGTTATGATCCTGGCGCCAAACTGTTGAGGTAAGCAGAATGTTCAATGATGCTATTTTTGTTCTCCAGGGGATTTCCCGCGTAGTTTTTAACCATTTGGCATGTTGGTTAAACATCGAATCCACAATATGGATAAATGCCTCATAACAGTTAAAAACTCCGTGCCTGCCTGTAAGCAGGTAACCTTCCAGCCAGCCTTCGCACTGGTGCTCGCTCAGCATTTCCATAATGCGGCCTGCCGGGGCAAGATATTCATCGTTCTCCTTTATTTCGGTATTCCATTGCCTGTTGGTGATTTCAAAAACAGCCTCCAGCCTGTTTGATATAGTTTCATCCGGGCCGAAGATCCGGAAATTAGCAGGGTTCTGTTTAATGACATCGCGCAGGAAACGCCCTGCTACATGAACATCGCCTTCACCTTTTACCCCAGGTTCAGGAACAGGCACTGAATAACTCATAAACCCCGGCATCCGCAGGGGTTTCAGCAATAAACCACCGTTGGTATGGGGATTGGAGCCCATCCGGCTGTCGCCTTTAGGGGCAAGGTCAGCCAGTTCCGGCATCAACTTGCCGTTTTCATCAAACAGTTCTTCGGGTTTATAGCTCTTCATCCATTTTTCCAGCAATTGAAGATGACTTTCAGGATCTGCCGCCGAAACCGACAACGGGATTTGGTGCGACCTGAATGTGCCTTCTATCTTATGCCCGTCAACTTCCTGCGGCCCAGTCCATCCTTTTGGCGATCTTAATATGATCATTGGCCATTTAGAGTGCACGCTGTTTGGATGCTCATAGGCATTGTATTTTATCTGTTTAAGCAGGTGCATGGCTTGTTCCAGAGCTGCCGCCATGGCCTGGTGCATTAGTTCTGGTTCTGAACCCTCCACAAAAATGGGCACATAACCATATCCCCGAAACAGCTGTCCAATTTCTTCGCCCGAAATCCTGGCTAAAATTGTCGGGTTGGAGATTTTATACCCGTTAAGGTGCAGGATAGGCAAAACAGCACCATCTGCCAGCGGGTTCAGAAATTTATTGGAATGCCAGGCAGTAGCTAATGGCCCGGTCTCGGCCTCTCCATCACCTACCACGCAAGCGATTATCAGATCAGGATTATCTAATGCCGCTCCAAAAGCGTGGCTAAGTGAATAACCCAATTCGCCGCCCTCATGTATAGAACCCGGGGTTTGAGGAGATGCATGGCTGGAGATTCCGCCCGGATATGAAAATTGCGTAAAAAGCTTCTTCATACCCTCTGTGTCTTGTGTAATTTCCGGATAAACCTCACTGTAGGTTCCTTCCAGGTATGTCCCGGCAACCACAGCCGGGCCACCATGCCCGGGGCCGGAAATATATAGCATGTTCAAGTCGTATTTTTTGATGATATTATTGAGGTGGGTATAAATAAAATTTTGCCCGGGTGTTGTGCCCCAATGTCCCAGCAGCATGTTTTTAACATGCGTTAATTTCAGCGGATCTTTTAACAAGGGGTTGTCGCGAAGGTAAAGTTGACCAACCGAAAGGTAGTTAGCCGCGCGCCAATAGGCGTTAATTTTATTCAACATCTCCGCAGTAAGCGAGGTCCGCTCTTCTATGATTATATCTTCGGTAATATTCATGTTTTATGATTCTAATAGTTGTTTATGAATAAGCATTTTGTTTACGATCTGTGCTATCATTAACTCTTCATTGGTGGATATGACTTTTACCATAACCCTGCATTCTTTTAAAGAAATCAGGGGCTCATTTTCATCATTTCGCGAGGCATCCAGACTTATACCCAAAAACTCAAGACCATCACAAATTCTCGCCCTTATTTCGGGAGAATTTTCGCCTATGCCGCCTGAAAACACAAGGATGTCTACACCGCCTAGAACAGCAGCATAAGCGCCGATCCATTTTTTTACCTGGTAACAAAACAATGCTACAGCCTCTGCCGACCGGATATCATTATGTTGCTGCTTAAGCAGGTCGTTCATGTCGCCGGTTGTCTGCGAGATACCCAGCATTCCCGATTCGTGATTAACAAGGTGATTGAACCTTTCAGCAGATAGATTTTCGGTTTGAATCATGAGCCAGGCCACTCCAGGATCCAGATCGCCCGAGCGGGTGCCCATTGGCAAACCGCCCGCCGGTGTGAAACCCATACTCGTATCCATACTTTTTCCATCATAAACAGCGGTGACACTGGCGCCATTACCCAGGTGGGCGAGGATTATGCGAACCATAAGGGCCTGTTTACCAACCTGGCTTTCCAGCTCCTGCAATAAATAGCTGTACGACAGACCGTGAAATCCATAGCGACGGATACCGCGCTGATCAAAACGGCGCGGCACAGGCAGGAGTTGGGCCACCCGCGGCATGCCTGCATGAAAATCAGTGTCAAAGCAGGCGTATTGTGGTATCCGCGGATGATATTTTTGGAATGCTTCTATCAGTGCGATCTCAACAGGTAAATGATCGGGGTCATAAGGAATAATAAGTTTGAGTTCATCCAGCAGTTCCGTACTGATCATGGCAGGTTTGGTATGCGCTATACCCTGCACTACACGGTGCCCGATAGCATTTATTTCGCTGAAATTGATCTGTTTTTCAAGCCAGCTTACCAGGAATGTGACTGCCGAAACGTAATCCATTGATTTTGACTCAGTATCGGCATTATGATTTGTTTTAAAATTGGTATAACTAAGCCTTGAACCGGGCAATCCTATCCTGTTTATTTGGCCGCCAAATGTTTTCTCGGGACTGCTACACTCTTCGTAGAGTCCGAATTTGATGCTGGATGAACCGGCGTTTATTGTTAAGACCATAAAGGCACATGTTGTGGTATGATTTCACCCTCGCCCCTTTCAGTTCTTTTTACATTTTCGATCATATCGTACACCAGATTGATATGCAGGTCTTCGTAATGATCGCGCCGGTACTGGAGTAATGTTTCTTCCCCGGGAGTTCCCTCATCTATAAGCTTATCGATATAACTGAGCGCACCGGCCTTGGCCATTTCCATTGCTTTAGAACGGGTCGCGTATCCGTAAAATAACGGGCTGTTAACAGGTAGGGCATATGACACATCGGCAATAGTGCCAAGTACCTCCGTTGTATCGCCGATGAGCCAGTTCTCTTTTACAGGCCTGAGCTTTATTCTCCGGAAATCATTTGTAGAAATTTCTGTTACTACGGTATCATTTTTAAACACCCGAAAATAGCGGGTAAAATTGTTCTTTACCATTTTGAATAATTTGAATAATTGTCAGAAAAGGAAATTACCGTAGTAGAGGATGGTAATTGAATTACTTTTTAAATAGAAACAGATTAGGGCCCGATTTAATTCCGCGCCTGCCTGTTAAAGATCAACAAGACTTTTAGGATAGTGCCTTGTTTTAACCGGTACTATATTTTCAACCAACAGATAAGCAATTTGTTTTACTATTATTAATTTAAATCCTTTTGAGGTAAGCTTCGCAACTGCAAGGTGTTGGCTACGATCAGATTTATGTTTACTATGTCTATAATCCGAGCTCAGGTCTATTAACAAATATTGTTTTTTTCGTACATTCGTCCGACTAAGTTATAGCGAAAATTGGTCTATTATTAAGGTGCCCTATTAGGTGACCTGTAATTGAATGAAAATACAAAGCATTGATTGATAGCGGAATTTAAACGAGTTATTGTTCCCTAACTCTCCGCATCAAGTATTATTCAGTTAGGATAAAAAGCGCTGTAAATGAAATATTTACGGCGCTTTCTGTTTTTAGCCATCGCCAAAATAAACCGATCAATCGCGTTGTTCCGGTACCCGTGGGTGACCTTTTTCAAGGTAAGCTTGCCGATCACCGGAACGTTATAAGTCTCCTATATTGAACATTTTCTTAATTTAAACATCTTGATTTCAGTAGGATATGTAACTGATTTTATTCACTTAAAGCTTCAGTGATGAACAGATCTTTTAACCTCCTCTTTTACGTAAAGAGATCAAAAGCAAATGCCGAAGGCCTCGCCACATTTACCTGCGTATTACTACCACTGGGCACTTTAGATTGGCGAAGAGGGGGCAATATCACTGGTATATCCAAATTACCGCCTGAAACCGTCATTTTTCAGGGCGCAAAAAGGGCGCAGGAAAGAATTTAATTACAGTCTATTTAAGTCCTTTCAATCACTTATTTAAATACATAAACATCTTAATAACAGTACATTAACAAATAAATGCGCCTAAAATTAGAAACTAATTTCAGGGTGCATACATATGCTTCAGCTTTCGGTTCTCTTCCTCCATCTCTTTCAGCCGCTTCAGTTCCTGGCTATCCATACCGGCATACTTTTTACGCCAGTTGTAAAAGGTTGATTTGTGAACGCCCAGTTCGCGGCATAAATCGTTAAACTCACGGCCTCCTTCGTATTCTTTGATCGCCTTGACAATCTGTGCTTCGGTAATAATAGAGTGCTTCATCGTTTGACTGTTTAAAGTTAAGGCTTTTCGTCCTTTAAGCAGTCCGATTTTTAGGAGGGGTTACACTGCTCCCGCTTAATCAAATAACGACCACAATCGTTACTGTTTTGCCAGTCCCTTAAGATATCCTAAGCAACCTTTTTACTAACCCTTTATCAAATCAGGTTGGAATCTACGTAAGCCGCTTTTGCCTCATATATTCTCTTTAGCTGAGCATTTGCGCGAGTAAAGTTTCTGATTAACATCTCTTTATCGTCATTATTTCCTTTTGATACATCAGAATAGCCGAAGTATTTTTGCACCGAAATAAACGGGAAAAACACCATTTTATTAATCACCATTTTGGAAAGCAGAATATCCGCAACTACATTATTATTATAGGGTTCGTCCAATATTTTTTGAAATACAGGTTTATACAAAATAGTAAATTGTGTACAATGGGAATAGCCTATCCAGGCTCTATTATTGGTAATGGGAAGGGCCTTAATCAATCCACAGATACCACCCAACAGCATCTCGGCCTGCTGCAAATAAGCCTCCATAATATTTTTAAGTAAAAATGACCTGGAGTAGTCGGATGTAAACTCATGATCATCTTCACAAATAATAATTACATCATCCCCGTTTTCAATAGCTAGTTTTATAATTTTACGAACGGTTTCCCATAAGCCAACGGCGCCGACTGGATTTTTACAGGCCTCTATTATCTGGATATTGAACTCATCCTTCCCAGCAAATTGCCCTTTTATATGTTCCAGTCTTTCCGTTCGTTCCGGCAGATTAATTATATATGTTGGAATAATGACGTTATCATAGTTTTCTTCATTTAAGGCATCTGCATTTTCGATTGAAAATGACTTATAAAAGGCAGAAATGCGTTCTATTAGTTCAACTTGTTCCGAAGCATTGAAACTTGGTCGTTTTACGCGTGTCTCATTAGTATCCGACTTTAAACCGGCACCTTTTGGCTCTGTCAAATTTGATATAAATGGATATATAAAGAATTGTCCATTCGCAATTGAAAATATATTTTTATCCGCCAGTAATATGTCTTCAAAAAATGGGCGAAATATAATTGTAAACTGCGATTCGGAGAAATTCTCTACCCAAAATATGTTATTTGAAACTCTTATCGCACTCCCAAATGAGGTTACGTCACCACATAAAATATCTGCACCTAACTTTTCTGCCTGCCTTATACATTCTAATAAATTATCCGTCGAATAATTGGCCGTAAATTGATGGCTGTCTTTACATATCAAAATGTAATCTGCATTTGTGCTTATTACATTTTGTACAATTTGTTGGATAGTTTTCCATAAATCACTTATTTTATTTTCATCGGTAATGGGTTCCACAAAATTCAGTGCAAATTCTTCTTTCCCGTTAAACTCCTTAAGGATATTTTCTTTAAAATCCATCCGGTCTTTGGGGTTGATAATAAAGGTGGGGATGCATTGTCTTGTCATATTCATTTTTATAACTATTAATACGTGATGGGTAAAACAATCACTGATGATTGTTCTTAAATATTTCGAATCTATACACTAGAACATACAATTCTTGTCAGGACATTTGCAAACTCGAATAAGCGGCCTTTGCTTCATATATTCGCTTTAATCTTGTGTTCTCGCGATAAAATGACTTGGCAAACAACTCTATATTTTCATGATTACCTTTAGTTACATCTGAATAGCCAAACGGCTTTTGGGCAGAGATAAATGGGAAAAACACCATTTTATTACTCAGTATCATCGAAAGCATTGCATCTGCCGTTACCGTATTGTCGTAAGGGGTGTCCAATATTTTTTGAAATACAGGTTTATATAAAATTATAAATTGCGTACAAAAGGAAGTACTCACCCAGGCTCTGTTAGTGGTAACAGGAAGGGCTTTATGGAACTCACAGATACCGCCCGAAATCATTTCCGTATGCTGTTCATGAGCTTCCAATATATTTTTAAGTAAAAGTGATTTGGAATAATCGGCCGTAAACTGATGATCGTCCTCGCAAATAATGATTACATCATCTTCGTTATCCATAGCAATCTTTACTATCTTCCGAATGCTTTCCCAAAGCCCAACCGCACCAATCGGATTTTTGCAAGCTTCGATTATTTGAACTTTGAACTCATCCTTTCCCGCGAATTGCTTTTTTATATGGTCGAGTCGTTCTGTTCGCTCGGGAAGATTGATAATATAGGTTGGAATAGCTACATCATTCAAAAATTCTTCGCCCAAGTCGTTCTGCTTTTGCCCGGAAAATTCTTGATAAAATGCGGAAATATTATCTAATATTTCAACTTGTGCTGAAGCCAACCCGCTTACATTTTCCGTTCTGCTTATTTCGGTATTGCCGGGCGTTGCGTTATCACGGACGAGTTCCTTCTTAATTGATATAAAAGGATATATAAAAAATTTACCATTGGTAAATGGGAAAGTTTTATAATCATCTGTTAGAATGGATTCGAAGAATGAGCGGAAGACAATTGTAAATGGCAACCCTGCAAAATCCTCTACCCAAAAAATATGTTTTGAAATCCTCAAAGCACTCCTGAATGTGCCCAGCCCACCACATAAAATATCGGCACCTAAATCTTTGGCCTGACTAATGCACTTAATTAAATTATTCTTTGAATAGCTATCGGTAAATTGATGGTCATCCTGGCATATTAGAATATAATCGGTTTCGGTTGCCGTCACTTTTCGGATAATATGCTGAATAGTTTTTGGTAAGCTTATTACATTATCTTCGTCCATTACGGGCGCTATAATGTTTACCAGAAATTCCTTTTTTCCTGAAAATTCTTTCAAAACAGTTTCTGTGCCATCTGTACTGTTGTTGTTAATAATAAATGCGGGGATGAAGGTTTGATTTGTCATTTCTTGTTTTGCGATTATTAGGCTGGTAAATTTGCTTCCACCTTTTATGGAATTCCCACCTATGTTACTTTTCAGAAGCAACCGATTGTTTTATTTATTTAGCTTGGCGACTTTCCAGGCTTTAACAGTAAAGGCTCAACCTACCAAGAAAAACCCAGCGTATTCAAGTTTATATAGCCTTGTTCATTTTATTTAACAGCTTTAATTATTTTAGCTTGTAACATAAGTTTTATTCTACCGATAATTAACAACTCAAATTCAGCTAAAGAAGCCTTAAGATCATCCGGCTCAAAAACGGACCTTATTTCAGTTAATACATCATTTATTGCTACCGGCTGTTCCGATATCTGTAATAAGCGCATATCCAAATCATCAATTATTGACAACGAATAGCCCTTGTAATGGCATTCCGGTATAATGCATACATAAACACTTGTTGGCGTTTCATTTAAATTTAGCGGCCGTTTCTTTAAATTTTTACTGATTTCAGTATCAAACGACCTCCAGTCAAACGAGCTTTCCGTTATTTGAACTATCTTATCTGCTACGATCTTCTTAGCATAGCTACTGTCTCTGTCAGCAAAAATGTATTCAAAATAATTAGTATGTGCAATGTCTCGTTGGTACAGAAATTCATTTGAATGTTGAGAAAAATCGTTTTCTATAGTATCATTAAGCCTTGCCTCAAATAACTTTGCGTCATTCAGCATTTTGGAATATATGGCATCATCTATATTATTTGTTTCTGTATTATCGATCGCTGCTAATACATTTTCAACTATTTTACTTTGAAACTGACGTTTGGTTTCTGATTTAATACCTGTATTCTTTTCTGATATTACCAAATCCGGATGTTGTTGGCAATCCTTCAAATTAAAATATCTATCTGTTAAATATTTTTCGGTGGGCTGATTAATAAAATAGTAATAATCCTTTTTTAAGGGAGTCTGCTGATTCTTAAACAATGCAATTATCCGGTAATAATATTCAGGATAATCCTGCCTTAACCTGTTTGCCAGTTGTTGACAAACATTCGAAGTTCTTTTATATTGACCTATCAGATGCAGGTAATTTTTGTTAAAAGGCACTTCCGTAAAATCGCCGAACGATTTATATTGGTTATCAGGAATGATCTCATCAAATAACACATTTACCTTTTTATTAAATTTAGCTGCCAGGCAATAAAAAAGATATTGCTCAAAATATATATTGAAAGCGCCAATGTTAATATTGGAGAGACTGTTGACATTATTGCTTATTGTTTCCTTTGATCGTGCTGTATAAAGATTAAAAAAACTCAAGTCGTTGCCGCCTATGATCCCGGCGTTGTAGGCATATATTTTATCTTTTTTATCTTTTTCTTCTGTTACTTCAATTGGAATGTAGGTTAATCTGGGTTCCAATTCGCTAAATAAATTTTCATAAAAGCTAGTTCCAACTTCCAAATTCTGTGCTATCAAATCGCCATGAAGCAGACTTTCATCAAAGGGTTTCCAAATAATTACATCTCCGTCCACGTGTAAAAATGGTACGGCTTGTTGTGAATAGGTATGTATTTTGGGCAACCCCCATAACTCAGAGGGGTTTTGATCGAATTGATCCAAGTCGCATACTACATCTGTATAGGGTAGCCGTAAGGTATCAATTAGAGTTTTTGCTGTAACACTATCGGCATGTAATACAACCTCATCGTAATATTTTTTTAATTGCAGACAGCTTAAAGCCCAGCCCATTAAATGATATTCGGGCGAATACCATCCGGCATTAAATTTCAGCATATCCTTTTGATTACATGCCCAGGAAGTTTGAACGATTTTCATATTGGATTTTTAGTTGTGTAAATGTTCTAAGTCATTATTTAGCCGGTTAATGAATAAAGCTCCCGTCTCCCCTGCGTTTCAACGGCTGGCCGTTATGCATCGGCGTCCCCCCCCATTTTTGCAGATTTAATTTTAGCCCCACCAAAAAATATCGACTTAAAGTATTTGACTGTGTGTAAGTTGTGGACTGCGGCGTAACCGATTGCTGTAAAAAATTGTTCTGGTGTAATAGATCGAATACATCAAAGGTGAGTGCCAAACTCTGTGTCCGCATTGAAAATCGCTTTTCAAAACCGGCATTAATTACCAGCGGGTTTTGTTTATAATTTGTAAAGCCCGATATGTAATTCTTGATGGCATTATAATGTAACTGAAAATTTCTTGGTAAATAGATCTGACCATCAATCGCCAATTTGGTGGTTTGAATGGTGTTTGAAGTTGCATTTAATGTGTTGGTGAATGACCTGTTGACCTCATAACCTATGTAAGGGCTTATTATAAACTTATTATCATTTAAACTTATCTGAGGGCCAAACCTTTCATTAAAATCCCATTGGGATGTATGGTAGGATATACTATTGCTTACCGCATTGAAATAGCCATAAGTAATGCTTCCGTTTAACCCAAGATAATAGTTCCGATCATTTAATTGTTTTGAAATTGAGTAGCCGCCTGTTATTGCCTTGTCGCCGTTTATATTAACATAATTAATTTCATTGATGGTTTTATTTAATGTCGCCGAAATGGGTGCTGTGATCTGCACAATATTGGTCGCTACCTGATTATCATATAATCTTCCGTCTACATTAAAAGAAATATTAAACTTGTCATTGGGGAAATATTTGTTGTAACTGGCCGTAACGCTATGGGTAAAGGTAGGCTTAAGGTTGGGGTTGCCTATAATAATGTTATTGGGATCCGATCTGTCTATAAAAGGCTGTATTTGTTGAAACTCCGGCTCGGTGTTGATACCGGAATACGCTATTTGAAATCTTTCGGAAGTTGACCAGGAGTATGAATACCTGAATACGGGTATGATCCTAAAATCCAATCGGGAGGTAGAAACATTATTGGCCGTATTATTGTCTACCTGTGTGCCTGATAGTGCGGTAGGTACAAATGTAGCCCCCAGGGATAAATTGCTCTTTCGGCCGCTATACCGGTAATCAACCGTGGCCCTTGTTTCTGTAAACGAAAAATGATAAGTATTCTCCAACCGGGTGAGTTCCTGTAACTGACCATTCGCCAACACCGTATCCGATATCGCTTTATTGTCATAAACTGCGTTTCTTATTTGTCCGGTAAACTCAAGTTGCGCCCTGGCCGTTAACGGCTCAACATAAGTAACAACGGAACGATAGACTTTGCTGTTACTTGTTTTGTTAATTATTAAATGGGATAAGGAGTCCTTTACCAACGTGTTCTGCGTTGTGTCAAGGTAATAACGGTACTCAGTGCTTTTATCCCCCTTTATCTGGCTATTTGATTGAGTGAAGCCAGCCTGAATAGAAAAGTTTCTTTTGGGCTTTTTAAATGTATGCACAAATAGTGCTGTTAAACCATAGCCATGACCGGTAGTTGAATTGACTGCTTCGAGGTTGACCACCGGGTGTTCAAATCCAGTGGTAAAATAATTTAAATTACTTGTTAGCGTACTGGTGGTTGCCGAGGAATTAATATTATTGAATGTTGCGTTGATTTGGAGATAGTTGGATTTATCAAGGTTATCCTCCAGTTGAAATTTTACAGTATTGCCACGGCTTGAGTTTTTAACCGTGCTATTGTTAATGAAATTACTTAACCCATTGCTTGAATTTGCAAATCCGTAAGTATTGCTTATTGAGTTAGTATTATTAAAATTATAAACGTAACTGCCAGTGGCCACTATTTTACTGCCCCAATCATCAGTATAACTAAAGGTAGGTGATCCGGATCGGGTTGTTCCGGGAGTGGATATCACGGAACTTGTTGGCGACGTTGAAGCGACACCATTGACAGTGCTGCTTACATTGCCAATTAAATTTATTACCCGGTTGGCATTGATATGCTGTACCGAAAGCTGTTCATTATACCGGCCATGATTTCCTTCTTGCGATACGATCCGGGCAATAGTACCAATTGACTTATCGGCCCTGGTGGTGATGTTCAATGTTTTTGAAGGGGCGCCATCTTTTATCCCGGTCCGGGCAGCCTGATCTCCATAATCATCAACTATCTGAATTTTATCCACGATGGAAGCCGGCAAATTCTGGATGGCCTGTGCTACATTTCCCCCTCCAAATACTTTTCCGTTAAGCTTGGCTTTTGTCACTTGTTGACCCTGGTGTACCAATGTCCCATCTGCTCCAACCTCCATTCCCTCCATCTTCTTCAGTAACTGATCCACGGTAGAGTAAGCGGGTACTTTATAGTCGCTGGCCCTGTATTGGACGGTGTCCGTTTTATAAACAATCGTGGGCGTTCCGTTAACGTTGACTTGTTTAAGCTGATAATATTGATCTTTGAGTATTATTGGTGCCAGTACAATTTTTTTTGTCTCCTCATTATTTAAATACCGGCTCACCTTGGTTGTAAATCCTACTTCGGATACGGTAAGTAAAAATGTCGCCTCTCTTACATTCTCGAATATAAAAATCCCATCTTTATCAGAGCTTGTCGCCATCGAATCTTTTGCAGACTTTAGTATGACCGTAGCCCTGGCAACCGGCGTTCCGGTACTGTCCTGTACAATCCCGCTAACCTGGCGAAACTCCCGCGCAGGCAACTTCGGTGCGTCTTTATTGATAATTTGTTGCGCCTTCAAATTTGTCGCTACCATTAAAAAAAGGATAAAAAAAATATGTTTCATTTTATCCCTCTCATTAAGCTGTTAATTAAACGGTGAAATAAAGTGGCTTTGGCTGTTATAATTTCGGCGTCGGCTATCATCCCGTTCTTCAATAATAAATATCCGCTTCCATGGTTATCAAAAGCCACCTCTGCAACATATTCTCCTGTTTTTACTTGATCATCGGTAACATACCTGATTACACCGTCCAACGTACGTTGGTCATCAACAGGATTTCTAAGTTTAATTAATACTGTTTGCCCTGATTTAACCTTATAAATATCATTTTGCGAAACAATCATTTCTCCGTAAAACCCTCTATTCTCACCAACTATAAAAAATACATTCTGATTAGGATGTAATTGTTCATTTTCATGTATCACCCCCGCATAAATTAATTGCCCATNGNCCGGTGCTTTAAGGTTCTTTCTGCCGGTCGAATTTTCGAGGACTGCCAAATAATCGTCTTTCTTGACGGAGCTATTATTTTGTACCAATATCTTGATTAATCTCGCCGAATCTTTTATTGACAAGCTATATGGTGAGTTTACCGAATGTATTTTTATCTGTGTTTGAATAGCTTCGGGATAGCTTATAGTTGATGAAATGAACACACATATTATTGCGATAGCTAATACCAGACTTATTCCCCACCTATACAACCACATTGGCGGTGTACCGATAATATCCTGCATTTCTTCAGCATGTACCGGCTCTTCTTGATTTAATAATTCCTTTGCCATGTAATTATATGCCTAATTCAAGTTGATTTTTCACCAGGTTAAAATACTCCCCCCTCATTTCAGTTAGTTGGCGATGAGTACCTTGTTCAATAATTTTGCCCTTATCCATAACAATAATATTATCAGCATTTCTTACGGTGCTTAAGCGATGTGCAACCACCACCACGGTTTTTCCGTTAGTAAACTGGTTCAGGTTGTCCATTATTATTTTTTCGTTGTTTGCGTCCAATGCATTCGTTGCTTCATCAAAAAATAAGTAAGCCGGATTTTTATAAACAGCACGGGCGATAAGCAGGCGTTGTTTTTGGCCCTGACTTATTCCATGTCCGCCTGCTCCAATCTTGGTATAGAGACCAAAAGGCAGCTCGCTTACAAAATCATTCAGGTTCGCTGTTTCAATGGCCTTATTTAATTTATCCAAATCCGGAAAATCATCTCCAACCGCTATATTATTGGCTATAGTGTCTCCAAAAATAAATCCGTCCTGCATTACGGTCCCGCAACTGCTCCGCCAAATCTTATAGCTTAAGCTGGTTAAGTGTATTTTTCCAACTTTTATTTTTCCGGTTTCGAGCGGATAAAAACGGAGAAGTAATTTCAGCAATGTGGTTTTACCGCTACCGCTCATTCCCACTATTGCCGTAGTTTTACCCTGCGGAATGTTTAAATTTATATTTTCCAAGGCGGGATTGGCATCGGCTCCCGGATATCTGAAAGTAAGGTCTTTAATACTAATGCTTTTGTCAGCGGGCAATTCATTGATAAACGTACAGTCAGCAGGCTCTTCATCTTTTAGCTGGTGCACTTCATTTAAACGTTCCAGGCTAATTTTGGCATCCTGATACGCCTGTATAAAACCAATCATTTGTTCGATAGGGTTACTTACCTGACCAACAATGTATTGTATAGCCATCATGCCGCCTAAAGTAATATTGCCGTCAATAACAGCCTTTACGCTTATAAATGTTATCAGTATGTTTTTTCCCTGATTTATGAATGCTGATCCGGTTTGCTGTATCTGGCTTAGGGCAAGATTTTTTATTTTAAATTTGTAAAGGCTTGCCTGTATATTTTCCCAGTGCCAGCGTTTTTGTTTTTCACAATTATTCAATTTAATCTCCTGCATACCATTTACAAGCTCTATTACATTGCTTTGATTATTTGAAGCGATGCCGAACTGTCTGTAGTTAAGGTCACGCCTGCGTTTCAAAAACAGAATTATCCATAAAACATAGAGTACGGTACTAATAAGAGAAATTAAAAAAATCAGCGTATTATAATAAATCAATACAATGGTAAAAACCACCAGGTTAAGCAATGAAAACAAGGTGGTTAATGCGGTGCCGGTTAAAAAGTTTTCTATCTTTTGCTGGTCATTCATTCGCTGCAGAACGTCGCCTGTAGTTTTTGTTTCAAAATAGCTGATTGGCAACTTCATGAGTTTTACCAAAAAATCGGTTAAAATAGAAACATTGATACGCACACTTATGTGAAGCAGTATCCATGATCTGATGAAATTGATGCTCATACTTCCCAAAAAAAACATCAGCTGAGCAATCAAAATCAAATAAACGAAGTTAAGGTTACGGGTATTGATGCCTGTATCTACCAGGGCCTGCGTAAAAAACGGGGTGACCAACTGTATTAATGTGCCAACACCCAGTCCAATAATCAACTGAAAAAAAAGTTGTTTATATTGGAAATAGTAACGGAGGATGGCACTCCATTTGACCTCATTTTGCTTATCTTCTTCAAGTTCATAAAACGAAGGCATTGGTCCTAGTAAAAGTGAGATGCCATCATAAAGCTCTTTGTGCGAAAACCAATTTGATTTAAATTCTTCTTCCTGTAGCATAACCAACCCTTTGGCCGGATCGGCGATGTAGTAGGCCGTGCCTCCTATTTTATAAAGTATAACATAATGGTTTTGACGCCAATGCAAAATACAGGGCAGTTGTACTTGCTTAAGCTGTTCAATAGTTACCCTTACGCCTAATGAGCGTAAGCCTATTTTTTCTGCCGCGTCGCTGATGTTCCATAAAGTTGTCCCCCCTCTGCCCGTAAAACACAAAGCCCTCAATTTTTGAATGGAATAATTGCGATTATAATACTTCGCAATCATCCGCAAACACGTTGGGCCGCAATCTAAATTGTCTTGCTGTTTGTAAAAGGTAAATTTCAATTGACTTGAGTTATTTTATTGTTTTCTGCCAAGGCATACTTGCCGAAAAAATCTATAGTTTGAATACCCAGGTATAAAGCGTTCTTGGGCATCAATGCGCTGAATTTGTTTTGCTTTTAATTTTCATACCGGCAGGTTCACGCGGACTGTTTTTTGAAAGATGTAGAGACTTTAAGCTTTCTTACCAGTAATGCTAAGCGCCATAACAAACAATATCAGTTTAAAATTCATTATTTATCCATTTACTTTTTTGCTAAAGTATATTCACTCCAAAAATCTGTGGAGGAAGTAAAAGCCTCTATATGGACTTTAACAGGAAACGAAGGCTGGTTATTTTTGATGTATTCGTCGCTAACCCCAGGCAGGGGCCCGATGGGGACAACATATACTCCCCCAGCCAACGTTGTTGCTTGGCCGGCCGCGTTATATACAGCGGCCATATCTACGCCCGGCAATTTAATATTATAAGTAAATTTTGCAGGCGCATTTGCATCAAGTCCCAATTGTTTTAAACTGATAGACAACTCATAGGTAAAAAACAATTTATTATTAAAAGCTCCGGCTGCTTTGATGCCATCATGATTATATACCGAAATAAGGCTGTCCATGCTTTTTATTCCGGTTACCTTAATGAGTTTGGATGCATTTGCGTAATCTGTATTTTTTACCTTCATAATCGAGTCGGCTTCCGTCTGAGAAGCTGGCTGGTATTTTAGATTAACCCAGACCCGGTTGTGCATATCTGGGAAAGGATAAGTTATACTAATGCCATTTTTGATGTTTTTTTGATTAGATGGATTAATAGTCAGAATGATACCGCCTCCCAGTATTTTATTGATATTGGTATGTTCCGTTGCCTGTATAGTTAAATACAAGTTATCATCATCGTTAGCCATCGTATAAAAAATATCTGTAGCATGGTTATAAGCCTGAAATTTGTTGCTCCATTCCGTTGATTTCCCGTCAATTTTCACGTTCGACGGAGCGCGCAGGCTGCTTTGTTGGATGCCGGGCAGCTTTTGAGCATAAATAATAACGGGTATTACGATTGACAACAACAGNAGTGAGAGGTGTTTAAAGTTCATTTTTTTACAAAAAAAGATTCACGGAAAAAACAACCATGATTTTTGTTATCATGGTTGTTTACTCAAAAATTAATAACAATCAACATTGTCGCAACAATCGTTCGTATTGCAATTATTATCTGCACCAGATTGAGTACCACTTGTGATACTGGTGTGAACTCCTACTGCCCCTGCACAACCGGGGGCACTACTCCAGTACCATGTACATGAGCCCCCACTAATCATTTTCATTTGATCTTTGGTGAGCATTTCCTTAATGTCTCCAAACTTAAGTTCCAACTTTTTCATAAATTTTTGTTTTTAAATTGATGCCTCTATTTTAGGGTTGCGGCTTTCCTTATCCTGTTTTACCAAGGCAGGCAACTTTTTTGTTCGCGAAACAAATTCTTTACACCTTTTACAAAACATATTTAATATCTTCTGCCTGGTAAGCAGAAGGTAATCTGCGACCGTTGATGAACAGCGTTGGCGTACTTGTAATTTCTACCATCTTACACCACTCTTTTTGCGCTGAAAGTGCGTTAGATTCAATCGCAGTTCCCATAGCCGGGTATTTCTCTTTCCATAATTCATATTTTTTTTTCTCCTGTTTATACCAGTCATTTATTGCTTCTTTAAGCCTGATTTCGTTCTTTTCAAACTTTAATGTCATAAAGTGGCTGATAACATTTTTGTCCAGTTCTTTTTGATATAGTCTGTTAACAAAAACCAATTGAAGTTTTATATCATCTCTTGAATCAAGTAAATTATCCAAAAGCATATGTGTTTTTGTACAATGAATGCAAAAAGGGTTAGATACCAGCGTAATCACGTTGGTAGCTTCTTTGTTACCTATCATGATAGTATTTTCTTCGGTTGGCAAAGCATACTTATTCTCCCGGTGCAGCATATTTTGGAATAATTCTTTATTGTATTTATACCTATACAACTCCAGTCGAAGCATTTGTAATTGCATAGAATTAATCAAGTAAGGCTTTATGAAGACCCATAAAAGGATCGGAACAAGTATTCCGACAAACAAATTGCTCAAGGTATGTAAATCGGGATACTGAATTCCATTGGATAGATAAGGTATAAAAGCAGCAAACTCCAGCCATAAAAGAGCCTGGACCGTGCAACAGAAAATACACCATTGCTTTGCTACCCGCCACTGATAATAAATGGAATAAAAAGTATAGGGTAAGCTTAGTAAATTTAGAATTCCCAATATTTGTATTAAGTGGGCGTTTGCGGCATTAAATAGCAAAGCAACCAATGTACCTGAATAGTAAAAAAAACCAATTTCGCTCCAACTCAATTCTTCGGTTACTTTTGCAGCCTTTGATGATAATATGACATGGCAATTTTTACTATTATCGTCCCCGCAAAATTTTTGTATCAGAGGATTATTTGCATCGATGCTTTGTATTAGTAACAATATGGAAGCTAATAAGCCTACCGTCTTAAAAAAAGCTAAGATGCCGATATGCCAATTTATAGTTTGTAGATAGGATTGATTGAAAAACAAATAAGCGAGAAAAACAATGATTAGTCCTGATACAACAAACGGCATGCGTAGGGTCTCGATGATTTCTTCCCTGCGTTTGGCAGAATAATCATACTCACCGGATGAGTCATCTTTTTGAAACGCTAATATAGATCCCTGATAACGACTTTTAAATTCGTCTATACTAAATGAATGGTTATTCCAATGGTCATTCGATATGGTGATTTGGCTTTCATCTTTTTGGTTTACTAAAACAAATTCCCCTTTTGCAAAACAAGCTATAAAAGGCAAAGGTATTTCCGTCTCAATTAATTCTTCAACACTAACCTGGTAAGCTTCATTGGGGATATTCCAATAGGTCAATACCTCACTGATAGCAAGTAGGCTGGAAGCATCGGTATGTTTTTGCAATTCACTAATAATGCTATTCCGGGTGACGGGAATACCCAATTGTTTCACGACAAGGCTTATTACCTTAATTGAGTTACGGTGTTCCATAGGATATTAAAATGGCTAAGCGATGGTCAATAAACGAGGACGATCAGGATGTTTTTCGAATTCCTCAGTGATATTATCACCAATAACGGATATATCAAATGCGTGGCCAATACAGGTTATTACCTGCGAAAAATTACTTTTCATAATAAGGTTTAGATGTACAATTAATACTCTTCAGTACTAATTAGTTGTATTAAATTGATCGTATTTAATCGGTAGTATAAATTGGTATTTCAAATATATAATTATATATGTCAATAACACAAGTATTTTTAAAAATAATTTTCATTTACATGTATACCGGCCTATTTAATCTGGATCGTTGTGTTTTGTCCATATCCAAATCCGCAATTAACCCCCTTGAATTCGAATTTTCCAACTTCGAATAACTGCTTAAGCAAGATATTGTTATGAATTCCAAATTTTGTTTGACTTTTTCCCTGATTGTCATTTCGAGATTTGTGAATTGCGGTTTTCTAATATCGATCTTAGCTTTGTATTTCCAGCGGCAAGAGGTCTTTTTGCCCTACAAAAAGCCTCTTACCCTCCGGGGATTTGTCGGAATTTCGCAACTCTTTCCGATGTATTAAATATTTTAAGTTCTATTTGAAAATATAATTTCGAGTATCTGAAAAATATCGATTTCAATTTTTGGAGTTTCATTACTACGTCGTCGTTAAATCGGCAGACACTTTTCTTTCAGTAGCCAAATGTACGAGCCTCATTTTTGTTGCCTGTCGTTTAACGGCGGTTGACAAACCAGGCAGGACAGCGCCGGAATTCCGCAATCATGAACAAGCCTGATTCTACCATGGGATCTGATTTAAAAACATTTTCTAAAGTGATGGCTGATTGCTTCCGCCCTACTATTGAAGATTTCTTTTTGGGGTGGTAAAACGTTTGCTTTACTTTATGCTTAAGCTGATGGTCCGAAGGGGAAAATAACCCCTTCGAATGAAAAATACGACTTTCCATGTTACGTATTTTACATTTTTATTTATGCCGGATTACCACCCTTTTCGCACTGTTTTCGCTATCTAAAACCCTGTTCATTTGCTCGTAAGAAACAATTCTTAAAAATGGAACAAGCATCAGTCAACGAAAAAAGATCAGTAGCAGCACTCGGGTACTCCATTTACCTCATGGAACAAGGTATTACATTTTCGCATACCCCACCCTATCTGATCTCGGGCGCTCTGACCGGTCCGGAATCCTGGCTGATCCACCTCTCTATCGTAAGCCAGCAATTTGATTCGTACATCAGGCCAATCCTGGATTTCCTGAAATCGGAAGGTCTGCCATTGGCTATACCCGCAGACGCTGTACAACATAACAGCATATTGGGTGGCACAGGCGGCTTTCAGTTCACCGGCAAAGTGATCTCGGTCAGGGTTAGCAGAACCAATGACCTGACAAGAATAACCGAAAAGATGCGCGATCTGACCAGGCACTGTCGTTTCTGGAGCCATGCGGCGCTCCTATTTACCCTCCCGTATGCTACTTACGTGATCCTCATGTACTGGGTACAGTTGGCGACGGTGATCCCCGAATCGCTGCGTGACCCGCGCGAAACCACCTTAACGGTAAAACCGCATTCCATTTTCTGGACGCTGGATGCGCTCGGTTTTATCTGCATGGGAAGTTCCACGTTTTTGGCGGCCTTGCGCTGGAAAAGAGCGACCGGAAAGCTTGCCGGCTG
>JGI24739J22299_10000155_pt1 | contig 22101 bp, 19 predicted proteins | sample KBSCornC5_FD_22299 | JGI IMG/M metagenome (IMG submission 22299)
GTCCGCATGGTTCACCCCAAGCCCGCGGACGCCGCGCGTAAGGCTTTCTATGGCTGGCTGATCGGGCGTCCCTATGATGTCGCCGCTCTACCCAGCGAGATCGCCGCGTTCGAGGCGTGGAAGGCGGATCGCACGCTTCCCCTGCCGCCGGTACCATTCGAGTGGTTAACCGCTTTTCCGCTGACCGCGGAGGATTGGGCTACATTGTCGACCCGGATCGGGTGGCAGGCGCTGCGAATGAACCTCAACACGCTGGCGCGCAACGGCGCGTTCGACGTGGCCGGGGTAACCGACGCGGTTGCCGCGCGGCTTGCCGACGGTGACGCGGTCGCGAAGGTCCGGCCCATGCCCTACCAGTTGATGGTGGCGCTGGGTCAGGCCGGCGAGGGCGTGCCGCTCAAAGTACAGGCGGCGCTGGAGGAGGCGCTCGAGCAGTCACTGGTACGCGTGCCGAAGGTGCCGGGGCGCGTGGTCGTCTGCCCCGACGTATCGGGTTCGATGAGCTCGCCGGCGACGGGCTACCGCAAGGGGGCCTCGTCGAAGGTGCGCTGCATCGATGTCGCGGCCTTGGTTGCGGCGGCGACGCTGCGGACCAACCGCGATGCCCGGGTGTTGCCGTTCGAGCAGACGGTCGTGCCGCTGGACCTCAGGCCCGCAGCTCGCGTCGCCGTGAATGCAGCGAAGCTGGCGGCGATCGGCGGAGGCGGGACGAATGTCTCGGCACCGCTAGCTTTGCTCAATGACGAGCGGGCAGCGGTCGACCTGGTCGTGATCGTTTCGGACAACGAGTCCTGGGTCGATGCCAACCGGCGCGGTGCGACGCAGACGATGCGTGAGTGGGAGGCGCTCAAGCGGCGCAACCCGCAGGCGAAGCTCGTCTGTATCGACATCCAGCCCTACGGCACCACCCAGGCGACGAGCCAGGCGGATATCCTGAATGTCGGGGGCTTCTCCGACGCGGTGTTCGACACCATCGCGCGCTTCGTCTCCGGCGAGACGCGTGACTGGGTGAGCATCGTCCAGCAAGTGGAGGTGTAAGAACGAGGTCGTGGCGAATGCTGGTGGGACTACATGTCTCCAAAGCAAGAAGGCCCGACGAGTAAAGCGCTCCAGCACCCGCAAGGACTGGAGAGATGCGGGTTCGAATCCCGCCGCCGACACGTAGCTTAAGGGCCGCGTCTCGCCGATCTCGTCGCCACGACCCGACACGCAACATCACGGCGAATGCCGGGAAGGACTACATTGGATGCGGCTGTCGCGGGTTCGAATCCCGCCTGCTCCAGCCGGAGCAGTAGCTCAGTCCGGTAGAGCACCGACCCCTTCGGGGGAGTCTTTCCCACCTTCGTCGCCGTGACTGGCAACATCATGGTGAATGCCTGACGGACTACATGCTTGTCACGCCCCAGATGCGGGTTCGAATCCCGCCGGACCGTCTAGTCGGTCCGTAGTGTAACGGTAGCACAGGGAACGGCGCTCGCGCCGCAGGATGTCTGTCGAAACCTCGTCGCCATGACCGAACAAAAGCTGGCGAATGCCGGCGGGACTACACGGTACGGCCGAAAGGCTTAGCGGTTCGAATCCGCCCCGGAGCAATCCGGGATGTCTCGCCAAATCTCGTCGCCGGCACCATGATCGAATTGGGAGGGTCATCATGACCGGGACGCACTATGACTACCAGCACGTCGAAGGCGGGGTGCCGATCAAAATGTGGACGCGCGGCGTGCCGGTCGAGCACGAGGCGCGGGCGCAACTCACGCGCGCGGCGCAGATGCCGTTCGTGTTCAAGCATGTCGCCGCGATGCCCGACGTCCATGTCGGGATCGGCGCGACCGTCGGCTCGGTGATCCCGACCAAGGGCGCGGTGATCCCCGCGGCGGTCGGCGTAGACATCGGCTGCGGCATGATGGCGGCGCGCACCTCGCTGATGGCGAGCGATCTTCCCGACAATCTCGAAGGGATCCGCTCGGCAATCGAGCGGGCGGTGCCGCACGGACGCGATGTTGGTCGGGGCAAGCGCGACACCGGCTCGTGGGGCGATCCACCGTCGGCGATCGTTGAGGCCTGGGCCACGCTCGCCGCGCGCTTCGAGCGCATCACCGACAAGTATCCGCGGCTTAAGAACACCAACAATCTGGTGCATCTTGGTACTCTCGGCACGGGCAATCATTTCATCGAGCTCTGCCTCGACGAGGAGCAGCGCGTGTGGGTGATGCTCCATTCAGGCTCGCGCGGCGTCGGCAACGCGATCGGCAGCTTCTTCATCGAGCTGGCGAAGCAGGACATGCGCAAGTGGCACATCAACCTGCCCGACCAGGATCTGGCCTACTTCCCGGAAGGGACCGACCATTTCGACGATTATGTCGAGGCGGTCGGCTGGGCCCAGGATTATGCGGCGCTCAACCGGCGCATGATGATGACCAACGTCATCCGCGCGATCCGGACCCAGATAGCCAAGCCGTTCGACGCGGAGCTGGAGGCGGTGAACTGCCACCACAACTACGTGCAGCGCGAGAACCATTTCGGCGAAAACGTCCTCGTCACTCGCAAGGGGGCGGTGCGCGCGGCGAAAGGGGTCCTCGGCATCATCCCGGGCTCGATGGGCGCCAAGTCGTTCATCGTGCGCGGGCTGGGCAACGCAGAGTCGTTCGACAGCTGCTCACATGGCGCCGGACGCGTGATGTCGCGTACCGCGGCAAAGAAGCTGGTGACGCTCGACGAGCATATCGCCGACACGGCGGGCGTGGCCTGCCGCAAGGACGAGGGCGTAATCGACGAGACGCCCAGAGCGTACAAGCCAATTGAGGCCGTGATGGCGGCGCAGGCCGATCTGGTGGAGATCGTCCACACGCTGAAGCAAGTGGTGTGCGTCAAAGGGTGATCGGCCGAGTCCGATCACCGGATCGCCAGGGCGGCCCGGAAGGAGCGCCACGGGAAGAACTAGAGAAATACCCATGATCACCATCGACGGATCTGAAGGCGAAGGGGGCGGCCAGGTCGTGCGCAACGCGCTGGCCTTATCGCTGGTCACAGGTCGGCCCTTCCGGATCACCAACATCCGGGGCAAGCGCGAGAAGCCGGGACTGATGCGGCAGCATCTGACGGCGGTCGAGGCGGCATGCGCGATCGGCGGCGCCGAATGCGACGGCGTTGCCGTGGGCGCGTCGGAAATCGCGTTCCGACCAGGTCGAATAACGCCCGGTGAATATCGATTCGCCGTCGGCACCGCAGGTAGCACCAGCCTGGTTTTGCAAACGGTGCTGGTGCCGCTGCTGTTTGCCAGTGCGCCGTCGCGGCTAGTGCTTGAGGGCGGCACGCACAACACAATGGCGCCACCGTTTGAGTTCATCGAATGCTGCTTCCTGCCGATCATCAACCGCATGGGTCCCGGTATCGATGCGCGCCTGGTCCGCCACGGTTTCTATCCGCAGGGCGGGGGGCGGGTGGAGATCGATATCGCACCTGCGCCGCTCAAGCCGATCGACTGCGTCGAACGCGGCGCACTCAAGCGCGTGTCGGCAACGGCGCTGTTCGCGGGTCTCCCATTCGACATTGCCGAACGGGAGATCAAGACGGCTCGCCAGGTGCTGGCGAGCTGGCCGGAGAAGGATTTTTCCGTCCGACAGCTGTCTGCTGATCGTGGGCCGGGTAATGCGCTGCTACTTGAAGCCGAATTTGCCCATGTGACTGAGGTCGTTACCGGTTTCGGCAAGCTGGGCGTCACAGCAGAGTCGCTAGCGAAGAGGGCGGCACAGCGCATGGCCGGTTATATGGAATCTGAGGCATTTGCCGGTCCTTATCTTGCGGACCAGCTGCTTCTGCCGTTTGCTCTGGCTGGAGGCGGGCGCTTCTCGACAGTGAAGCCGAGCCTGCATGCACGAACTGCGGCGGACACGATCGCCCAGTTCTTGGACCAGCGCTGGACCTTCGAACAGCAGCCCAACGGCACGCATCTGGTTCAGCGGGCATAACCCCTCGGCGAACTTGAGAGCCTCGATTCCTTATCTGACCGATCGAGGCCGTTTCAGCCGTTGCGGATCGAGAAGACGTTTTCGCCGATGTGCACGAAATCGCGATCGCGCCCGGCGACGCATTGCAGGAAGGTGCGGCTGGTGCCCTGGCCGGGCATCAGCCAGTCATGAAGCTCCACGATCATCAACGGAAATTGATCCACCCAATCGGTCGGTGGCGTAAACAGATCGGCCTCGCCGCCTTCGATATCGATCTTCGCGATAAAGGGCGCAGAGCCCGCCGCCGCTTTCTCCGCAACGACGCGACCGGCTGCCGCGGTGATAGAAGCGGCGGGCGCCCCCCGGGGGCGTTCAGCGTAACGAATTCCAACTCTGCCCTCCATCCTCGCGATTGGCCTTCATGGCCCGACAGGCTGGTATCAAGGCGTCCTCGCCTCCGCCATGTGACCAAGGGCAGCGAAGCAGCGCTCAAGCGAAGGCGGGCGCCTTCTTGAGCTGCGTGTAAGCGTCGATCACCTGTTGAAGGCGAGTCTCGTGGCTGCGGTCGCCGCCGTTGCGATCGGGATGGTAGCGGCGGACCAGCTCCGAATAACGCTGGCGCAGCGCGCGGCGGTCGGCGTCGGCTTCCAGCCCCAACACCTTAAGCGAGCGCCGATCGGCATCACTCAGCGGCTTGCCGTCCTTGCGAGCACTTTGCCGGCCAGTGCCATAGCGCGCCTGGATCGCGTCGAGCGGATCGATGAAGTCGGCCCAGCGCGGCGTGCCGCCGCCGCCGGCCGTAAAGGCGCGCGTCTCCCGCTCCCAGCCGGCATAGGGGCGCTGCTGTGCGTGTATCTCGTCGGCGGTCATGCCGTTGAAGAAATTGTAGCCCGCGTTGAATTCGCGGACATGATCGAGGCAGAAATAGCGCCAGCCGCCGGGCCCATTATAGCCCGAACGGGGCCCTTCCTCGGGCGGCGCGCGGAATTCGCCGGGCTCGGTACATCCGGGGTGGCTGCATTGGCGCGCGCCGGGGACGCGGCCGTGAAAACGCGGTTGTCGCTTGGCTTCGGCCAACGAGTGATTCTCCCTTAAGCCCCTCTATATAGGGGTGATGAACGAAACGCCCACCGGGCCGGTAGCGGCCGAAATCGAAAAGCGGCTCCAGGCCGCCTTATCCCCCCAACGGCTCGCCGTGATCGACGACAGCGCCAAGCATCATGGCCATGCGGGGCACGATCCGCGCGGCGAGAGCCACTTCACCGTAGAGATCGTATCGACGGCCTTTTCGGGCAAGAGCCGCGTGCAGCGGCACCGTCTCGTCAATCAGGCGTTGGCTCCCTTGCTTGCCGAGCGCGTGCACGCGCTGGCCATCGTGGCGCGGGCACCCGAGGAGAGATAGGCGCGTTCCATGTATGAGCTCTGGTACTGGCCCAGCATTCCAGGCCGCGGCGAATTCGTGCGACTGGCGTTGGAGGCAGGCGGCATCCCCTACCGCGATATGGCGCGCGAAGCGGGTGAAGAGGGCTACAAGGCACTCTCGGCTGATATGGCCCTGCCGCGCGAGACGCCGCCTTTCGCACCGCCCTATCTGATCGCGGACGGCGTGGTGATCGGGCAGACGTCCAACATCTTGCTCTTTCTCGGCCAGAAGCATGGACTTGCGCCTAGCGACGAGTCTGGGCGGCTCTGGGTCAATCAGCTCCAGCTCACTATCGCCGATATAGTTGCGGAGGCGCACGACACGCACCATCCGGTGTCCATGTCCGCTTATTATGAAGACCAGAAAATTGAGGCGGAGCGCCGTTCGAGGGATTTCCGCAACCACCGTATCCCCAAATATCTCGGCTGGTTCGAACACATTCTCGCACAACGTTGGTCCTGGCTCGCGGGGGAGCGCTGGACCTATGCCGATCTGTCGCTGTTTCAGCTGATCGAAGGCCTATCCTTTGCCTTCCCCCGCCGGATGGCACGGATCGCGCGCGACGTGCCAAAGGTCATGGCGCTGCGCTCGGCAGTGTGGGCGTTGGCCGAACTCAAGGATTATCTGTCGAGCGAACGCCGGGCGCCTTTCTCGGACGGGATCTTCCGCCATTATCCCGAACTGGACGGAGACTGAGACGCCCGGCTGGCGACCAGCCAGCCCGTTTCGTTAACTGCGGCAGCGATTGTCGGGAGCTTTTGCCCCCCTGCTTCGTTGTGGCGGCCAATGAATATGTTCGATGGTTCGGACGCGGATTCGGTCGCGCTTCGGCTTCTGTGCGAAAAAGCTCAGGAGCGGCTTGAGCGCGCCTGGGCCGCGGCCGAGTTCGCGCATCGAACGGTCCAATTGCCCGACGGCACCTATGTGTGGGCCAAGGTTGACGAGGGCGCGCAGCCTGCACTTCGTTAGTTTAACCGCTGGACTCGATTTCGGTTATGTTGAAACGATGCTCGCTCTCCCCGGCGGGGAGAGAGCTTTGTCGGGCGATTCGCCTCAACGAAGGTCAGTCTAGGCCATCAGCGGGTCACCACCTCGCCATCTTCCTTGGTGAACGTCGGCGGCTGCCGATCGAGCAAGGTGAGCACCACTTCGGAGGGACGGCAGAGTTTGACGCCCGTGGGGGTGACGACGATTGGCCGGTTCACTAGGATCGGGTGATCGACCATCGCTTGTAGAATGGCCTCGTCATCCACCGCCGGCTCGAGCAGCCCGAGCTCTGCCGCGGGGGTACCCTTCTCGCGCAGCAGATCCCGTGGACGTGCGCCCATCGCCGCGAGCAAATCTTCCAGCTGCGGCCGGGTCCAGCCCATCAGGCGATACTCGACCACGCTCGGCCGGTATCCCCCGGCCTCGATCATCGCGAGCGCATTGCGGGACGTGCCGCAGTCCGGATTGTGATAGATGGTGATCGGGAATTCGCTCATCCTTCTCTTTCCTCGCGATACAGCCAGCCGAACACCCCCAGGGCGACAATGCTCCCGATGAGCTGGGCGGCGATGAACAAGGGAACACTGACGGGGTCGATTCCCGCAAAAGTATCGGAAAGGCTGCGCGCTATCGTAACCGCCGGATTGGCGAAGGACGTAGAGGCGGTGAACCAATAGGCCGCCACGATGTAGAGGCCGACCGCGACCGGTGTGAATTCGGGTCGCTTGGCCTGTGTTGCCAGAATGGTTCCGATCAGCCCGAACGTTGCCACCGCTTCGGACAGACCTTGCGCAGGGCCGGCGCGCACCTTGGTCGAGACTTGCAGCAGCGCCTCACCGAACATTGCGTGCGCCAGCCACACGCCGAGGACCGCGCCCGCAAATTGTGCCGGCAGATAGAGCAGGGCCGCGCGTCGCTCGATCCCGCGCCCGATTAGCGCAACCATAGTCACGGCCGGGTTGAAATGCGCACCCGATATCGGCCCGAATATGTGAATCAGCACCACCAGGCCGGCGCCGGTGGCAATCGTATTGCCGAGCAGCGCGATCGCGACATTTCCGGCCGCCAGCCGCTGGCCCATGATGCCCGACCCGATCACAACGGCGAGCAGCAGCATGGTGCCCAGCGTCTCGGCCACCAGGCGGCGCGTCAAGGTCATGCGCAGCAGCCCGAATCTGCTGCAAGCTCGACAGGTGCGCAGATCTCCGGCCGCCCCGCGCAGCACTCCTCCATCAGAAAGCCGAGCAGCGCGCGCATACCCTGATAATCGGCCGAATAAATGACCGACCGACCCTCGCGACGTGATTGAATCAGCCCGGCATGACTGAGAATATTGAGGTGGGTTGAAAGCGTGTTGGGCAACGCTCCGATCTCACGCGCGATCTCGCCCGCGGGCATGCCGTCCGGCCCGGCACGCACGAGCAGCCGGAATACGGCCAAACGGCTGGGGTGCGCGAGGGCCGAAAGCGCCTCGACTGCTGTCGGCAGCTGCATCAGCAACACGCCGTCGGCGCTTTGGGACCACAGCAGCCGCTCGCTTTCAGCACTGCGCGCGGCTCGTCCTCGCCGTAATCGGTAGCGTCGCCATGGGTGAAGAAGGTTTCCCACCGCACACCGGCGGTGTCCGTCACCCAGCTTTTATCCGAATTGGCGTAGCAGCAGGTCGTCGCCTGCTGATCGAACGTGATTTCACTCGCTGCCTTTAGCCGCCCGGCCAATTCGCCCAGCGCCTCGCGGGTGTCGACCTGGATACCGACATGATCGACCCCTCCTGCCCGGCCCCGCGCCGAAATCGCGAAGTTTACGCGCGGATCCTCAAGCATCCATTTGGCATAATCCGCCTTCACCACCGTCGGCGGAGCATCGAACAAGACAGTGTAGAAGCCAATCGCCCGCTCCAGCTCAGGTACACTCACATGGAGGTGCAGCCGTTTCATCGCAGCTTCTCCGATTGATTCGATATTTCGTATAGTATCGAAATGTACAGCGCCTGCAAGTGGCTCAGCCGCGATAGCGCAGTGCCTCGATCAGCAGGGCGAAGGCCGGGGAAAGGTGTCGGCGGCTTGGATAATAGAGGTGATAGCCGGGGAAGGGCGGCGTCCAGTCCTCCAGCATCGTCACCAGGCTTCCCGCCCCAACGTGTGGCTGCACCAGCTCATGTGGCAAGAAGGCAAGGCCGAAGCCTGCAAGTGCCGCTCTCAGGATCGGGTGCCAGCCGTTGAATATGAGCTGCCCCTCAACCTGCACCTTGAGCTCCCGACCATCTTTCTCAAACTCCCAGGCGTACAAGCCGCCGAGCGTCGGCAGCCGCAAATTGATGCAGCGATGCTGAAGCAGATCCTGCGGATGCAGCGGTAGCGCACGACCCGCGAGATATGCGGGCGATCCGACCACCAAAAGCCGCTCTTCCGGTCCGATCCGCACCGCGACCATGTCTTTCTCGACGTGCTCGCCCAGCCGCACGCCCGCGTCGAAGCGCTCGGCGACGATGTCGGTGAGCATGTAATCCGCCTGAATTTCCACGGTCACGTCGGGATAATGCGGCAGAAATTCAGCGAGCTTGGGCCACAGGATCGCGTCCGCCGCATGTTCGCTGCTGTTGATGCGGATGGTGCCTGACGGCTTTTCCTTAAGCTCGCTGAGCGCATCCAGCGCGACGTCGATCTCGTCGAAATGCGGGCCGATATCGCGCAGCAGCCTTTCTCCCGCCTCGGTCGGCGCGACGCTGCGCGTGGTGCGGGTCAGCAACCTGAGGGCCAGCCGTTCCTCCAATCCGCGGATCGTATGGCTGAGCGCCGACTGCGACACGCCCATCTGCGCCGCCGCCCGCGTGAAACTGCGCGCCCGGGCGACGGCGAGGAAGGCCAGCAGATCGTTGACGTTGCTGCGCGGCATATATGAGCCATTCTCATAAGTTCATGCCGATTTCGATATCTAATCAGCGGCGCGGTGCGGCTCTAGATGATAGGCCGACAATCACGAAAGAGGTGCTCCATGCAGACCCGCATTCTGGGAACCAACGGCCTCGAAGTCTCCGCCATCGGCCTCGGTTGCATGGGGATGAGCTTCGCCTACGGCACCGCGCCCGAACCGAAAGAGATGGTGTCGCTGCTCCATGCCGCGGCGGAACGCGGCGTGACCTTCTTCGACACGGCCGAAGTCTACGGGCCGTTCACGAACGAGGAATTGCTTGGCGAGGCGCTCGCGCCGATCCGCGACAAGGTGGTGATCGCCACCAAGTTCGGTTTTGATGTTGCGAGCGGTCAGCCCGGCCGGAGCGGGGTCAACGGCCGCCCCGAACATATCCGTGCTGTCGCCGACGCCTCGCTGAAGCGGCTCCGCACCGACGTGATCGACCTGTTCTACCAGCACCGCGTCGATCCCGACGTGCCGATCGAAGATGTCGCCGGCACCGTGGGCGAGCTGATCCGCGCGGGCAAGGTCCGGCATTTCGGCCTGTCGGAAGCTGCCCCAGACACGATCCGCCGCGCGCACCGCGTGCAGCGCGTAACTGCGTTGCAAAGTGAATATAGCTTGTGGTGGCGCCGGCCGGAGCAGCAGATCCTGCCGCTGCTGGACGAGCTCGGCATCGGCTTCGTGCCCTACAGCCCACTCGGCCGTGGCTTCCTGACAGGTAAGATCGATGCGAACACCCAGTTCGAGCAAAGCGATTTCCGCACCAGCTTGCCCCGCTTCAGTCCCGAGGCGCGCGCCGCTAATCAGAAGCTGGTGGACCTGATCGGCCGGATCGCCGACGCGAAAGGCGCCACGTCAGCTCAGATCGCTCTCGCCTGGCTACTCGCGCAGCGGCCGTGGATCGTGCCGATACCGGGTACGACCAAGCTCAATCGGCTTGAGGAGAACATCGCCGCCGCGTCGCTTAGACTGGACGGCGAGGATCTGGCCGAAATCGATCGCGCTGCCGCAAGCGTGCTGATTGAGGGCGAGCGCTATCCCGACTCGATCGAGGCGATGACCAACCGCTAAAGCTGCCGGGCTGGTAGCATGTTGCCGTTGGATCGTTTCCGCGGACGCGCTCCCGCTGCCTCCTCCCTCGCTCCCTTGGTTATTGCCCCACAAATGGACCGAATTTACGCTGGCTAGCCCCGAGTCGAACCATTGCCTTAGCTTTTGCGCCGGCTACGCTCTGGCGCCAAGCGTGAGGACTTGGTTATGACACTCGTCGGAACCAACGACACGGTGCTCGTCCTGCTTTCGGTGTTGATCGCGATTTTCGCGTCCTACGCCGCGCTGGATCTTGCCGGCCGCATTCACGCCTCGGAAGGCTGGGTCCGCCGTATCTGGCTCTCGGCCGCGGCAGTGGCGATGGGCGGCGGCATCTGGGCTATGCACTTCGTCGCGATGCTCGCCTTCAGCATGCCCGGCATGACGGTGAGCTACGACCTCGGGCTGACCCTGCTGTCGCTGCTGCTGGCGATCGCAGTGACCGGCGTCGGCTTCGTCGTGATGAGCCGTGCGCCCAATTCCTTAGGCATGATCGCGACCGCAGGCCTGCTGATGGGTCTGGGCGTGGTCGGCATGCATTATATGGGCATGGCCGCGATGCGGATGGCGGCCGATCTGCATTACGATCATCTGTGGGTCGCCTTTTCGGTGTTGATCGCGGTCGGTGCGGCGATCGCGGCCTTGTGGTTGGCTGCGCGCCAACGCGGTCTGACAGAGCGGATCGGTGCGGCCGGTCTGATGGGAATTGCGATCGCCGGAATGCATTATGCGGGTATGCGCGCCGCAATCTTTACCGCGCACGCCGGTACCGATCTGGCAGGCGGGGCGTCGAGCTTCGACCAGGCGACGCTGGCGGTCGCGGTCACCACGACTACCTTCACAATCCTGTTTCTTGCCTCGGTCGCCGCAATGTTCGACCGCCGCTTTGCCCTGCTTGCGCAACGCGAAGCCGCCGCGCTGCGCAAGAGCGAGGAGCGCTTTCGGTCCCTCTATCGCGGCACCCCTTTACCGCTCCATTCGCTCGATCGCGAAGGGCGGATCGAACAAGTCAGCCAGACCTGGCTCGATCTGCTGGGCTATAGTGAGGATGAGGTGCTCGGTCGGCCGCTGATCAACTTTCTGACCGAGGAATCTGCCCGGCGGGCGCGGCAGAGCGACTGGCCCACGCTGATCACGAACGACCGGCTCGGGCCCTGCGAATATCGGATCGTGACCAAGCAGGGTGAGTTCCGCGACGTCGTCTCGACCTTCAAGGTCGAACGCGATGCCGCAGGCCGGTTCTTGCACGTGCTGGGTGGCCTAACCGACGTTACCAAGCGAAAGGAGGCTGAGGAAGCGCTGCGCCAGGCTCAGAAGATCGAGGCGCTGGGCCAGTTGACCGGCGGAATCGCACACGACTTCAATAATCTGCTTTCGGTGGTGATCGGCAACCTGGAGCTACTGCAGAAGCGACTGCCCGGAGATCCGCGCATGGGGCGTCTGATCGAAAGCGCGATCGAAGGTGCGCAACGCGGCGCAGGCCTCACCCAACGGTTGCTGGCCTTCGCACGGCGACAGGACCTGCGCCCTGCGCCAGTCGATGTACCAGGGCTGGTGCGAGGCATGACCGACCTGCTCCAGCGTTCGCTTGGGCCGACAGTGCGGGTCCAGACGCACTTTCCGCTCCACCTGCCACCCGCGAAGGTGGATGCGAATCAGCTCGAAATGGCCCTGCTCAACCTGGCGGTAAATGCCCGTGACGCGATGCCCGAAGGCGGCACGCTCGATATCGAGGCCGAAGAGATCGGCGCCGATGCGCCATTGCCGGAGGGCCTCCCGGCCGGCGGCTACATCAAGCTAAGCCTGATCGACAGTGGCCATGGCATGGACGCGGATACGCTGGCACGTGCGAGCGACCCGTTCTTCACCACCAAGGGCGTGGGCAAGGGCACAGGGCTCGGTCTTTCCATGGTGCAGGGGTTGGCCGCGCAATCGGGCGGCAAACTGGTCCTGACGAGCATGGTCGAACGCGGCACCAGGGTGGAGCTGTATCTTCCTATCGCTCAGGCAGTCGCGCCGCTGCACCCGAATGAGCAGGAGGCCGTGTCGTCGTCCGCGACATTGCTGCACCATGTACTGGTCGTCGATGACGATCGACTGGTGCTTGCCAACACTGCGGCGGTGCTGGAGGATCTCGGTCATGAGGTGAGTGTGGCGATTTCGGGCGAAGACGCGCTCGGTCAGCTCGAACGAGGGCTGAAGGTCGATCTGATTGTCACCGATCAGCTGATGCCGGGCATGACCGGCCTGCAACTGGTTGCAGCGATCCATCGTAAATGGCCCGCAATGCCGTGCCTGGTGGTGAGCGGCTTTGCCGAGATGACCGCCGAGGAAGCTGGTAAATGCCCAGTCCTCGCCAAACCCTTCACACAGACGCAGCTCGCGGCCGCGATCGGCCGGATCGCCGCATCCGGAAAGGTGGTACCGCTGCGGCGGCGAAGGTGAGCGCGGGGCTCGACCGCGATTCGCCGCTCCACGCGCTGCCGCCCAGCCACCGGTTCGGGTTGCCCGCCTGTGCCATCCCCCCTAAAGCCGCGCCGCTATGGCAGAGCCGATCATCATCGCCGTTCCGAAAGGGCGCATCCTCACCGAGGTGATGCCGCTGTTCGCGCGCGGCGGGATCGAGCCCGAAGCGGCATTCGCGGATGAGGACAGCCGCGCGCTGCGATTTGCAACCAACCGCGAAGATATCGGCCTGATTCGGGTGCGCGCGTTCGATGTTGCCACCTTCGTGGCACACGGAGCGGCGCAACTCGGCATTGTCGGTTCGGACGTGCTGATGGAATTCGATTATTCGGAACTCTATGCCCCGGTTGACCTGGGCATCGGCCATTGCCGAATCTCCGTCGCGGAACCCACCGCTCTAGCGGCGCGGGATGATCCGCGCGGCTGGAGCCATGTACGGGTGGCAACCAAATATCCGAACGTCACGCGCCGCCATTTCGAGGCGCGTGGTGTGCAAGCCGAATGCGTGAAGCTCAATGGCGCGATGGAGATTGCCCCCGTGCTGGGCCTGTCGAGCCGGATCGTCGACCTCGTGTCTTCGGGCCGCACGCTCGCCGAAAACGGATTGGTCGAGGTCGAGACCATCGCCCAGGTTTCGGCGCGCCTGATCGTCAATCGCGCCGCGTTCAAAACCCGCGCCCGTGAGGTCCTGCCGTTGATCGAAGCCTTTCGCGAGGCTGCCGGCGCTCCCAAAGGCCGCCTGACGATCGGTTGAGGGGATCACCTCCGCCGTCTGGACAAGTATCGACTCGACGATAGTCTGCGCCGCACTTCGGTGCGCTACAGGTCGCGTGGATGCAGGCGGGTGGAGGATATCGCGCATTGCGCCCCGCCCTGTTCGGCCTGATCGTCCTCGCCCATCTGCTTGTTCTGGTTTTTATGTTCCGCTCTCCTCCGATCTGACTCGGCGGCTGGTGCGCAGTGCCGCGCCGTCGGACTTGGTGTCATGGAAAATGGCGTCGCCGTCCCGTGCCGAGCCGGATCTTCGGCGCAAAATCGCGCGCACCGACTCTACCACCGTGATTGATCCGGCCTCTCAAGCCCTGCCGGCATCCGTTCGCCACCCCACTCAGCGGATATCCATGCCCTCGGGAGCAGCTCCCTCACGCTGGCAGACGCTTTCCTTTGACCGCGCCCGTCTTACCGGTGTTTCTACTTTCCCGCCGCCCGAGAGACCTCAGTCGTCTCTAACCCCAAAGCCTGTTGAACCAGCTTTCTGGCTGACGCGCATGCCAACCGCTAAATAGCTCGGAAGGCCGCGACCGCGCTGCTAGGTTGCCGTGCCGGACCAACCCCCCTAAAGCCCGCGCGCTATGTTGCGGCTCTCCGCCTCTGATCCCTCTTTCGAAACCGCCTTCGCCGCGCTGGTCAATGCCCGGCGCGAGGCGGATGCGGATGTGTCGCGCGATGTTGGCGCGATCATCGCGCGCGTTCGCGCCGAGGGTGACGCGGCGCTCAAGGATTATACGGCGCGTTTCGATCGCCATGACCTTGATGCATCCGGCTGGGAGATCGGCAAGGCCGAACGCCGTGCCGCGCTCGACAATCTCAACAGCACGTTGCGCTCTGCAATTGAGCTCGCGGCCGAGCGTATCGCCGCCTATCACGCAGCGCAGAAACCCGCAGACCGCGATTCTACCGACGCTACCGGCGTGCGCCTGGGCGCACGGTGGCGCCCCGTGGATGCAGCGGGCCTCTATGTGCCGGGCGGCCGCGCGGCTTACCCCTCGACCGTGCTGATGAACGCGATCCCTGCACGCGTTGCCGGCGTCGAACGACTGGTGATGGTAACCCCTACGCCGGGCGGCGAGGTCAATCCGCTGGTATTAGCGGCGGCCGAGATTGCGGGTGTCGACGAGGTCTGGCGGATCGGCGGGGCGCAAGCGATCGCGGCACTGGCCTACGGCACCGATCGGATCAGTCCGGTCGACGTGGTGGTCGGCCCGGGCAATGCGTGGGTCGCCGAAGCCAAGCGACAACTCTACGGTGTCGTCGGAATCGACATGGTCGCCGGCCCGTCCGAAATAGTGGTCGTAGCGGACGGCGCCAACGACCCAGCCTGGATCGCGGCGGACCTGCTCAGCCAGGCCGAGCATGACCCGACCAGCCAGTCGATCCTGTTTACGGATGACAGGAATTTCGCCGAGGCGGTGGAGCATGCCGTCAGCGCGCAACTTTCGCGTCTTGCCACCGGCACTACCGCCGCAGCCGCATGGTCCGCGAACGGTGCGGTGATCCTTGTACCGACGCTCGAGGCTGCCATGACTCTGGTCGATCGACTCGCGCCCGAGCATCTTGAACTCGCGGTGGACGATCCAGAGACGCTGTTTGACCAGGTCCGCCACGCTGGCTCGGTCTTCCTCGGCCGCCACACCCCTGAGGCGATCGGCGACTACGTCGCCGGTCCCAACCATGTCCTCCCGACCGGGCGCCGCGCGCGTTTCGCGTCGGGGCTTTCGGTGCTCGATTTCATGAAACGAACCAGCTTCATCGCCTGTGACCAAGCCAGTCTCGCCGCCATCGGGCCCGCCGCGATCGCGCTTGCGCATGCCGAAGGCCTGCCCGCCCACGCCGCCTCGGTCGAGGTGCGGTTGTGAAGCGCCCGCGCGCGCAATCCCGCTCCGCTGCTCGCCTCGCTGCGGTACAGGCGCTCTATCAACAGGAGATGGAGGGCACTTCGCTTGCGCGCCTGCTCGACGAATTCCATCAGCATCGGCTCGGCAAAACGATCGAGGATGTCGAATATGCCGACGCCGAGGTCGATTTCTTCGACGATGTGGTGCGCGGGGTAGACTCACGCCGCGAGGAGATCGACGCGAAAATCAGCGCGCGGTTGAGCCAGGGATGGAATCTCGCCCGTCTCGATCGCCCGATGCGTGCGATCCTGCGCGCGGGCACCTACGAATTGATCGCGCGGCCCGACGTGCCCACGCCCAGCGTGATCACCGAATATGTGGATGTCGCCGACGCCTTCTACGACAAGCGCGAGACAGGCTTCGTCAACGGCCTGCTCGACGCAGTCGCCAAGGACGTGAGAGCCTAGAACCCTCTCCTCGGCGGCTCGCGTCAGGTGCCTCTCCCCAAGAGGCGAGGGGTTAAGCCGCAGCCATCGCCTTGGGCTCGAGCCGCTCGGCGTTGACCACTGCTTCCGCGGCCCGCAGCGCAGCGATGATCCGCATCAAATGCGAAACGTCGTGCACCTCGATCGTGACCTGGAAGGTGTGGAAGCTCTCGTCGCGTTCGGCCAGGTTGATATTAACGATATTGGCGCCCTGGCTGCCGAGGATGCCCGCCATCACACCTAGTGAGCCCGGCTGATTGCGCACAATCACCGACAACCGTGCNGTGCCGCCGTCGCTTCCGTCTCCCCAGGCCAGATCGACCCAATCCTCTTCCGGAGCAGCCTGCAGCACNGGGCATTCGATCACATGGACTTCGACCGGTGCATCGGCATGGCGGACGCCGACGATGCGGTCGCCAGGGACGGGCGTGCAGCACGGCGCCAGCGTGAAAGCGACCCCGGGGGTCAGCCCCTTCATGGATATCACGCTTTGTTGACTGGGATGGATATTGGTGCCCGCCTCGCGGCTTGAGCCTGGCATCAATGCTTCCATCACCTGCGCGTCGGTAAGCGTTCCACGCGCGATATTCTCCATGAGCTTGTCGGAGTCGGGCAGCTTGAGCCGCTTCACCGCCTGGTCGAGCGCGTCGGGGGCAAGGCTGGTCGGCATGCGTGCGACGATCGCGTCGTAGAAGCGCTTGCCGAGCGCGATGTTCTCCGCATGCTCCTTTTGCCGGACGAAGCGTCGGATCTTGGCGCGAGCCTTTCCCGTCACCGCAATATTCATCCACGCCGCTTGCGGCTCCTGTGCTTTGGAACGCAGAATCTGCACCTGGTCGCCATTCTGGATCTCGGTCCTGAGCGGGACGACGCGGCCGTTGATCTTGGCACCTACAGTCTGATCGCCAAGATCGGTGTGCACCGCATAAGCGAAGTCGACCGGGGTCGCGCCCTTAGGCAGCTGGATCAGCTCGCCCTGGGGCGTGAAGGCGAAGATGCGATCCTGATACATCGCCATTCGCGTATGCTCGAGCAGCTCCTCGGGGCTGGCGGCGTGGTCGAGAATTTCGACGAGATCGCGGATCCAGCGCGAATTGACGTCAGGCTGGATCGTCCCCCCGGCCTTGTAGGCCCAGTGCGCGGCGACGCCGAACTCAGCCTCGGCATGCATCTTGTGCGTGCGGATCTGAATCTCGATCCGGACCTGCTCATGGTGGATGACCGTGGTGTGGAGCGAACGATAGCCGTTGCGCTTCGGGGTTGAGATATAATCCTTGAACCGCCCGGGGACCATCGGCCAGCGCTCGTGCAACAAGCCAAGCGCGCGATAGCATTGCTCGACATCCTCGACGAGCACGCGGAACGCCATGATGTCCGACAGCTGCTCGAAGCTGATGTGGCGTTCGGTCATCTTGCGCCAGATCGAGAAAGGATGCTTCTCCCGCCCCTCGACGTCGGCCTTGATCCCCTTCTGCGCGAGCAGGAGACGGATGCCTGAACCGATCCGCGCGACCTGATCGCCGCCGCCTTTCTTGAGCTGCTCCAGCCGCTTGGTGATCGAATCATAGGCGTCGGGTTCGAGCTCGGCGAAGGCGAGCGTCTGCATCTCCTTCATGAACTCGTACATACCGATCCGCTCGGCGAGCGGCGCATAGATATCCATTGTCTCGCGGGCGATGCGACGGCGCTTCTCCTCCGACGGGATGAAGCGCAATGTCCGCATATTGTGCAGCCGGTCGGCGAGCTTGACCAGCAGCACGCGGATGTCGTCCGACATCGCGAGCAGGAACTTGCGCAAATTCTCCGCCGCGCGTTCGTTGTCGCTCTGTGCCTCGATCTTGGAAAGCTTGGTCACCCCGTCGACCAGCCGCGCGACCGAAGGACCGAAGGTCTTCTCGATCTGCTCGGGCGTCGCGAGGGTGTCCTCGACAGTATCGTGCAGGATCGCGGTTGCGATCGTCTCGTCGTCCAGACGGAGGTCGGTCAGGATGCCAGCCACCTCGATCGGATGGCTGAANTAAGGATCGCCGTTGGCCCGCTTCTGGCTGCCATGCGCCGCCATCGAAAAGACGTAGGCGCGGTTGAGCAGCGCCTCGTCGGCGGTGGGATCGTAGCCGAGTACACGGTCGACCAGCTCATATTGGCGCAGCATGGGTTCAAGATGGGGCGCTAAACACCCTTTAGGCAAGCATTCAGCCGCACTGCAGTGGCTACAAAGACGCGAAATGGCGCAAAATCGCCACATCTAAAAATGAGAAGCGTTCGCAATAGCGTTGACGTTGCGAACGACTCTCATTAGCGGACATCAGGAGCGAAACGAATCGCCGAAAGGGAATCATGACTACACGCGCGCCGGTAAGACGGGACTGGTCCAAACCNGCCTTTCTGGCGCTTTCCTGCGTCGGTTTCGTTTCCTCTGCGCGGGCCGCCGCCGANGTGGCAGCGAACGATATGGATTCCGCAGAAGCAGCGGATTCGAGTGACGTCATCATCACCGGTAATGCCGAGCCAAAATCGGCCAACATCAAGCTCACCCAGCCGCTGATCGACACGCCGCGCTCGATCACGGTCCTGCCCGAAACGCTGATCAAGGACACAGGCTCGCAGACGCTGGTCGATGCACTCCGAACTGTTCCCGGTATTACCTTCGGTGCGGCCGAAGGCGGTAATCCGATCGGCGATCGTCCTTTCATTCGCGGTTTCGACAGCCAGGGCTCGGCCTATCTCGATGGTGTGCGCGACATTGGCGCGCAGACGCGCGAGGTATTCGCCGTCGACCAGATCGAGGTGATCAAGGGATCGGACAGTGTGCTCGGCGGGCGCGGATCGGCAGGGGGCACGATCAACGTCGTATCGAAGCTGCCCAAGCTCCAAGATTTCGCGCGCGGTGATCTCAGCCTCGGCAACGCTGCTTACAAGCGCGCAAGCGTCGATCTGAATCATCAGATTGGCCCTATGGCGGCATTCCGCATCGAGGGCCTATGGCACGACCAGGACGTGGCGGGGCGTGATGCGATCTGGCAGAAGCGCTGGGGCGTTGCCCCTTCATTCACGATCGGGCTCGGCACGCCGACGCGCCTGACGGCAGCTTACTATCATCTGCACACCAACGAGCTGCCCGACAGTGGCTTGCCCTACACCTTCGTCTGCACCGCGACGGTCTGCAACGCACCTGCCGGCGATNTCGTCCTGTCGGAGCCGGTGCATCATGTCACCACGAAGGGCGGCGTCAGTGGCACGGTTCCCTATTCGGCTTTCTACGGCCTTAAGAATCGCGATTTCCGCAAGTCCAACACGGACCAGCTGACATTCCGCGCCGAGCATGATTTCGGCGGCGGTGTCACGCTCCGCAATACGGCACGCTTCAGCCACACCTGGCAGGGCTATATTTTCCTGCTGCCGGATGATTCCACCGGCAACGTGATCGGCACGANCGCAACCAACAGCACCATCGGCGGCATCACCAAATATACCANTGGCGGCTATGTCTGGCGCCGCGCCAATACGCGGCAGGGCGTGACCAATAGCCTGATCGACCAGCTGGATCTCACCGCCAAGCTGCGCACGGGCCCGTTCACGCACGCCATCGCGGCAGGCCTTGAATTTTCGAGCGAAGATGCGCGACGCGGCACCTATTTGCTCTCGACGGGATCCACGATCAGCCCACGGTGCAACAGCGACACGATCGAACGTTTCTACTGCACGTCGCTGTTCGATCCGAATCCGAATGACCCGTGGGTCAATTATGCGAGCGACACCTCGACTGCGGTCACACCGGTGGTGCGCAGTCCCGATTATATGAATACCGACAACACGGGCATCACGCGCNCCGCTTATCTTTTTGATTCAATCACCTACCAGGATTGGCTGATCGCCAATCTGGGCGTGCGCTACGACGATTTCCATTCGAAGGTGCGTCCGGGCCTCGTCACGCCAACCTCACCACAGATTGAGCTCAGCCGCACCGACCGCAACTGGAGCTGGCAAGCGGGCCTGGTCGCCAAGCCGACTAAAGGTTCGAGCCTTTACGTCTCTTACGCGACCTCAGCGACACCGCCCAACAGCTTGCTAGGCGAAGGGCAAGAGCAGAATTCGCTCGGCACCACCGTCTCCCCTCTGCTCGACCAACTCAAGCCTGAGAAGACCCGGTCGCTGGAGGCGGGGGCCAAGGCGGACATATTGGGTGAACATCTGTCGCTCACTGCGGCAGTGTTCCGCACCGAAAGCAGTAACAGCAGGGTCGCGATCGACGCCAATACGGTTGCCTTCATCGGCAAAAAGCGCGTCGACGGCATCGAGCTTGGCTTTAACGGCCGTGTCACCAAGGGCTGGAGCATCTTCGGCGGCTATTCGCACCTGAATGCGAGAATTCGCGAGGCTGGCTTCACCGCCCTCACCGCGGCGGCGGTTGCGGGCCAAGCCGCTAAGACGGTCTATGTACCGTCGGTCAACACGGGCAAGCGCTTCCCGCAGACCGCGAAGGACAGCTTCACCGTCTGGTCGAGCTACGATGCCGGACCGCTTACGCTCGGCGGCGGTGCCTTTTACACGAGCCGTGTTTTCGGCGGTTATTCGGATAATCGGACCGCCGTCCAAAACAGCGCCGGCCTAGTGACGATCACGCCGGCGACGACCGTGCTGGCCCGCTCCGTCCCTGCCTATTGGCGATTCGACGCACGCGCGGCGTATAAGCTTACCGAGCATGTGAGCCTGAGCGTCAACGCGCAGAATCTCACCAACAAGCGCTATTTCAGCCAAGCCTATACCAGCCACTATGCCACGATCGCGCCGGGGCGGACCGTCTTCGGCACGTTGAGCCTCGATTATTGAGCATGGACCAGCCCGCCGCCAATTTGACGGCCACGGCGATCGGCGCGTTCAACGCGCTCGAACCGGAAGAGATTGCTCGCCGGTTATCGGGACCGCGCGAAGAGGTTGCGGCTTTCGTTCGCGCGGCGGCGGAAGCCGGGTCGGCGGAGGCGCAGGCCCGGCTGGGGCAGATGCTGCTCGATGGCGATGGCGTGGCGGCGGATGCGTCGCATGCTTTCACCTGGTTCAAACGCGCCGCGCGCGCGGGGCATGTCGAGGCGGCAAACATGGTCGGCCGCTGCTACGATCTCGGTTGGGGTATCCCGGTCGATAAGACGAAGGCGGCCGCATGGTTTCGGCAAGCTGCAGCGCGCGGATTGCCGGAAGCCAAATATAATTATGCGACTTTGCTCACGCTGGGGCACGGCGTGGTTGAAGATAAGGCAACTGCACTGGCCCTGTTCGAGGAAGCTGCGGCAGCGGGCTATGCGAAGGCACACAATTTCGTGGGAAGCTTCCATGAGGATGGCTGGGTGGTGGAGCGCGATATGGAAGAAGCGGCGCGCCGCTACGCCATCGCCGCGGTGGGCGGGGATTTCCGCGGCCAGTTCAACCACGGCCGCATGCTCGCCGCGCAAGGCGAGGCTGACGAAGCTTTGCATTGGATGGGGCTCGCCTGGGAGAATGGCCACGCGAGATTTCGGGTGCAGATGATCAAATATCTGCTGATGCTCGGCGAGCCATTCCGTTCCGCCCTTGCCGGTTTGCGCTCGCAGCCATGATCGTGATTCCCCAATTGCTCGACGCACACCGGGTGCGCGAAATGCGCATGCGGCTCGACGCAGCCGAGTGGATCGACGGCAATGCTACGTCGGGCCACCAATCGGCCCTCGCCAAACACAACCGCCAGCTTTCTGAAGACAGTGACGAGGCGAGGACGGTGGGCGATCTTATCCTCGACGCGCTGGCCGCCTCGCCCCTGTTCGTCGCAGCAGCCTTGCCGCTCAAAGTCTACCCGCCCCTGTTCAACCGCTACGGGGTCGGTGAAAGCTTCGGCGACCACGTCGATGGTGCGATCCGCATTAGGCGCGGGAGCGATTTCCGCCTCCGTTCCGATCTCTCAGCGACGCTCTTCCTTTGCGGCCCGGACGAATATGACGGTGGCGAACTGATCGCCGACGGCCATCCGCCGGTGAAGCTCGCAGCCGGGGATTTGATCCTTTACCCCGCCTCGACCGTACACCGCGTAACCCCCGTCACGCGTGGTGAGCGGGTCGCAAGCTTCTTCTGGATACAATCGATGGTGCGAGACCATCACGCGCGCGCGATGCTGTTCGACCTCGACCGATCGATTCAAGATCTCG
>JGI24739J22299_10000157_pt1 | contig 22040 bp, 20 predicted proteins | sample KBSCornC5_FD_22299 | JGI IMG/M metagenome (IMG submission 22299)
GGGCACGGGATCGATCAAGGCGCAAGTCGATGGCCCCGCCGATGTCACGATGGCGGGCGTCGGCAGCGTCGACGTGCGCGGCCAGGTGCGCTGCACGGTTCACAAGAGCGGTTTCGGATCCGTCCATTGCGGCGCCTGACGCCGCCAGCAAGGAGAATGCCTATGTCTCGTTTCATCCGCCTGGCCGCGGCAATCGCGCTGATCGGCGCAGGCGCGGCAGAGGCCGCCGAACGCAATTTTCCGACGGGCGGCGGGTTCGATCGCGTGTCCAACAGCACCCCATTCGACGTCTATGTCCACACTGGCAAGGCGCCGTCGGTCCATGCCATCGGTACCGACGAGGCGCTGAACCGGCTGCAGATCGAGAATCGTGGCGGTCAGCTGCATGTCGGCACCAAGTCCGGCAATAGCTGGTTCGGTGGTTGGCATTGGGGCCGCGGCGAGCGACTTCGGATCGACGTGACCGTGCCGATGGTGAGTGAAGTCAGCCTGGCTGGCCCCGGTAACTTGAACGTCGATACGGTCCGCACGCGCGACTTCGGGGCGCATCTTTCGGGGCCGGGCAACATCAATATCGGTTCCGTGGAGGCAAGCGGCATTACGCTTCGCGTCAGTGGACCGGGCGACATCGCGGTCGCCGGTCGTGCTGCGCGTGCGGAAATGAACGTCAGCGGACCAGGCAACATCCATGCCGGAAAGCTCAACCTGGCTGAGGCCAATCTGACGGTGAGTGGTCCCGGAGACATTGATGCGAACGTGACCCGCAATGCGGAGGTGCGCGTGAGCGGTCCGGGTGACGTCCGCGTGGCCGGCGGCGCGCGCTGTTCGGTTCACAAGAGCGGCCCCGGCGACGTTCACTGCGGATAACGCCAGTCGCGCGATACCAAGCGGCCCTCGGTCGGCGAATACACCGACCGAGGCTGCGCGAGCAGATGCTATGAACCTCGGCCGCACCGGCTGTCGGCGTTCATTTACCGCTATTCCACAAGGGGAATCTCCAGATTGGGCGACATCGCTCGCGATCCGTCCGAAACCGCAGTAAAGAAGGCAGGTTATAGGTTCAGCTATTAGCGTTCCCCCATCGCACTAGACGGGAGTGTTTTATGCTTCGACTTGCCTTTTGCGCCGCGCTCATCGCCGCTGCACCGGCCGCCGCACAGATGCAGAACAATACCCCGGCTGCTGGTGAAGGAATAACCGGCTGGGCCATGTCGGTCCCTGGCGGCGATTACGCGTTCGGCCTTCCTGCCTACCGTCGTGCACTTCCAGCGCGGCCGGATCAGGTCAGTGTCGGCTCAGTTGTGCGCTCAACGAACGGCCGGCTGATTGGTCACATCGCTTATGTTGATGCAAATGTGGCGGTGGTGAAGTCCGACCGCTGGGCCTTGCGACTGCCGCTCGAGGCATTCGGCGTAGGTAACGAAGGTCTGCTACTCGAATTGTCCCCATCCAGCTTCGACAGGCTTGCTGAGGGACATGGTGCCCGCGTGGGCTGACGCATCAGATCAGATAGAGCGACGCGAGTTCCCGCACCAAGCCGCTCGGCAGTGCCGCGAGATCGTCGACTTCGCCACCGCCCAAATCCTNGGGCACCTCGTGTCCCGGCAGATACCGCCAGCCCTGGTGCGCGCGCTTCGGACGGGCGCGTACCGGCACAAGCGGGTCCGCCAGACGGATCAGACAGTGGCCGCGCTCATCCCCTTCGAAACGAAGAATGGGACTGCGCGCGATCAGCTGGTGTTTGATGATCCAGTAGAGCGAACCGCCGACTAACTCTGGGTGGCGCGTCGGGCGAAAGCGCGTGGTGATATAGGTCTCGCCACTGACCGCCCGTCCCGATAACCGGCGCGTGAGGGCCTCCAGGTCCGAACAGCCGACCGCAACCTTAGTGATATGGAGCAACGCCATAGCCGCTCCATGTGGCGCGCCGCGGCGCGCGATCAAGTCAGCCGTGCAATCCGAAGATCGCGGCCAGACCAAGGAATGAGAGGAAGCCCATACAGTCGGTGAACATCGTCACGAACACGGCCGACGATACGGCCGGGTCGATGCGCAATTTATCGAGCGTCAGCGGCACCATCACACCAGCCGTGCCCGCGACGAGATTGTTGATCAGGATGGCCAGGCCGAACACGAGCGCCAGCTCAGTAATGTGCTGATGCAGGATGAGGCTGCCATAGAGGTAGGTGCCGCCACCTATCAGCAGCCCGAGCAAGAGACCGTTGGTTCCCGCTATTCTGAATTCGCGGCCAATCATGCGCCAGGTGTTGGAGTCGGTGAGCTGATTGGTCGCGAGCGCGCGTACAACCACTGCCAGCGTTTGAGTTCCGGCATTGCCGCCCATCCCGGTAACGATCCCCATCAGCGCCGCGAGCAGCGCATATCGGGCAATCTCCGCATCGAACAGTTTGACCACGGCAGCCGCCAACACGGCGGTCGGCAGGTTGATCAGCAGCCACATCAGACGCGTACGAACCGTAAGCGTGATCGGCTCGTTGATATCGCCGTCGCCCGCGCCTGAGAGGCGCAGCACATCCTCGCCCGCTTCTTCCTGTATGATATGGACGATATCGTCGACCGTGATCATGCCAACCAGCCGGCCGCTCGCGTCCACCACCGCTGCCGAAATAAGCGCATATTTCTGGAAGCGGAGTGCCACCTCCTCCTGATCCATGTCGACCGGGATCAGCGTCTGCTCGTGCTGCATCAAATCCATGACGGGTACGTCACGGTGCGATCGCAGGATCCATGACAATTTGCAGGTGCCGACCGGGTGATGCTTGTGGTCGACGACGAACACTTCCCAGAAGTCGGTCGTCAAATCGGCATTGCCGCGCAGATAATCGAGGACATCGCCCACGCACCAATGTTCGGGCACCGCGATCAGCTCGCGCTGCATCAACCGGCCGGCCGATTCCTCCGGGTAGGACAGCGCCTCTTCGATCGCGGCGCGATCGTCGGGCTCCATCGCGCGCAGCACCTCGCGCTGGTCCTCGACGTCCATGTCCTCGATGATCGCGACAGCGTCGTCAGTATCGAGTTCGGCGGCGAGATCGGCGACCTGCTGCGGCTCGAGTGCGTCGATCAGCTTTTCGCGCACCCAGTCGTTCATCTCCGCGAGCACATCACCGTCGAGCAGCTCGGCGAGTGCGGCGGCGAGCGGCTGGCGCTGATGATCGGGCGCGAGTTCGAACAGGTCGGCGACGTCCGCCGGGTGGAGCGGCTCAACCAGCGCGCGTGCTGCCTCCACGTCGCCGGCCTCGACCGCAGCGACCACCTTGTCGACGAATTCGGGGGAGAGCCGATCGTCCTCGTCGTGCAGCGGCTCAGCCGCGGCCTCGGCTTCGGGCTCGACGGGCTCGGCGATGTTCTGTTCGCGCTCGCTCATAGCCACCCTCCCGCAGATGCGAGGCGGGCTTAGGCCGGGGAATTGCGCTTGTCAGCCCTTCATTGGCGCGTTTCGCTTCCCATATGCGGGACATGAGCTACCGCCTATCCGTGCTCGATCAGTCTCCGATCGCAGCCGGCAGCACCGCCGCGGATGCGCTTCGCAACACATTGGATCTCGCGCGGACCGCCGATCAGCACGGTTATCATCGCTATTGGCTAGCCGAGCACCACGCTTCGCGCTCGCTAGCGGGCGTCGCGCCCGAGGCCCTGATTGGCCCCGTCGCGCTTGCTACCACCCGCATCAGAGTCGGCTCGGGTGGGGTGATGTTGCCCCATTATTCGCCTTTCAAGGTCGCCGAGACCTTCGCCATGCTATCCGCGCTCGCGCCTGGACGGATCGATCTGGGGCTCGGCCGCGCTCCCGGCAGCGATCAACGCACCGCCTTTGCGCTGCAGCGCGATCGTTCGCGGCGCATGATGAACGATTTCCCCGAGCTGCTCGACGAACTCACCGCCTATCTCGAAGGCACCTTGCCCGAGGATCACGCCTTCGCGCCGCTTCAACATCTCCTCCCCACCGGCGGCGGTGCGCCCGAATTGTGGATGCTCGGCTCCTCACCCGAGTCCGCCGTCTGGGCGGCCGAGCGCGGGTTGCCTTATTGTTTCGCGGATTTCATCAATTCCGACGGCGCGCATCTGGCGCAGCATTATCGCCGTAGCTTCCGGCCCTCTGAGCGGCTGGCTGAGCCCTACGTAATGGCGGCCGTATGGACGATCGCCGCGCCGAGCGCGGACGAGGCTCACCGCCTCGCCGCGCCCGCACGAATGATGTTCGCGCACCTGATACAGGGTACGCCCATTCCTGTCCCGCCGATCGAGGAGGCGCTCGCCTGGCTGGCGGCAAACCCGGAGGTGGATCGCCGCCACCGTCGCACCGTTCTGGGCAGGCCCACCGAGGTCAGGCACGGCCTGGACACCGTCGCTGCCGATTATGGCGCGGATGAGTTGATGCTGGTCAACATCCTGCCGGACCATGCGGCGCGGCGGCGCTCCTATGAATTGCTGGCAGCCGAATATGGGCTGGCGCCTGCCGCCGAGGCTGCCTAGAGCCCGCGGACTTGATTCCTTCCGTTCGGCGTGAGCTTGAAGGCCCGCTTTCTTTTCTTCTCATCGAAGAAGGACGGTGCTTCGACAAGCTCAGCACGAGCGGGATTGATGTTCTGGAGACATGACATGGCCGACGAAACGCTCACCCTCAATCTCGACACCGGTAATGGCGAAGGCGGTGACGTCGTCATCAAGCTTCGCCCCGATCTCGCGCCCGGCCATGTCGAGCGCATCGTCGAGTTGGCCAAGGAAGGCTTTTACGATGGCGTGGTGTTCCACCGCGTCATTCCCGGCTTCATGGCGCAGGGCGGTGACCCGACCGGCACGGGCATGGGCGGATCCGACAAGCCGGACCTCAAGGCCGAATTCTCGTCCGAGCCGCACGTGCGCGGCGTATGCTCAATGGCGCGCGCCTCCAACCCGAACAGCGCGAACAGCCAGTTCTTCATCTGCTTCGACGACGCGACCTTCCTCGACCGGCAATATACGGTCTGGGGCGAGGTGATCGAAGGCATGGAGCATGTCGATGCGCTCCCCAAGGGCGAGCCGCCGCGGAGCCCGGGCAAGATCGTCAAAGCAACGGTCGCTTAAAGCTCCTCCCCGCTCTGGGAGGGGACCAGCGAAAGGTTGGGGGAGGGGGACTGGGGCCAGGACATCTCCTGTCGCCCAACCCCTCTATCACGCTGCGCGTGCCACCTTTCCGTTCCGGGGGAAGACCTAGGCCGCGACGGTTTCGAACAGCCAATCGTGAAAGATGCGCACCGCGCGGTTGGATAGACCGGTGCGGCGTGAGGCGAACCAATAGCTGTAGCTCGAATCCGCCACTTCCTCGAAGATGCGTACCAGCCGCGGATCGTGCGAGCCTTCCACATGCTCGTCGAGCATGAAGGCGATTCCCAGCCCTTGCGCGGCGGCATCGAGGATCAGCTGTCCCGAATCGAAATGATCGATCGCGCGCGGCTCCAGATCATGCTGCCCGATCGACTCTCGCCAGATGTTGAACAATTCGGGCATGTCCCGGTGGACGAGAATCGTCGCCCGCCTGAGATCCTCCGGCTCGCGGATTGCATCGGGCCCCTCCTTCAGCTTGGGGGAGCCGATCGCGGCCACCCGGCTCTGTGCGATCTTGCGTGAGTAGAGCGCAGGATCGATTTCGCGCGAGACGACGATGGCGGCGTCGAGTCCTTCGCCAAGGCGAGCCAGCGCATGGGGCTGGGTGTCGATATCGATGTGAAAGCTTTCATGCCGGGCGCGCAGTTCGGGCAGCTTGCCGATCAGACGTTGGGACGCGAAAAGCGGCGGAACGTTTAGACGCAGTCGCAGCAAATCGCTCTCGCCGGTCGTTGCGTCGATTGCAACGGCAAGCGCGTCCAACGCCGGCGCCACGCGGGCCAGGAGCTGCTCGCCGTCATTGTTGAGGATCATCGCCTGATGGCGGCGCTCGAAAAGCGGCCGGCCAACAAATCGTTCAAGCGACTGGATGCGACGGCTAAGGGCTGGAGAAGACAAGGCCAGCTCCTCAGCTGCAGCCTTCACGGAGCCGAGCCGCGCGACCTGGACAAACGCCTCGACGGCGGTGAGCGGGGGAAGTCGACGCACACTGATCTCCCTCGTGGCCGGAAACCTCCCGTTGCCCGGCGCGCAGTCATCGTAACGAGTCGGATTGTGAATGCGAATTGCGCAATTCGCAACCGCAAAACATCCCTTCGCAATTGCACAATGTTACCGATATCATCATACAGATCAGGCCTTTCAGGCATCCTCTCCTAAACTTTCACGGCCGGTCCTTCGGGATCGGCCTTTTTTTTGGCCGCAAGCATCGAATCCGGCGCAGCAGCGCTTATCTCGTTTCGCTCACGAGGCGAGGGAGCACGCATGGCGGACAGCGAAATACGCAAGCTTCAGGTGGCCAATGCCCGGCCGGAAGATTCCGGCCGAGGTCTTGCGCGGTTGTCACGGGCGACGATGAACGCGCTCAGCCTGACAGAAGGCGATGTGGTCGAAATCGTCGGCAAGCGCGCCACGCCGGCCCGCGCGGTGCTGCCCTATAGCGAAGACGAGGGGTTAGAGATCCTCCGCCTCGACGGCCTGCAGCGCGCAAATGCCGGGGTGGGCTCGGGTGATTTCGTTGAGGTTCGCAAATCTTCTTCACAGCCAGCGCAGCGCGTCGTGTTCGCTCCCGCGCAGGCCAATCTGCGGCTGCAAGGTTCGGGCGAGGCGCTGAAGCGCAGCTTCGGCATGCGCCCGCTCACGGCCGGGGACGTGGTCGCGACCGCGGGCCAGCAGAGGATTGGCGCCGACATGCCGCCGCAGCTGCGCGCGATGCTTAACGCGCCGGCCTACGCGTTGCAGGAAGTGCGGCTCGTAGTGGTGTCTACCACGCCCCGCGGCGTGGTTCACATCGATGCCGAGACCGAGGTCGAGCTGCGCCCCGAATATCAGGAGCCAAAGGAAGCGCGCCGAGCCGACGTCACCTATGACGATATTGGCGGCTTGGGGACGACGATCGATCAGGTTCGCGAGATGGTCGAGCTGCCGCTGCGCTATCCCGAGCTGTTCCAGCGTTTGGGTGTCGATCCGCCCAAGGGTGTCCTGCTTTACGGTCCGCCCGGCACGGGCAAGACGCGGCTCGCGCGCGCGGTCGCCAATGAAAGCCATGCGAGCTTCTTCCACATCGCGGGACCCGAGATCATGGGCTCAGCCTATGGCGAGAGCGAGAAGCATCTGCGCGAGATATTCGAGCAGGCCGCGGCCGAGGCGCCCTCGATCATCTTCATCGACGAGATCGATTCGATCGCACCCAAACGTGGTCAAACGACCGGCGAAACGGAGAAACGGCTGGTTGCGCAATTGCTGACGCTGATGGACGGGCTCGAACCGCGTCAGAATACGGTGATTATCGCCGCGACCAACCGCCCCGAGGCGCTCGACGAGGCGCTGCGCCGCCCCGGCCGCTTCGACCGCGAAATCGTGATCGGGGTGCCCGACGAGCGCGGGCGCCGCGAGATTTTGGGCATCCACACGCGCGGCATGCCGCTGGGAGACAGGGTGGACCTCGACGAATTGTCACGCCAAACCTACGGCTTCGTCGGCGCGGATCTTGCCGCGCTCGCACGCGAAGCGGCGATCGAGGCGGTGCGGCGGATCATGCCGCGCCTCAACCTTGAGGACAAAACCATCCCACCCGATGTGCTCGACACGCTCTGCGTGACGCGCGAGGACTTTCAGGAAGCGCTGAAGCGCGTCCAGCCATCGGCAATGCGCGAGGTCATGGTCCAGGCCCCCAATGTCGGCTGGGACGATGTCGGGGGGCTGGACGAGGCGCAGGAAAGGCTCCGCGAAGGCGTTGAGCTGCCGCTAAAGGAGCCCGACGCCTTCCGCCGACTTGGCATCCGCCCGGCCAAAGGTTTCCTGCTCTACGGGCCACCAGGTACCGGCAAGACGCTGCTGGCCAAAGCGGTCGCACGCGAATCGCAGGCCAATTTCATCGCCACCAAATCCAGCGACCTGCTGTCCAAATGGTATGGCGAAAGCGAGCAGCAGATCGCGCGTCTATTCGCCCGCGCACGTCAGGTCGCACCCTGCGTGATCTTCCTGGACGAGCTCGACAGTCTGGTGCCGGCACGCGGTGGCGGGCTCGGCGAGCCGCAGGTGACCGAACGCGTGGTCAACACCATCCTTGCGGAGATGGATGGCCTCGAGGAATTGCAGTCGGTGGTGGTGATCGGCGCCACCAACCGGCCCAATCTGATCGACCCCGCTTTGTTGCGGCCTGGCCGGTTCGATGAGCTGATCTACGTTTCCGTGCCCGATCAGCCCGGGCGGCGGCGCATCCTCAGCATCCATACCGAAGGCATGCCGCTCGCTGCCGACGTCGATCTCGACCTGCTGGCGCGCAAGACGGAGCGTTTCACCGGAGCGGACTTGGAGGATCTGGTGCGGCGTGCCGGTTTGTTCGCGTTGCGGCAGAATCTCGGCGCAGCCGAGGTCAACGCGGACCATTTCGCGCATGCGCTGGAAGAGACGCGCGCCAGCGTCACCGAGGAGATGGAGCGCGACTATGAACAGATGGCCGCGCGACTGAAGCAGGACGCGCTCGCGATCGAGCCGATCGGCTTCATCGCGCCGGGCATGCTGCGGCCGCGCTACGAAACGAAGGGGGGAGGTTGAGCTGCAGGGCTCGCGCTGGCCTCTATTGCCGTCGACGGCAGGTGGGTTATCCTGCGGTGGCCACGCTTCGTCTCATGGAAGCCGATCTCGCATGGCCCGCTTCGCCGGCAAATGCGTCTGATCGCTTGCCAAGCCATGTCAGTTTTGCGACGGATCAGGCACGTATCAGGGTCAGAGGGGTTGTTTTGGCATGAATTCACCGGTCGCCGAGCAGGCGCTCAAGCGTATCGAGCGCCGCAGCCCGAGCAATGGCCCAGGCCCGCTTGCTATGTTCTTCAAGGGATTCCTGCGCCATCCCGTGATGGTCGGATCGATCATCCCGTCCTCCAAGAAGCTGATCCGCCACATGCTCTCGCGGACCGATTGGGCGAACACCCGCTTGTTCGTCGAATACGGGCCGGGGGTGGGTACCTTCTGCCAGGAAGTGCTCGACCGGATGGCGCCTGACGCGACCTATATCGCGATCGATACCAACCCCGATTTCATCGATTATCTCGCCCGCACGATCGTCGATCCGCGCTTCATCCCGGTTCTGGGCTCGGCGGCGGATGTTCGACGCATCATTCAAGATCACGGTCACCAGCACGCCGATTACGTGCTTTCCGGATTGCCCTTTTCGACGCTGCCGCCCGGCATCGGCCCCAAGATCGCCGAAGAAACGCAGGCTGTCCTGCGCGAGGGTGGCGCCTTCCTGGTCTATCAATTCTCGCCAAAAGTGCGCGATTTCCTGGCGCTGGCGTTCGAGCGCATCGATCATGCGTTCGAACCGATCAACATTCCGCCCGCCCAGCTTTATTGGGCCTGGAAAGACTGAACGCGTGTCCGCGGCATGCCAGCGGTCTGTCGCAGCACGAAATCGAGCAGCCAGAGCAGGCTCTTTGGGTGCGGTATCGCGGTGCCTTAAGTAAGTTCGTCATTCCCGCGAAGGCGGGAATCCATAATCCCTGGCTGCTGGGATCCATCTTAGACGGTTAAGTTTATGGATCCCGGCCTTCGCGGGGATGACGAGGATGGCGCTGACGCCCCTGCGGTTATCGATCGAGGCCGAAGCTCAGCCGCCGCGTGACCGAGGCGTCCACCACCGCCATCAGATAATAAGCCATTGCCCAGCGCAGGCGGGTAAGCAGTCCCGCGCGCTCGTGCGTAGCCGGCCGGATCTGCCGCGAATCGGCCATCTCGCCCTCGAAATAGCTGCGCATATAGGCCGCGAATTCGCGATCCTCGATCCGTAGCATGATCTCCAAATTGAGAAACAGGCTGCGCACGTCGAAATTGGCGGAGCCGATATGCACCACATCGTCGATCACGAACAATTTCGTGTGCAGCTTGAGCGGCTGATATTCAAACACCTTCACGCCCCGCGTCAGCAGGCGATGATAGGTGTGGCGCGCCGCCAAAATCGCCACCGCATGATCGGTTTTCGACGGTGCGATCACGCGTGCTTCGCCGCCGCGCCTGGGTACGCTTTCGATCGCGCGCATCATGCGCGGCGTCGGCGCGAAATACGCGGCGATCAAATCGAGCCGTTTGGCGGCTCGCACGTCGGCGCGGAGCGTCCGCGCCCAAGGGCTCAGCCGCCGCGTCGGGCCGCCCAGCAGCCAGCAGGCCTTGCCGTCACGCGGATTGCTCCATTGGCTGAGCGCGCGACGCAAGTCGCGCAACCGCGCACGTGGCTGGTGGGTCCAGCGGGCGAGCGCGTCGAAATAGCCGACCAGGCGCTTAGCCGCGGGTCCCTCGATCAAAATGCCGAGGTCGCGCCAGCCCTTCACGTCGTCGAAATAATCATCTTCGACGTTGAAGCCGCCGATGATCGCCTGTCCTTCGTCGGCGAGCGCCAGCTTCTGATGGTTGCGTAGCAAATAGCGTCGTCCGAATCGCGGCAGAAAATGGCAGACGTCCGCGCCGCGGCTTTCCAGCGGCTTGAAGAATTCGGGTCTTGCCGAGCTGCCGAAGCCGTCCACGATCAGCGAAACTTTGACCCCACGATCGAGCGCACGCTCCATCGCCGCACGCACCCGGCGCCCGATGTCGTCATCGGTATAGATGTAATAAAGCAGGCGCAGGCTGTGCCTGGCGCCATCTATCAGCCCAATCAAAGCGCTGAGCCGCTCATGGCCTTGGGCCAGCAGCGTGAGGCGATTGCCCTCGACCGTGAAATGCCGTTTTCGGCGGTTGGCCATGTTTCTTGGCGTTTTCGTTGACTCTGGCACAAGCTCGCCCTATCTCGCCCGCCTTCCAACACACCAAATGCTTGGTCAAGCGGAGCGTTCAGGATGGCGCGCGTTACCGTCGAGGATTGCGTCGACAAAATACCCAACCGGTTCGATCTGGTGCTGCTTGCAGCCCAGCGCGCCCGCCAGATTTCGGGCGGCGCCGAACTCACGATCGATCGCGACCGGGATAAGAATCCCGTCGTCGCCCTGCGTGAGATCGCCGAAGAAACGATCGTCCCCGATGATCTGAGCGAGGCGGTCGTCCAGACGCTGCAGCGCGTCCAGATCGACGAAGAGGACACCCCCGATGAGGTCGGCTCGCTCTCCGCGTCGGCCGAGGCGCTGCGCCTTACGGCCGCGGCTCCGCCGCGCACGCAGAATCTGGGCGCCGACTACGAATAAGCCGCGAGGCTTATTTCTCGAACGAATTCCGGGCCCGGCTCGAATGCGAGCCGGGCTCGTTTCATTTTCAGCGCTGACCGCTGGCTATCCTGAGTCGCGGCGGGAATGCTAAGCGGCCGCAATGGCCGCGCGTCCCCATCCCCGATCCACATCGTGAAGCGCTGGTTCGCCGACGGCGTGTTCCGCGCCATACTCCGCAACGCCGGTTATCTCGCTTCGGGTAAGCTCGCCGGCGCTTTGCTCGGCCTGATCTCGCTCGCCTGGGCGGGCCGCGGCCTGACCCCCGCGGCCTTCGGCGTGCTGATGATCGTCCACACCTATGCCAGCGGGGCGGGCGCGCTGGTCAAGTTCCAGACTTGGCAGTTCATCGTCCGCTATGGTGCCCCGGCCTTGCAGCGCGGCGACCGACGAACCGCGCGGGACGCGATCCGCTTCGCCTTTGGGCTCGATATAACAAGCGGGCTGATCGGTATGGCGCTGGCGATGATCGCGCTGCCGCTGCTTGCCGAACGCCTCGGCATCAAGGGTCAGGCTTTCGGCCTTGCCCTGGCTTATTGCACGCTCGTTCCGACCATGTCGTCCGCAACCGCCGTCGGCGTGCTGCGTCTCCTTGACCGGTTCGACCTGATTGGCGGACAGCAGATCGTAACACCCGTGCTGCGCGCAGCCGGCGCGAGCATCGCCTATTTCGGCAATCTCGGTTTCACCGGCTTCGTCGTCACCTGGTATGTCGCCGATATCGTCGGCGACCTTGTCCTATGGGCGCTTGCCGCGCGCGAGCTGAAGCGCCGCGACATGCTCGACGCTTTCAAGCCAGGCCTGTTCGGCACCGCACGAAGGCTGCCGCGCGCTTGGAGCTTCGTGTGGACGACCAATATCGCTCAATCGATCAATTCAGCCTGGGGCCCGCTCAGCAACCTGGTCGTCGCAGGCACGTTAGGGCCGGTTGCCGCAGGGCTCTACAAGATCGCGAGCACCCTGATGGATTCAACCGCCAAGCCTGCCAACCTGCTCAGCCGCGGCTTCTACCCGGAGATCATGCGGCTCGATCCGAGCAGCAAGCAGCCGTGGCGGCTGGGCGCGCGCATGGCAGCCCTCTCCGCTTGCCTCGGCGTCGTCGTGATCCTCCTGGTCATGGTCGGGGGAAAGCCCGCGGTGGGCTTCATCTTCGGCCACAAATATATCGGCGCATTTGGTCTGCTGCAGATCATGACCTGGTCACTCGTCGTCTCCACCGCCGCCTTCCCGCTCGAATCCCTGCTCTACATGGTCGATCGTCAGCGGACCGCTCTCGCTGCGCAGACCATGTCCGCAATCTTTTATCTGGGATTGCTTTATCTGTTCACCCGCTGGTTCGGGTTGAGCGGCGCGGGCTTCGCCTTTCTTTTCGGGACGATCACGACCGCGCTGTTGATGCTGATTCCCACGATCGGAAGCTATCGCCGCCGTGCTGATTACCGCCCCCACCCCCACGCGGCACCGCCCGATGCGGGGGACGAGCCGGTCGTCGCGCTGCAATGAGCAGCGCCATGGCTGATCGCCCTTCATCGTGGATGATCGTCGGCGGATTACTGCTGCTCGCGCTCGGCCTCGCTTGCTGGTGGCTCGGCGCCGATCCTGCACTGCACCGCGCATTGCGCCTGGCGGGCCCCGCTGCACCGAATATCGTACTGCTGACCGATCTCGGCGGGCTGGCAGTGATGGGCCCGCTCGCGCTCGCCACGTTGATTCTGCTGTTGTGGCTGCGGCGGGGTGCCGACGCACTTTGGCTGACGCTGACGATCGTCAGCGGTCGGCTGGCCGTCGAAGGGCTCAAGCTGGTGATGATGCGGCCACGCCCCCCGCGGCTCGATTGGCTGGAGATTGTCAAGTCCTGGAGCTTCCCCAGTTCCCACAGCGCCGGCACGATGATGACCTGCCTCGCGCTCGCCTTACTGTTCGGGCGCAATCGCGTGGCAATGGCGGCAGCATTGCTGGGGGCGCTGGTGATCGGCTGGACCCGCGTCGCCTTGGCGGTCCATTGGCCGAGCGACGTCCTCGCCGGTTGGGGTTTCGGACTGTTGTGGATGGGCATTTCGCTGCACGCCTATCGCGCATTGGTGCCCCAGCCTGATCCGCTGCGTCCGATCGAGCGGACTACCCGATAAGCTAAAAGCGATGGACCGTTTTCTGCTGATTCTGCAGCGTTAACGTCGTCGATGGTGCCGGCCGTCGGACTCGAACCGACGACCTACCGCTTACAAGGCGGTTGCTCTACCAGCTGAGCTAGGCCGGCCCATGCGCGCCCAATGCTTCAGACGCGCGCAAAAAGCCAGATGATCTGATGCAGACCGTCATCAGTTTTCGACACGCAAGGCGGCCAGCCGCGTCGCCAGCCCTAAGTGGCGAATAACCCGACCTAATTCGCATCGGGCCACGCCCGTTCCGCATGGCGGCGGCTCAGGGCCGCGCCACGCTTCGCCGCAGCCGTTAAGATGACGCCATATTGTAAGCATTGCATTCACATATTGAAACGGTAAGTTGCCGGCGGAATTAATAATACAAGAGGGAGGGATGAACGTGATTGAACCGAGGAATGCCCGCGTCGCGCTTCGAGGCGGAGCGTCTCTTTGTGCGATTCTGACAGGGTTGATCTCTGCAGGCGGGGTCAGCGCACAGGCGGTGTCCACGCCGTCACAAGGCGCGCCCTCCACCGCGGCGGCAACAACAGCCCAGCCAGGCGATCAGGAGACTGCCAGCGAAATCGTCGTGACCGGCTTCCGCGCCAGCCTTGGCAGCGCACTCAACGCCAAGCGTAACGAGGCGTCCGCGATTGACGTCATCAAGGCCGAGGACATTGCCGATTTCCCCGACAACAACTTGGCGGAATCGCTGCAGCGCATTCCTGGCGTGTCGATCAACCGCGTGGGCGGTGAAGGGCGCGCGATCACGGTGCGCGGATTGTCGGGCAGTTTTACCCGGGTGCGCGTCAACGGCATGGAAGCGCAGGCAATATCCGGGGCGACAACTTCCGATCGCGGTATCAATACCGGCCGCGGTTTCGACTTCAACGTCTTCGCGTCGGAGCTGTTTAACAATCTCGTTGTGCGCAAGACCGCGGACGCCGAGACAATTGAGGGCTCGCTTGGCGCGACGGTCGATCTGAACGTTGCCCGGCCCTTCGACTATAAGGGCTTCACGCTNGCCGCCAGCGGACAGGCGGGCTACAACACCCTTGCCAAGAACGTCGATCCAAAACTNACCGGGCTCGTGGCCANCACATGGGAGACCGGAATAGGGCGCATCGGCGTACTCGTTTCCGCTGCCTACAGTCGGCGCCATTATTACGAGGATCAATTCGGATCGGGCGGCTGGAATCCCGCAACCGTCGACGGCGGGTTCTGCTCGCCTGTGGGCGTGACACCGGTGTCCCCGGCGCTCAATTCAACCCAGGGTACGACCGCGACGGATTGCGTCGCGGGCGTTGCCCGTCCGCCTGCCAACGACACCAATTATGCGCTGGTCAATCGTTCGACGGTATTCTTGCCNCGCTTGCCGCGTTACGGCCGCTTCGATCACCACCAGAAGCGGCTGGGGATCACCGGATCGCTGCAGTGGGAACCTGCNCCNGGCCTCGAGATTGGCGGCGACCTGCTCTATTCGGACTATAAGGTGTTCCGGCAGGAAAATTGGCTCGAAGGCTTCTCGTTCGCGCGCGCGATCGCGCCGCCTAATTACGGTAAGCCGCAGACCGCCATCCGCGAAGCGATCTTGCGCAATGCCGGGATCAGCCACACGCAAGGGGTCAATAACGGCCAACAGGTTTACGACATCGATTATGGCGTGTTCGACGGCGTCGACGTGCGGTCCGACACCCAATATGACCGCTTCCGCAGCCGATTCACGCAGTACACAGTGCACGGCAAATACGACGTGACCGACCGTCTGAAATTTTCGGTGTTGGGTGGCATCGCCAAGACCAACTTCGATCAGACCGACCAGACGACTTTTCTCTTCGGGCGCAACAACAGNCGGCAGACGATCGACTTCCGCCAAAATCGCAACCAGCCGACCATAAGCTACGGNTTCGACGTGACCGACGTATCACAGTTTACGCTCGCTCCTGGCAGTGCGGAAATCCGTGCCACGCCTTCCTTCGTCGACAACAAGAATAAGCTCGTGGAGGCGAACGCGTCCTGGAAGGCATTCGATCTGGTCACTTTCAAGGCCGGCGTCCATTATGATCGCTTCGATTTCAGCGTCACTCCTTATCAGCGCCCCAACAATTTCCTGGTGCCGACGCTGACCACGGCCGAGCTTACCCCGCTCACCCGCAAGGTGACAGGTTTCGGGGATGGATTACGCGACAATGTCTTTCCGGCCAGCTGGATCGCGATCAACTACCCCGCCTTCGCCAAGAAATATGGGCTCGACAATTATACGGGCGACTTCGCACTCGTTCAGAACCTCAGCGGCACCCGGCGCGTGCGTGAGGACGTGCTGTCCGCCTTCGGGCAGATGGACTTCAACCTGAAGGANGCCGGCATCCCGGTGCGCGGCAATGTCGGCCTTCGTTANGCGCAGACCAAGCTNGATTCGACCGGNTATTCGACGTCGCTGGGACGCTTCGTCAACGCCAGCCACGATTATGACGATTGGCTGCCCTCGATCAACCTGGTGGGCGAGATCACGGACAAGCTGCTGGTGCGCGCAGCAGCGGCGAAGGTGATCACGCGGCCCGAGCTTTCTTTCCTCAGTCCCGGGGCAAGCGTGACGATCAGCGGCACGCCGAGCATCAACGGCGGCAATCCAGCGCTCGAGCCGATCCGGGCGAATACGTTCGACACTTCGGTCGAATGGTATTTCGCACGCAACTCGGTGCTTTCAGCCGCCTTCTTCTACAAGGACATCAAGTCCTACATCCAGAACCAGGCCCAGCAGATGACCTTCGCGCAGACGGGCTTGCCGCTGGAGCTGCTGAATAACAGCGGCCTCGACCCGAACGTGACCTTGTTCACGGTGAACCAGGCCCGCAACACGCCGGGCGGGCCGCTCAAGGGCTTCGAGATCAATTACCAGCAGGCCTTCACTTTCCTGCCCGGTTTCTTGCAGAATCTGGGCGCGCTCGTGAACTACACACACGTGGAATCGAAGATCACCTATTATCTCGCGGCGAGCGCGAACAACACGACCAAGCGCGACCTGCTCGGTCTATCGCGCAACGCATATAATGCGACGCTCTATTATGAAGATAAGAAGCTGAGCGCGCGCATATCGGCCGCCTACCGCGGGCCATATATTATCGCGCTTCCTGCGAACAATCCGCTCCAGGATCTGGAAGGAGTCGACAAGTCACTGGTATTCGACCTGTCGGCGTCGTACCAGCTTACCCGACAGGTGAAGCTGACGTTCGAAGCGCTGAACCTCTTCGACCGTTTCTATCGGCAGTATATCGACTCTGATCGCGACAGCACCTTCGTATACAGCCACACTGGGCCGCAATATTATCTGGGAGTGCAGTTCCGCTTCTAGGACAGCGGGATCGCCGGACCGGGCGCAATGCCCGGTCCGGTCAAACCGTGAAGCTCTCGCCGCAGCCGCATGTGCCCTTCGCATTGGGATTCTGGAAGACGAACCCTGCGGTGAAATCGTCCTCGACCCAGTCCATCCGGCTGCCGATAAGATAGAGCAAGCTCGCGCCGTCGATATAAAGATCGCCGCCAGGAGTTGTGACCTTCTCGTCGAGCGGATTGGCGCTGGTGATATAATCGACCGAATAAGCCAGCCCCGAGCAACCGCGGCGGGGTGTCGAAAGCTTGACCCCGATAGCATCGGCCGGCGCCTCGCCCATCAGCTTGGCGATGCGCGCTTCGGCCGATGGCGTCAGCGTCAATGCGGCGGGGCGGGCGCGGAGCGTGCTTGCCATCACAGCATCCCCAATTCGAGCTTGGCCTCGTCGGACATCTTCTGCGGATCCCAAGGCGGGTCCCAGACGAGGTTGACCTCGGCAAGGCCCACCCCCGGCACCGATCCGACGCGCAATTCCACCTCGCCCGGCATCGATTCCGCAACGGGGCAGTGCGGCGTGGTCAGCGTCATCGTTACCGCGACATGGCCGTCGTCGGTGATATCCACCCCATAGATCAGGCCGAGATCGTAGATGTTGACCGGAATCTCCGGGTCATAAATCTCCTTGAGCGCATCGATCACGCGTTCGTAGAGATCGCCGCCAATCTCGGCCGGCCGCTGCGGCGGCCGGGGCTGGAGAAAGCCCTCCAAATAATCCTTGGTTCGTTCGAGTGCGGCATCCGCAGGGTGCGCATCCTCGACGCGCGCCTTGGGTGGCGCGGGCGGCGCTGCGCCGATCTCTTCGATCTCGATCTTGCGTTCCTGATTCATCCGAAGATTCGCCTCACGCGTTCGATACCCTTCACCAAAGCGTCCACGTCGGCCGGACCGTTATAGACGCCAAAGCTTGCGCGGGCCGTCGCCGGTACACCGAGCGCCTCCATCAGCGGCTGCGCGCAATGGTGGCCGGCGCGGATCGCAACCTGTGCCTCATCCAATATGGTGCCGACATCGTGGGGATGAACCCCCTCGACCGCAAAGCTGACGATGCCCGCCGAATCCTCCGGGCCGAACAGCGTCACGCTGTTGAGATTGCGCAACGCATCGCGCGTCTGATGCACCAGGGCGGTTTCATGCGCGTGAATGGCTTCGAGCCCGATCGATTCCACATAGTCGATCGCGGCGTGGAGCCCGAGCGCGCCGACGATATGCGGCGTCCCCGCCTCGAACCGGGTCGGCGGCGGCGCATAGGTCGTGCGTTCGAACGTCACTTTGTCGATCATCGATCCGCCACCTTGATAAGGCGGCATCGCCTCCAGCAACTCAGGCCGCGCCCACAGGCAGCCGATGCCGGTCGGGCCGTAAAGTTTATGTCCGGAAAAGACATAGAAGTCGCAGCCGAGCGCAGCCACGTCGACACCAAGCCGCGGCACCGCCTGACAGCCGTCGACCAGCAGCTTCGCACCCACGCTGTGGGCCAGATCCGCAGCGCGCCGTACGTCGAGCACTGAACCCAGCACGTTCGAAACATGCGCAAGCGCCAGCAATTTGTGCTGCGGCGTCAGCATCGCCGCGGCGGCATCGAGGTCGATCTTGCCGTCGGCAGTCAGCGGCGCGACATCGATTTCGATGCCGGTACGATCGCGAAGCAGCTGCCACGGCACGATATTCGAATGATGTTCGAGCTGGCTGAGCAGGATGCGATCGCCGGATTTCAGGAAGGTCCCGGCCCAGCTGGAGGCCACCAGGTTGATCGCCTCGGTTGCTCCCCGCACGAACACGATCTCGTCCGCCGAACCCGCACCGATGAACTGCGCCACGCGCCGCCTTGCCGCTTCGTAGGCGAGCGTCATGTCGGCCGAGCGCTGGTAAACGCCGCGATGCACGGTGGCATAGGTTTCGCCATAGGCGCGAGCGATCGCGTTGAGCACGGGCTTAGGTTTTTGCGCCGTGGCGGCGGTATCAAGGTAAGCCCAGCCCTGCGGGATGGCCGGAAAATCGGAAACGAGGTCGAGCGGGGCACTCTCCCCCTCGCTGCCCAGGGAGGGCGTTGGGGAATGGGTAACGCCGTTAGGGGATGGATCCTGTGTGGAAGCACCTACCCCAATCCCTCCCTCGGTAGGGTTGGGCTCAGTCGTCGTCACGCCGCTCACAGCAACGTCTCCAGCGCCGCATCGATCGCGGCTGTAAACCGCTCCTCATCCGGCGAACCGTCGAACAGCCCGCTCACGAATGCGCGCAGCAGCAGCGCCTTGGCCTGGGCTTGAGGCAGGCCGCGGCTGGCGAGATAGAAGAGCGCCTGCGCGTCGAGCTCGCCCACGGTCGCGCCATGCGCGCATTTCACGTCGTCAGCGAAGATTTCGAGCTCGGGCTTGGCATTGGCGGTCGCGCCGCGATCGAGCAGCATCGCCTTCACCGACTGTGATGCGTCGGTCTTCTGCGCATCGCGCGACACTGCGACCTTGCCGACGTAGGACACGGTGCCCTTGCCGCCGGCAATCGAGCGCACGGTCTGGCGGCTGGTAGCATTGGCTTCGAAATGGCGCACGATGGTGACCAACTCGATCGTCTGCTCACCGCCTGCGATCATCGCCGCGTCCAATTCGAACGAGGCGCCTTCGTAAAGCGTCACGTCGAGCGCGATCCGTCCGAACTGCCCGCCCGCATTGACCAGCTGCATCGCGAACGACGCGCCGACGCCGACCTCGATCGTGAAGTCGCGCACCACGACCTGCCCGGTCGGAGCGTCCTGAACTAGACTCAGCCGTTCGGCTTTGCCCGCCGGCACGATCACCTTGTCCGGCACGGGCACCGGCCAGATGCGCTCGAGCGCTTTCAGGTCGCTATAACGCCAAGCCTCGTCACGCTTGGTGGGGAGGGTGCTCATGCCACCCTCTCCCGCAAGGGGAGAGGGGCCGTCACGCCGCAATCTCCGTATAACCTTCGGCCTCGAGCTGGTGCGCAAGCTCAGGCCCACCCGAACGCACGATGCGCCCGCCCGCGAGTACGTGAACGAAGTCCGGCCGTACATAATCGAGCAGCCGCTGATAGTGCGTGATCAGCAATACCGCCTTGTCGGGCTTGCGCATGATCGCATTGATGCCGGCACCCACCGCACGCAGCGCGTCGATATCCAGCCCACTGTCGGTCTCGTCCAGGATGGCGAGCTTGGGGTCGATAATCCCCATCTGCACCATTTCGGCGCGCTTCTTCTCGCCGCCAGAAAAGCCGACATTCACCGGACGCTTGAGCATTTCCGGATCAAGCCCAAGCGCATTCGCCTGCGCGCGCGCCAGCTTGATGAAATCGCCGCCCGACAAGGGCTCCTGCCCACGAGCACGCCGCTGCGCGTTGAGTGCCTCGCGCAGGAACTGCAGATTGGAAACGCCGGGGATCTCGACGGGATATTGAAAGCCCAGGAACAGGCCCGCCGCTGCGCGCTCGTGCGGTGCCATTTCGAGAAGATCTCGGCCATCGAACACAGCCGACCCTTCGGTAACCTCGTAGCCAGGCCGACCCGCGAGCACATAGCCGAGGGTCGACTTGCCCGCACCGTTCGGGCCCATGATCGCATGCACTTCGCCGGCCTTCAACTCGAGGCTGAGGCCCTTAAGGATGGGCTTGCCGTCGACTTCGGCGTGAATATTCTCGATTTTCAGCATCTTACTTTCTGTCGTCATGTGCGGCGAGGTCATGCGACGATCTCCGGGCTCCGCACCCGATCCTGCCCTGCATGCAGAACATATCGTTTGCTGATGCGATCAACCGGAGTTCCATCCTTCAACGGTATGGCGCGCTCGATCTGGTAGTCCGCGAAACCCAACTTGCCGTAGAAAGCGAGGCCGCCTTCATTGTCGGCGCGGATCGTTGCGTTGATGCCGGTCAGGCCAAGCTCCAGGGCACGCGCCCGGGTAGCAGCGAACAGAGCGGTGCCGACACCGCGCTGCGTCCCCCCGACGCGCGAGAATGTACCGACATCACCCCAATCCGGGCCGAGATCGCGGTTGCGGCACAGCGTCTGAAACCCTTCGATCCGTCCAGTCTCACCATCCAGTGCCACGAAGCAGCACAGCACGTCCGGCCCGGTCAGATAGACGTCCGCCAAATGTTGGGGCGAATAAGGCGTTTCCAGCGCGGTGGTCCCGCCGCGCGCAATGATGGCGTTGAGGAGGTCCGCCGCCTCCGCGGCGTCCGAGCTGCGAACCGGCCGAATGACTATTCCGGTCATCCGACAGAGCCCTCCAGGCTAATCCCCAGCAACTTCTGCGCCTCGACCGCGAATTCCATCGGCAGCTGCTGCAGAACTTCCTTGGCAAAGCCGTTGACGATCAGGGCAACCGCCGTCTCCTGATCCAGCCCGCGCTGCAGCGCGTAGAAAAGCTGGTCGTCGCTGATCTTGCTGGTCGTCGCCTCGTGCTCGATCTGCGCGCTGGGATTCTTCACCTCAATATAGGGCACGGTGTGCGCGCCGCATTCGTGGCCGAGCAGCAGGCTGTCGCACTGGGTGAAGTTGCGTACCCCCTCCGCGGTCGGGCCGACGCGCACCAGCCCGCGATAGGTGTTGTTGGATTTACCCGCCGAAATGCCCTTCGACACGATGGTCGAGCGGCTGCCGCGTCCCAAATGGATCATCTTGGTGCCGGTATCGGCCTGCTGGTAATTGTTGGTCACTGCGACCGAATAGAATTCGCCGACGCTATTCTCCCCCGCCAGCACGCAGCTCGGATATTTCCAGGTGACCGCGCTGCCCGTCTCGACCTGGGTCCAGCTCACCTTGCTGTTCTTGCCCTGGCAGAGCGCACGCTTGGTCACGAAATTATAGATGCCGCCGCGGCCCTGAGCATCGCCCGGATACCAGTTCTGCACGGTCGAATATTTGATCTCCGCATCGTCCAGCGCGACCAGCTCAACCACCGCCGCATGGAGCTGGTTCTCGTCGCGCATCGGCGCGGTGCAGCCTTCGAGATAGGAGACGTAAGCGCCCCTGTCGGCGACAATCAAAGTGCGTTCGAACTGGCCGGTATTGGCGGCGTTGATGCGGAAATAGGTGGAAAGCTCCATTGGGCAGCGCACGCCTTCGGGCACATAGACGAAGGTGCCGTCGGAGAAGACCGCGCTGTTGAGCGCTGCGAAATAATTGTCATGGATCGGCACCACCTTGCCGAGCCACTTCCGCACCAGATCGGGATATTCGCGGATCGCCTCGGAGAT
>JGI24739J22299_10000162_pt1 | contig 21912 bp, 24 predicted proteins | sample KBSCornC5_FD_22299 | JGI IMG/M metagenome (IMG submission 22299)
CGCAGGACCTGTCCGACGAGGTGTGCGAGGCGATTGGCGGTGGTGACGCGCTCGTTACGCAAGCCAGCGGATTTCTCGCGATCTCCGATCTCGGTATTCTGGTCGATGAGGATCGGCCGGAACTCAAATTCCCGGCATTCACCGCGCGTTTTCCTGAACGTATCCGCGAACATGGCGGCGATTGCTTTGCGGCGATCCGATCGAAGGACATCATCGTCCATCATCCCTATGAGAGTTTCGATGTCGTGCTCGCCTTCCTGCGTCAGGCGGCGGCGGATCCGGACGTGGTTGCGATCAAGCAGACGCTCTATCGTGCCGGCAAGCAGTCGGCGGTCATCCGCGCGCTGATAGATGCGGCCGAGGCAGGCAAATCCGTCACCGCCGTCGTCGAACTCAAGGCGCGCTTCGACGAGGAACAGAACCTGATGTGGGCCGCCTCGCTTGAACGCGCGGGCGTGCAGGTCGTCTACGGCTTCATCGATTGGAAGACCCACGCCAAGGTCTCGATGGTCGTCCGCCGCGAAGGGGAGGGGTACAAGACCTACTGCCACTTCGGCACCGGCAACTATCATCCGGTTACGGCACGCATTTATACCGATCTGAGCTTCTTCACCGCCGATCCGCGCGCTGGGCGCGATGCGGCTCAGATGTTCAACTACATCACCGGCTATGTAGAACCGCAGAAGATGGAGCTGGTCACGCTCTCTCCCGGCGGCCTGCGCGAGGAANTGGGCCGGCTGATCGATGCCGAGATCGACCATGCCCGCGAAGGGCGCGAGGCGGCGATCTGGGCGAAGATGAANTCGCTGGTTGATCCCGCCATCATCGAGAAGCTGTATCGGGCGAGCGCTGCGGGCGTTGAGATCGATCTCGTCGTGNGGGGCATCTGCTGCCTGCGCCCCGGCGTGCCCGGTCTTTCCGAGAATATCCGCGTCAAATCGATCGTCGGCCGTTTCCTTGAGCATAGCCGGATCGTCGTGTTCGGCAACGGCAAGGCGCTGCCCAGCCGCGACGCCAAGGTTTACATCTCTTCGGCCGACTGGATGCCGCGCAACTTCGATCGCCGCGTCGAATATATGATGCCGATCGAGAATCCGACGGTGCATGCGCAGGTGCTCGATCAGGTGATGGTCGCCAACCTGATCGACGACGAGCAGAGCTGGCAGCTGTTTCCGGACGGCAGCTATGAACGGGTGAAGCCGGGCAACCGTCCGTTCAACCTCCACCGCTATTTCATGATCAATCCGTCGCTTTCCGGACGCGGCGCGGCGCTGGAGCGGAGCGGATCGGTGCCGAAACTCACCTTCCGCCGTAGCCGATAGCTTTTCGAACTTTCATCACGACCGGGAATCAGGCTAGGGGCGCGTCATGTCAGCGGTAGCCCCGTTCCGCCACACGAAGGCTGCCGCCTCGCCGTCCGGGCGCACCGGCATCATCGATATCGGGTCCAACTCGATCCGTCTGGTCGTCTTCGACGGCCCGGCGCGCTTCCCGGCGGCCCTGTTCAACGAGAAGGTGATGGCTGGACTCGGCCGCGACCTGGGCGAAGGTGGCACGCTTGATCCGCAAGCGGTCGAGCGCGGGCTGGACGCGTTGCGCCGTTTTCGCCTGCTGATTGATGAGATGGACGTTTCGCGAGTACGCACCGTGGCGACTGCAGCGGTCCGNGATGCCGCCAATGGCAGCGCATTTCTCGATCAGGTCCGCGATCTCGGCTTCATGCCCGAGCTTCTCTCAGGCGAGCAGGAGGCCAAGCTTTCCGCGGAAGGTGTGCTTTCGGGCATTCCGGATGCGCAGGGGATCGTCGGCGATCTTGGCGGAGGCAGCCTGGAACTTGTCCCGATCGGCGAGAACCGGGTGTACGAGGGCGTATCCTTCCCGCTCGGCATCTTCAGGACGGGTGCCCTGCGCGCCAAGGGGCCGGGCGCGATCGACCGGCACGTTGAGAAGTTGCTGCGCAAGACAGGCTGGCTGGGCAGGGGGACNGGATTGCCCTTCTACATGGTCGGCGGTTCGTGGCGCGCGCTGGCGCGTCTGGACATGCATCTGTCGGATTATGCCCTCCCGATCGTGCACGGCTACACCATGCCTGCGGAGGAAGCNCAGCGGCTCGTTCGCGTGCTCGCGCATATCGCTCCGAAGAGTCTGCGCGCGGTTGAGGGTCTGTCTCCCTCACGTATCCCCGCNNTGGTCGATGCCGCAGCCCTGCTCGCCGCCCTCGTCAAATATCTCGGTTCGAACGCGCTGGTTGTCTCTGCCTATGGGCTGCGTGAAGGCCTGCTCTATGACGATCTGTCCGAAGATGTTCGGGCGCTTGATCCGTTGATCTGCGCGGCTCGGGAAGAGGGCCGGTTGCGCGGTCGCTTCCCGGAGCATGGCGACCTGCTGGATCAATGGATCGCACCGCTGTTCGAAGGCGAGACCCCGGGCGACGCTCGGCTGCGGTTAGCGACCTGCCTGCTCGCGGATATCGGCTGGCGGGCGCACCCCGAGTTCCGTGCGGAACGCGGCCTCGATGCTGGTCTGCACGAGAATTGGCCGGCGATCGATGCGCGCGGGCGCGGGATGATCGCGCATGCCCTCTATGTGAATTTCGGCGGCACTGGACGCGATCCGGTGATCGCGAAGCTATGCACGCCGGATGATATCGCGCTGGCGGAGCGCTGGGGGCTTGCGCTGCGTCTCGGTCAGCGTCTGTCCGGCGGCATCGGCCGTCCGCTGGAAATGACCCGGCTGTGGCAGGAGGACAAAATCCTCAAGCTCGCGATCCTTCGCGAGGATGCGGCACTTTTCGGCGAAATCGTCGAACGGCGCCTCAAGACATTGGCCCAGGCGTGCGGCTGCGCGGCCGAGCTTGTGATCGAAGGCTGATACCAGCTGCTGGGGGTCTTCAGTCGTCATCCCAGCGAAAGCTGGGATCCATTACTTTCCTGGAATAAGGAAATGAAATTCCAGCATTCGCTGGAATGACGAATCTAATTCCGCATCCGCAGTACGGCTGAGGGGGCGTCCTTCTTGATCTTGCCGACCGTCCATGCGATCACCTTGTTGGCGCCCACTGTCTTGGCGCCATCTTCCTGATTTTGCGCTACGATCTCGGCATTGGTGGTGAGCGTGAAGGTGCCCTCGGCCTTGTCGCTCGGATCGTTCATCATCGGCATCGCGCCGCCCGCAGGTCCGCCTTGCCCCGGCGCCATGCCGAAGCCGGGGGCCCGGACCCGCACCGTGCCATCCTTGCGGACTTCGATGGCGATGAACGGCATCATCACCTCGGCGTCGGTGTTGAACGGATAGGTGAAGTTGGTGGTGAGCGTGCCCTTCACCGCATAATCGACATCGAACAGGCCGTTGCCGCGATAGACCACGGAGCGATAGCCATATTCCTTCGTCAGAGCGGCCGCGATCGCGCGGTTCTTTTCCTCGCGCTCCTTCGCCTTGGTGACCTTTTCCCTGGCTTTCTCGGCGGCTGCGGCCTTTTCCTCGGGCGTTGCGTCGGCCTTAAGCGGTTCGTCGGGCGACATGTTCTCGGACGGATCGCTCGCGATCACCTGGCCCTTGTAGGCGAAGGAGAAGCTCCGATCGGCGTTGATGGTGAGATCGGACACGAACTTGCCCGGCACCAGCAGACACCCCGACAGCAGCAATGGCAGCACGCAGGCTAATGCCAGACGGCGAAGCATCATCATCGTCCATTCTCCCCTTTTTCGCGCGTCGCCTCCGCATAGAGCGCGATCGCCGCGGCATTCGAGATGTTGAGGCTCTCGACGCGCGGGCTGATCGGCAGCTTGGCGAGCTCGTCGCAATGCGCCTCGGTATTCTGCCGCATTCCTTCACCTTCGGAGCCGAGCACGAGCGCGATCTTGGCCGTTCCCATCGCCTGCGCGAGCGTTTGACTGGCGTGTCCGGTCAGTCCGATTCGCCAGAAACCAGCCTCACCAATCTCGTCCAGCGCCCGGGCGAGATTGACCACCCGCGCCCAGGGGACAAGTTCCAGCGCGCCTGATGCCGCGCGTGCGAGCGCGCCGGATTCCGGCGGCGCATGACGATCCTGGGTCACGATTCCGAGTGCGTCGAACGCCGCCGCCGAGCGCAGCACCGCGCCGACATTATGCGGGTCAGTCACCTGATCGAGCACGATCAGGGGGCGATGGCTATCCACGCCGCGCTCGAGCAATTCGCTCAGCCAGATATCTTCAAGCGGCTCGACTTCCGCCACCAATCCCTGATGGGGCGCGTCCTGCGGCACCAGCCGGCCAAGATCCGCCACATCGGCATAGGTCACGGGCAAGACCGGCGGCAGGTCGAGCGCCGTCAGCGCCTCGCGCGTGCCCCAGATTCGCCGGACGGTGCGTGCCGGATTCGCCAGCGCGGCGAGCACGGCGTGCCGCCCCCAGAAACGTGGACGGCTGGCCGGCGCCACGGATGGTCTGTGTCCCCTTCGCATCGGTCCTCATTTCCACGGGTGGCACCGGGACGCAAGTTGCCACATGCTTCGTGATCTTGCTGCCAGCCGCCGTTGACAGGCGCGTGCCCTTTCGCCATTGAGCCGCCTCGCCTCCGGGACAGGTGGCCGAGTGGTTAAAGGCAGCAGACTGTAAATCTGCCCGCGTGAGCGTACGCTGGTTCGAATCCAGCCCTGTCCACCAAAAGCTCGAGAGCGTTCATCCTGCGGGATCTGCTCTGCGCAGTTTTGAACATTACTCTTGGAAATTCGTTGGTAAGGCGTTGTTTCCAAGAGTGAACTGTCGATCAGCTCGGATGTGCGCCTCATGACGGATCAACCTCGCTCCCCGCAAATATCCGGGACGATCGAGCTTCGCCGGAATCCCCGGTCCGAAGGGCCGATTCCCGCGACGCTGCGTCTGAGCACCACCAAGGCGATCCAAATCGCCCTGAGCGATCTTTCGATAACCGGCTTTCGGGCCGTCTGGGCCAATAAGGTGGCAAAGGACGATGTGCTCTGGTTGCGCCTGCCCGATCTGGCGCCGCTCGAGGCGCGGGTGATCTGGAGCGATCACAAATCGCTGGGCTGCGCGTTCGTGAATCCGCTCCATCCCGCCGTGCTGAGCGCGATCGTGGCCAAATCGCAGCGCTGACGCCAAAAAAAGGGCCGGCAAAGCCGACCCCGAAGTCTTAGGAGAGGATGCCTGAAAGGCAGCTTCTATGTCGCACCGCAGCATTTATTTCGCAAATGCAAAAAATCGCACATGCTGATCGATGCATCCGATAAACGACCTCTGCGTAAGCAAACGACGGATAAGCGGGTGCGTTCGGCGCGAAACGGCATTCGAACGCCAGCTCCCGGCGCTCCATAGTCAGAGATATTGGTCCCAGTGCCGGTAGACGGGCTCGGGCGCTTCGAACGGGCGATCCGCCTTGTCGAGCTCCATATAGGGCGCGGCTTCGATATCTTCCCGGGTTATGCCCACATAATAGCCGTGAAGATCGCGGTCATAGGTCAGCATCGCCCATGGGATCGGATAGATGCGATTGCCGAAGCCCAGAAAACCGCCGAACGACATCAAGGCGTAAGCCGCCTGTCCGCTGGTCTTGTCGATCATGATCGAGTGGATGGAACCGATTTTCTCGCCCCGCCGGTCGAACACGGGTGTGCCTTCCACGCGCAGCGAGGATATGAGATTGTGGTTCGTGACATCGGTTCGAATTTCGTCAGCCATGGTTACCTCCACGGCCCCCCACGCCCGTACCGATTACTAGGGCGACATCATGCACCAAAAGCGCTGAGTCGGCTAGGGATTCACGGTCGCGCGACGCGCGGCGCCAGCGTCAACGCCCCGCGCGTCCTGCGTGACCGCAGGCTCATCCCGACAAAGCCCGCGCCGAACAGCATGATCGCCCAGGCTCCCGGCTCGGGAACCGCAGCGACGGTGAGTTGCGTGGCCNAAAGCCCGGCCGATTCATAATAGACGGTCGTCGAGGAGCGGTCCTGCCCGAGATAGCCGGTCAGGAACGATCCGACNCTGCCGGGCGCAAGATCGAAGGTTCCGGTCTCGCGATAGTCGATTGAGGTGAAGTCCGGACTGAGCAGCGACAGATCGAGCTGATCGATCGAGTTTCCGCTGTAGCCATAGACGATACCGCAGCAGACATTGTGCCGATCGAACCCCATCGAGAAGGAAAGGGCGCCGGCCGCGAGATCCTTGCCGACCGAACCGAGATCGAGCTCCTGGATGAATTCCCCGGTCGGATCACCCACGCCATCGACGCCGTAAGGCTGGAGGAAATCGCCGCTGCGGATCGTGTAGCTGTAGGAACCCGTCTGGAAGGTCGCTGACACGGGCGGGCGCGTGGCGGTCGAATATTGGCCGCCGCCCTTGGCGTAGGATGTGTTGACGCCATAATCATATTGGGCGGTAGGCAGCGCGTCGTTGACCAGGAAGCTCAGCGTGAAGGCCTCTCCGACGGGCAGGGTCGCGCCTTCATAGCCGTAGAGATCGATCACGTCGTTCGTGGTTGTGCCGGTGATGGTGTAGAGGAATTGCGCGGCCGGAGCCGCGCTCCCGGAGGTCAGCAATGACATGGCGCCGATCGCCAAAGCGACGGTTCTCAGCCGAAAAGCAACTCTCACGCGCTTCCCCTTGCGGCGGTCGGCAACCGGCTGAATCGCCCGTTAACCATTCAAGCGCATGAAAAGTCTCATGAAAGAAGGTCGAAAGCAACTCGATCCGCCGCTTCAGTCAAAAAGCAGCGAGCTTTTGCTAGGGCAAATCGGATTCGTCGAGCGTGACCCTGCCGCCGTGCAGTTGATGGCGCTTGACCTTGCGTTTGGCCAGCAGGGCGATCACTCCTTCCTGTTCATCGACGAACTGGAAGAATTCCGAATCCGAAAGGCCCCGCCTTACGAGCGCGCTCAACGCGAACGGGCGGGTAATGGTCACCCGCCAGGGCTCCCCATCGATCTCCATGCTCGTCGAGATGTGCAAACGCTTCAGATTAGCCATGCGCAATCACCATCGCCGTTCCTATGCTGTTCCACATGGCCCGGCGCAAGATATCGAAAGTTGGCATCGCTGGAATTTTTCGCAGGGCCGGAGCCGGTTCAGCCCCCGGTTTTCCGCTCATATGCCCAGCGACATGTACATCATCATCGCAATGATCAGCGATATGATGGCCAATCCGCAGAACGCCCGATTCGACGAATGCATCACTTTATACCGCATTTTCGTGGTCCCCATTTCCCTGCGGAGCGCCATGCGCCTTTTACGAGGGAGGGTGTAGGTGCATCAGCGCACGTCCGCCGATGCAACCGTTGCATGGGGTTGCATCAGCTTAGCTGATGCCTTCGAACACCTTGCCGAACTGCCGCGCCGCGCCGACCAGCAGGCGGAGCACCACGATCCCGCCATAGACATAATACCAGGTCAGATCCTCGGGCAGGACGAAGCCGCGCCGCGCGAAATCGAACAGGAAGATGGCCGAGGCGAGCTGGAACAGCTTCTTGTACTCGCGCCGGATCGCGCGCCGCCACCAGAAGGGATAGCGCGGCTTCACCCAGCCGTGCAGGCGCGGGAGCAGGGCAGGGACTTCCGCCGCCCATTTCGCATGCGCCGCGCCGAATTTCTCGATCAGGAAGTCTTCCTCGTACATCGAGATGCGCTCGTAGATCAGCACGGAGATCAGGAAGACCAGCGCGCCATAGATCCAGCTGCCCGACAGCATCGCGATGCCGGTGAAGTTGAGGATACGGCCGACATAGAGCGGGTTGCGGACCAGCGAATAAGGCCCGGTCGTGTTGAGTTCGCTTGCCTCGGCTGCCTTCTTGGCGTTGCCCGACGTGCCGAGCGCCGCATAGCCGCCGACGATGATCCGGAGCAGCGCCGCCCCGGCCGCGACCGCGAAAGACACCCAGAACCACGTGCAGTTGGCCTCGGGCGTGGCGAATGGCCCGAGCCGGCCCGAACACCAGGCAATCAGGATTCCGATGCCGATGACGATATAGATATAAGCGCCCCGGATCATGAAGAGGGCGTGGCCGCTGCGCGCGAGTTCCTTGGAGTACATCGGTTCTGGGTCCCTAGAATTGCGCCGGAAGGTGGCACGCAGCACGATCGAAGGCGCGGCGTTTAGCGGCGCACGCTTCCTCTCGTCAATATAAGCGCCCGATCAGGCCGGAATGAGGCGGAGCTTGCGCCCGGTCTTGCCCAGCGATCGGCGATCCGCCTCGGGCAGCGCGAACCGCCCGGAGCACCAGATCGCGCCCATCGCGATGAGGGTGACCAGCGGCAGCGAAACCGCATCGGGCAAGGCCGAGGCCAGCAGCGCCAGCCCGAGCGCCGGGATGGATACCAGCATGGCCGTCGACAGGACCCGGCCGAAGCCGTCCGAAAAGGGATGCAGCCCGTCATGCACATGNAGCTGCACGAGCGGGATGAACCCCGATATGATCAGCCCGATGCCCACCGCCGCCGCCATGCCGCTCAGCGGCGCGATCGGCACGAGGACAACGCCGATGGCGATGGCCGCCAGCAATCCCGCCGCGCTGGCGATGATCTGCCGCCCATAGCCGCTCACCACCTGCAGCACCGGCTGCGCCGCACCGATCACCGTTTCGATCGCGCGCGCCAGCAGCAGCAGGATCACCGCGCCGCGCGCCTGATCGGCCGCGCTTCCGAACAGTCCGAGGATCGGCATCGCGCCCCCGGCCATCACCAGCGCGAGCGGCAGCACGATCGCCGTCATGATCCGGGTCGCAAAACCGTAAAGCTCGCGCACATGCGACTTGTCATGCCGGAACGCGCTCGATGCCAGCGGTGCCAGAACGTAGGAGAAGGCAGTGCGGACAAGTTGGACGAGGCTCGAAATCTTGCGCGCGAACATGTAGAGCGCCGCCGCGCTCGCCCCCACCGCGCCGGGCAGCATCAGGTTGAGCACGATCGACGGGGCATCACCGAACAGGCGCGCCACCATATTATAGGGCAGCGCCGAAATGCCCGCCTTGAAGGTTTCGCCGAACATCCGGCTTTCCGGATCCCCGCGCCCGAAGGTGATCCGCAGGTCATAATGACGGTGCAGCAGGCGGAAGCTCAGCAGCACGGTGATCGCGAGCGAGATCATATGCGCGATGAACAGGCCCACCAGGCCGAAGCCGAGCATGAAGAAGGTCGCGGCGAGGACCAGTCTTATGATCTGCTCCCACACGATGCGAAGCCGGATCTCCGGCCCGAACAGGTGCCGCGCGCGCAGCGCCGATGTCGCGATCTCGACGAACGCCCAGAGCGGCAATGCCCAGATGAACAGCTGGATTGCAGGCACGACCAGCGCCTCGTCCCTGGCGGCGACGTTCAGGAACGGCGCGATCTGCGGCGCGAAGATCGTCGCCAGCACCGCCACCAGAATGTTCGGCCCGACGCCGAGGATGATCGCGGCGCGCAGCGATCGCGCTGCCTCCCTGCCGTCATGCGCCTGCGGGACGGTGCGCTGCATGGCTGACGTCATGCCGAGATCGAAGATATTCTCGAACAGGTTTATCGCGGCCCACAGGACCGTGTAGAGTCCGAAGCTCGCAAGCCCGAACATCCATACATAAAGCGGCTGCGACACGACCTCGATCACGCCGCCGATCCGAGCGAGCAGGGTGGTGCCCACGCCTCGCGCGACGTGGCGGCTGGTAACGGCCGGCTGTTCTTCCATCCCGCGCCGCTATCGCAGCGCTGCCTGGGCGGCAAGCACATGTCTTGCTGTTACCGTGATGAAGAGGTTCAATCCGGCCTCGACATCCCATATAGGCGCTGCCGGGCAGCTGAAGAGAAGGGCAAGACGATCGCTGGGAAGGAAAAGATGGGGGCGTTGATCGCGATCGTCGGGTGCGACGGATCAGGAAAATCGACCCTTGCCGCGGATGCCCTCATGCATCTTCAGAAGAGCCGCCGGGCGCAGCTTTGCTATCTCGGCCTCCGGTCGGGCGAGATCGGGAACAGGATCAAGCGTCTGAAGCTGATCGGGCCGACCGCCGAGCGTTTCCTGTCGAAGAAGGCGGGGCAGGCGCGCAGCAAGGATTCGAAGATCCCCGATCTCGGTACCGCACTCGTGCTGTATGGTTTCTCGCTGCTCCGCCTCCGCCGCTTCCGCCGCATGCTGGCTTTGCGCGAGCAGGGCGTGATCGTCGTCACCGACCGCTATCCGCAGACCGAGGTCGCCGGCTTCTACGACGGCCCCGGCCTTTCGGCGGCGCGTGCCGGCAGCCGTCTCGTCGCCGGTCTGGCCGCCCGCGAACGGCGAATGTATGACTGGATGACAGGATTTCTTCCCGATCTGGTGATCCGGCTGAACGTCGATGTCGATACGGCCTTTGCCCGCAAGCCCGATCACAAGATCGAATCGCTCCGGAACAAGGTGGCGGTAACGCCGCTGCTCAAATTCAACGGTGCCCCGATCCTCGATCTGGATTCGCGCAATCCCTATATAGAGGTGCGCGACGCCGCCTTCGCCGCGATCGATCGGGCGGTGGCGGCGCATGAAGCGAAGGAGCGNGAGGNGGCTTGAGCCGGCTTTCCCTCCCGCGCGATTTTGATTAGGGCCAGCGCCATGTCTACGAAACCACGTACCTTGTATGAGAAGATCTGGGATGCTCATGTCGTCGATCGGCGGGATGACGGCACCTGCCTGATCTATATCGACCGCCATCTGGTCCATGAAGTCACCAGCCCGCAGGCCTTCGAGGGGCTTCGCGTCGCCGGCCGCAAGGTGCGCCGTCCCGATCTCACGCTTGCCGTGCCCGATCACAACCTGCCGACCACCGCGCGCATCGACGCCGATGGCAAGCGCCTGCCGATCGCCGACCAGGAATCGGCCCAGCAGCTTGCCGCGCTGGAAAAGAATGCGCCTGAATTCGGCATNCGCTACATCGATGCGACGGCGCCNGAGCAGGGCATTGTCCATGTGATCGGCCGGAGCAGGGCTTTTCGCTGCCCGGAACCACGATCGTCTGCGGCGACAGCCATACCTCGGCCCATGGCGGCCTTGGCGCGCTGGCCTTCGGCATCGGCACGTCCGAGGTCGAGCATGTGCTCGCGACGCAGACGCTGTTGCTCAAACAGTCAAAGACGTTGGAAATCCGGGTCGACGGGACGCTTGGCTTCGGCGTGACGCCGAAGGATGTCGTGCTGGCGATCATCGGGAAGATCGGTGCGGCCGGTGGTACCGGCTATGTCATCGAATATACTGGCGAGGTGATCCGGGCGATGTCTGTCGAGGGGCGGCTCACCGTCTCGAACATGTCGATCGAGGGCGGCGCCCGCGCCGGGCTGATCGCGCCGGACGACATCGTTTATGCATATCTGAAAGGGCCGCCCGATGGCGCCGCAAGGCGAGGAATGGGAGAAGGCCGTCGCCTGGTGGCGCACGCTGCCGACCGATCCGGGCGCGCGCTACGATGCGGTCGTCACGCTCAACGGATCGGATATCGCCCCGAACCTGACCTGGGGCACCAGCCCGGAAGACGTCGTGCCGATCACCGGCTCCGTGCCCGATCCGATGAGCTTCGCCGACCCGGCGAAGCAGCTCGCGGCGCAGAAGTCGCTCGACTATATGGGCCTGCAGCCCGGCATGCGGATGCAGGATGTGCCGGTCGAGCATATCTTCATCGGTTCGTGCACCAACAGCCGGATCGAGGATCTGCGCGCCGCGGCCGATGTGGTGAAGGGCCGCAAGGTCGCCGACCGCATTCGTCAGGCGCTGATCGTGCCGGGCTCCGGTCTCGTGAAGCGTCAGGCCGAGGCCGAGGGGCTCGACCGCATCTTCACCGAAGCGGGTTTCGAATGGCGCGAGCCGGGCTGCTCGATGTGCCTCGCGATGAACCCGGACAAGGTGCCCGCGGGCGAGCGTTGCGCCTCGACCTCCAACCGCAACTTCGTCGGACGGCAGGGGCCGGGCGCACGGACGCATCTCGTCTCGCCCGCGATGGCGGCGGCGGCGGCCGTGACCGGCCATTTCGCTGATGTCCGCGATCTGATGGGGAAGCGCTGATGGAGCCGATCAAGACCGTCGAGGGCCGCGCCTATCCGCTCGGCCGCAAGAATGTCGATACCGACGTGATCATCCCGGCGCATTATCTGAAGACGATAACCCGCAGCGGCCTTGGCCGGGGCGCGTTCGAGACGATCAAGGCCGAGCCCGGCAACGTCTTCGATGATCCCGAATATCAGGGATCGCCGATCCTGATCGCCGGCGACAATTTCGGCTGCGGCTCCAGCAGGGAACATGCCGCCTGGGCGCTGGGCGACATGGGCGTCACCGCCGTGATCGCGCCGAGCTTCTCGGACATCTTTTCGAGCAATGCGTTCAAGAACGGCATCCTGACAGTGGTGCTGCCGCAGGAGGCGGTCGATCGCCTGCTNGAGGTCGCCAAGACCGATCCGGTCGCGATCGACCTGGAACATCAGACGGTGACGACGCCGTTCCAGGACCGCTTCACCTTCGAGATCGATCCGTTCCGCCGCGANTGCCTGNTGAACGGNACNGACGAGATCGGCCTGACGCTTGCCGCCGACAGCAAGATCGCCGCNTATGAAGAGGNCATCGCCGGCCAGCGGCCCTGGCTTGCCGCATGAGCGCGTTGCAACCTTCGCACAGCATTCTTATCTAGGCCCTGATATGCGGGGAAAGGGACGATATGACCACGTTTGACGATCGCGAGCGGGCCTTCGAGACAAAGTTCGCCCACGATCAGGAGATGGCCTTCCGCATCACGGCGCGCCGCAATCGCCTGATCGGGCACTGGGCGGCGGGTCTGATGGGCCTGAACGCGGCTGAAACCGATGCCTATGCCAAGGCGATCGTGCAGGCCGATTTCGAGGAAATGGGCGACGATGATGTTGTGCGCAAGCTGCTGGGCGATCTCGTTTCGGCCAATGTCGATATCGACGAAGCCCGCATCCGCGGCGCGCTCGATGACAAGACCGTCGAAGCGCGTCGGCAGCTGATCGAGTCGAAATAAGGTCGCTGATTATGCCGATGCAGGCCGAAGAAATTGAGACCATGATCCGTCAGGCGATCCCCGATGCGGCCGTCGAGATCACCGATCTTGCCGGCGACGGTGATCATTATGCCGCGCGGGTCGTGTCCGAAAGCTTCCGTGGCCAGTCGCGCGTGGCGCAGCAGCGCCGGGTTTATGATGCGCTGGGCGGCCGCATGGGCGGCGTGCTCCACGCACTTCAGTTGACAACCGGCGTGCCGGATTGAGGAGTTAGTTATGTCCGACGAAGTCCACGCCCGTATCGACGCAGCCGTGAAGGGAGCCGACGTGGTCCTGTTCATGAAGGGCACGCCGCTTTTCCCGCAGTGCGGCTTTTCCAGCCGCGCGATCGCGATCCTCGATCATCTCGGCGTCGAATATGCGACCGTCGACGTGCTGCAGGATCAGGGCGTCCGTCAGGGCATCAAGAGCTATTCGGACTGGCCGACCATTCCGCAGCTCTATGTGAAGGGCGAGTTCATCGGCGGATCGGACATCATGATGGAGATGTATGAGACCGGCGAACTGGCCGATCTGATATCCGACAAGGGTATCCATACCACAGCTTGAAAATCCCCCCAAACCCGTTCAGGCTGAGCCTGTCGAAGCCTTTCCTTCTTCAAGAAGGAGTGCCCTTCGACAAGCTCAGGGCGAACGGCGCATAATGCGTTCAAGGGAAAGTCCGGGAGGCGGCGGCTCAGAAACAGGGCTTCCGAGCCGCCGCCGGGGCGGAACAAGGGAACGCTCATATCTTTGCACGGCGCGTGCCAGTTTGCGGACCCCAACGATTCTCGCCGGATTCGATGGTTTCGCCCGCGTTAGCCATTTTTGTGACTGTAAAAACCGCCGACAGCCTTCACATCGTCTCGCCGCGATGCCACATCGCGTGACATGACCGAGAAGCCCCAGCGTCCCGACAAGCTCCAGACCCTGCACCCGCTGGTGCGCCGCGTGCTGGCCGACAATCCGTCACCCTTCACTTATTGGGGCACCCAGACCTACATCGTCGGCAACGAGCGTGGCGTGGCGGTGATCGATCCCGGCCCCGATCTGGAATCCCATGTCGATGCCATTGTGGAGGCGCTGGGTGATACGCCCGTGCTCGCGCTCGTCTGCACCCACACCCACCGGGACCACAGCCCGGCGACGAGACCGCTCAAGGCCCGCACAGGTGCTCCGATCATAGGCTGCGCGCCGCTCGCACTGGACGACAACGGCCCCCGCGCCGATGCCGCCTTTGACACCGATTATGTCCCGGACCGCATCCTTGCCGACGGCGAGAGGATCAGCGGCGAAGGCTGGACGCTCGAAGCCGTCGCCACGCCCGGCCACACCAGCAACCATCTCTGCTTCGCGCTGCTCGAAGCCGACGCGCTTTTCACCGGCGATCATGTGATGGGCTGGTCGACGACGGTGATCGCCCCGCCCGATGGCGATATGGCGGATTACATGCAGAGCCTCGACAAGCTCTTCAACCGTACCGATTCCATCTACTATCCCGCCCATGGCGATCCGGTCGAGCAGCCCCAGCGCTTCGTCCGTGGTCTCGCCGGGCATCGCAAGCAGCGCGAGGGCCAGATCCTCCGCCTGCTCGATGCGGGCGAGGGCGCGATCCCGAAGATGGTCGAAAAAATGTATGTCGGCGTCGATCCGCGCCTGTATCCCGCCGCCGGCCGGTCGGTTCTCGCGCATCTGATCGATCTGGAGGCGAGAGGCCTCGTCATCTGTGCCGGAGATGACTGGCGCAAGGCCGCCTGACACCCTACATAAACGCCCATGAACATCGCCACCCAGAGCCTGGCCGGGCTTGACCTCAAGGCCGAGATCGACCGCCTCCGCAAGGAGCGCAATGCGGTCATCCTCGCCCATTATTATCAGGCGCCGGAAATTCAGGACCTTGCCGATTTCGTCGGCGACAGCCTCGATCTTTCGCGCAAGGCGGCGGCGACCGATGCCGACGTCATCGCCTTCTGCGGNGTCAGGTTCATGGCGGAGGTGGCGAAGATCCTGTCACCCCAGAAGACCGTGATCCTGCCCGACATGGATGCCGGCTGCTCGCTCGAGGACAGCTGCCCGCCCGAGCAGTTCCGCAAGTTCCGCGAGGCGCACCCGGATCATATCGCGCTCACCTACATAAACTGCTCCGCGGCGGTGAAGGCGCTCAGTGACGTCATCGTTACCAGCTCGTCGGCAGAGACGATCCTCAGTCAGTTCCCGATGGANCAGAAGATCATCTTCGGTCCCGACAAGAATCTCGGCGCCTATTTCAACCGCAAGACCGGCCGCGACATGCTCCTGTGGCCCGGCGCCTGCATCGTCCACGAGGCTTTCAGCGAGACCGAGTTGCTGAAGCTGAAGGCACAATATCCCGAGGCGCCCATCGCAGCGCACCCGGAATGCCCCCCCTTCATCCTCGATCATGCCGATCATGTCGGCTCGACCCGGGCGATCCTCGAATTCTCGCTGGCGAGCCCCGCCGAGACGATCATCGTCGCGACCGAGCCGCACATCATCCATCAGATGGAAAAGGCGGCGCCGCACAAGCATTTCATCGGGGCGCCGGGGGCGGACGGCAACTGCAACTGCAACATGTGCCCCTATATGGCGCTCAACACGCTGGAGAAGCTCTACATCTCGCTGCGCGATCTGCAGCCACGCATCGAACTCGGCGAGGAACTCCGCCTTGCCGCCAAGAAGCCGCTCGACCGCATGCTCGAGATGGCGTCGAACACGGTCGGCAAGGGCGATGTCGGCAGGCCGAAGCTTTCGGGCGACTAGGNAATATACATTCATAGTGCATTGTTCCCCAGCTTTCGCTGGGGAACGAGCGCTCGGNTGATTGACCTGACGCGCCTTTCCGGCTGAACTGCTTTCCTCGGGGGAGAGCGGGCCATGCTGGAAATCGTCCAGCTCATTATCATTGGCATATTCCTGGCGGGGCTGGGTGCGATGATCGTGTCGCGCATCCGACAGCGCTGGCTCCTCCCCGCGATCCTGCTGTGGCTGTTTGCTCCGGCCATTCCGATGGCGCTGGTTCTCGCTCTGGGGACATTGGGTTCGCCCGCGCCGGGCAGCGGCACCTATAATCTTGCGTTCGGCGTGATGCTGATCGGTGCGATCATCCTGGTGCCCTGGATCATCGTTACCGGCATCGGCGTCGCGATCGGGCTGAANCTGCGGCGGCGCCACCCGCCCGAGCCGCTCGCTCCTCCTCCGGTCAGCCGGCCGGAGGCGCCCATGATGGCGCCGTCACCGCCATCCGTTGCGCCGCCGTCATCCCCGCCGCCAAGCCGTGCGGCGGCGNATGGACCGACACCGCACTTCTCCCAGACCTCGCCGGATGGGTCGATCCGTGTCGATATCGAACCGGTCGAATGGGCAAACAGCCAGTTCGTCCATACGCCGCGCGTGATCGAGACGGCTCGCAACCTCGTCCTGTGCGATCTGCTGGGCACTGACTGGGAAGCGAACACGGCTTTCCCGCGCGATCGCTATGTCTGGCTGGGCCTCAGGCGCTTCCGCACCCGCGGCTATCTCTTCGCGGATTTCGACCTCGACGCGAATCGTTACCGTATCGCGCTCGGCTCGCTGGAGACCCCCGACGAGGAAGGCCCGCTCGGCGATATTTCGGACCGGCTTGAGGCATGGTGGCAGCGCGCCACCGCCATCGCCCCCGTCGAGCTTACCAAGGAAGGGCCCAATCCTCCGACGCCCGGCCCGTTCGCTGCCTGGCGCACTGCGCTCGTGATCCTCATCGGGACGATCGCGGCGATCGCCGGGCTNAGCTGGTGGTCGGTCACCTACAATGTCGACGTGCCGGATGTGCCGGTCATCGCCCATATCCCGCGCATGCCGCGCTAGGACGTCCCGGTTCGGGGCCTGACTATCCGAGGGATCTGACGAAGAAGATGATCGTCACCGAAATCGATAGTCCGATCGTCAGCCCGCGCACGATCCCGGGATCGAGCCGTTTCCCAACCACGGCGCCGACATAGCCCCCAATCACGGCAGTCACCGCCATGATGACGGTCTCGCGCCACCAGATTGCGCCCGCTATGATGAAGGTCAGCGCGGCAATGGCGTTTGACGCCGTCACCATTAGCATGCGCGTGGGATTGAGCGCCTTGATGTCGGCATCGGCCAGCAGGCTCCAGACCGCGAGCATCATCAGCCCGACCGCGCCTCCGAAAAAGCCGGAATAGATGCCAAGCAGCAGCTGCAGCGCCAACACCGGCTTCGGTCCGATGCTGACATGCCCATGCAACCAGGGCGCGAGCCGGGGCGCGAAGATCATGGTCAGCGTTGCGGTCAGCAGCAGCCAGGGCAGCATATGGTCGAACGCCGAAGACGGCGTCCAGAGCAGCAGCAGGCTCCCGATCAGCCCGCCCGCCAGCATCACCGCCAGCATGACCTTGATCGAAACCCCACCGATCGGCCGCAGCCCGTCACGATATACCAAGGCGCTGGTCGCCCCGCCCGGGTAGAGTGCCACCGTACTGGAAGCATTCGCGTTCACCGAAGGCAGGCCGGCTGCGATCATCGCCGGTAGCGTCACGAACGATCCGCCGCCTGCCAGTGCATTCATCGTCCCGCCAAGTAATCCGGCGCCCGCAAGCAGGATGAAGTTTTCAATAGTCATGCTTTCGTGCCTGCGCCGTTGAACTTTATCACAAATGTTTCAGGCGTGTCGCCGATGACGTCGCCCTGCTGGGGCGTATATATTTCGTCAAGAAAAGGAAGCTGAAGAAAGGACGCCACCAATTGCCACTCCAAGCGTTGTGTGCGCAAATGCACACAAGTTTGGGGGATGAGATGGCACAGCATTTTGCTAATCCACTCGAAGCTCTTTGTGAGAATCTGGAACGTTATGAGTATCTTGAGCCAAAGGCGCGCGCGGCCTTGGAGGATGTGCGGTTCGAATTCCGCGTGTTGCCCGTCGCGGCGGCGGCGGTGACGGACGGCACGGCGGTTTCGACCTGCTCCCTATTGCTCTCCGGAATGGTCTATCGCAGCAAGACCGTGAGCAACGGAGAACGCCAGATCCTGGCGGTGCACGTGCCGGGGGAACTGTTCGATCTCCAGAATCTGCTGATAGACATCGCCGACCATGATGTCCGGATGCTCACCGAAGCGAAACTTGCGATATTTTCGCGCAAAGCGCTGATCGATATCGCCTTCCAGTTTCCCTCAATCGGCATCGCGCTGTGGCGCGAATCTCTCATCGAACAGTCCATCTACCGCGAATGGCTGACCAATATCGGACGGCGGGATGCGCTCGCCCGCGTCGCACATCTGATCTGTGAATTCTGCTGCAGGCTCGAACATACGCAATATGGGATCGGGCACGGGTTCGAGCTTCCGATGAGCCAGGAGCAGATCGGGGACTGCGTCGGGCTCACCAGCGTGCACGTCAATCGCATGCTGAAGCGCCTCGAAACCATGCATCTCATCGCCAGGACGAGGCGGTCGATCCAGATTGCTGATTGGCACGCCTTACAGGATGTCGGCGATTTTTCGCCAGATTATCTGCACCACAGCATGTTGAAAGCGGCCTGACCGACGCTGACGTCCGCTGGCGCGCATTTTCGATTTTCCTACAGGCCATCATTCATGCCATGCCGTCTCCACTGTCGTAGGGGGAGGCGTCATGAGCCGCAGTTGCACTTCCTGTAGCCCAAGCCGTCACGTCCCCGACCAACTGGCCCGAAAGGGCATAAGAGCAACCCTAACCCTCCTAAACCTGAAGGGCCGAGTTTGAACGCATGACCGATTTTCGCCTGCCCGGTTTCGACCTGGACGCTTTCATCGCCGCGACCCTCGCCGAGGATCTGGGCAGCGAAGGCGACATAACGTCCGCCGCCGTCATTCCGGCCGAGGCGCGTTTTCGCGGAGTGATGGACAGCCGAGATGCTGTCGTCGTCGCCGGCCTGCCGATTGCCGAGGCGTTTTTCCGCGCCCTCGACACCGACGCCGAGGTCGAAATCCTGGTGGAGGAAGGCGCGCGCGCCTCCGTCGGTGCCGATCTGCTCCGGGTTCGCGGCAAGGCGCGCGCATTGCTGACGGCCGAGCGATCCGCGCTCAATACCGTCCAGCATCTTTCCGGCATCGCCACCATGACGCGCCAATATGTCGATGCGATCAGGGGCACCGGCGCCATTCTGCTCGATACGCGCAAGACCATCCCCGGCCTGCGGCTGCTCGAAAAATATGCCACCCGCATGGGCGGAGGGACCAATCATCGCATCGGGCTGTGGGATGCCGCGATGATCAAGGATAATCATATCGCCGTGGCTGGCGGCATCGACGAAGCCGTGCGCCGCGCCGTCGCCGCCGGCATCTCCCGGATCATCGTGGAGTGCGACCGCGTCGATCAAATCGAGCCGGCGCTGACGGCGGGTGCCACGCATCTGCTGCTCGACAATATGGATCCGGCCACGCTGCGTGGGGCGGTGACGCTCGTCGGTGGCCGCGTGCCGACCGAGGCGTCGGGCGGCGTCCGCCTCGATACCATCCGCGCTATCGCCGAGACAGGCGTCACCTATATCTCGGTCGGCAGGCTCACCCAGTCCGCGCCGGCCGTCGACATCGGTCTCGATTTCGAATCGCTGTGAAGCCGGCGCTGGCTCTNCTCCTGCTCGCGGNCGTTCCTGCGGCGGCTGGCGCGCAGGCCATCTCTTGCCGGGTGCCCGACCGTCTCCCGGCGTCACCCNCGCCAGGCGGGCAAGCCCGTCTGCTGCCAATCGGCGGCTATACGCTGGCGCTCAGCTGGTCCCCCGAATATTGCCGCTTCCGCCAGCAGAGCAGCGAGGACCGCTTCCAGTGCGGTGGTCCGGCCAGCCGTTTCGGTTTCGTGCTGCACGGCCTCTGGCCCGATGGGCGCGGCGATCTCTGGCCGCAATATTGCCGCAAGGGGGTTGCCGTGCCCGAACCGGTGCTGCGCGAAACGCTCTGCGTCATGCCGTCGGTCGAGCTTCAGCAGCATGAATGGGCGAAGCACGGCGTCTGCGCCTTCCGTACGCCGGACGCCTATTTCCGTGCCTCCCGAGCGCTTTACGCCGCCGTCCGCTATCCCGACATGGACGCACTTTCCCGCAACCGCGATCTGCGCGTCGCGAGCTTTGCCGCTGCGTTCGCTGCGCGAAATCCGGGGTTGCGGCCCGGCATGATGCGGGTGAGCATCGACACGAAGGGCTGGCTGGAGGAAGTGCTCGTCTGCCTCGACGCCCGTTTCCGGCCGACAGCGTGCCGGCAGGATCGCGCGGATCAGGACCGGCGGCCGCTCAGGATCTGGCGCGCGGGACGATGACTTCGCCCTCGATCGTCGCGGTGGCGGGATGATGCTTGTCGAGATGGCGCTTGATGATCCGCAGGTTGCGGCTGTTCGACTTGAAGAAGAAGTCCGGGATGGCGCCGATGAAGGGAATCGCGCCCAGCAGCGCATCGAATCCGATATTCCCGCCCATCCGCACGAATTGCCATTTGGAAAGCCCGAGGTTGCGTGCTTCCCAAAGTATGTACGCCCCCAGCACCGCGCCTACCGCGCTGCCCGCCACCGGAATCAGGTCAAGCAGCACGTCCAGGCCGAACCGCTTGTTCGTGCCGGGAATGACGAAGGCGCGCTCGAGGATTTTCTCCATCGCTTCAATGCGCTGCCGCACCGACGCGGGATCGTTGCCCATACCGGGAAGGCCATCGGCGACGCGGGCGAACTGTTCGGCTGAAATGGGCATCTCGGTCTCGCTCCGCCTATCTGGGTTCTTCGATCAGGTGATTCAACGGATGAACGCCCCGATTGTTCGCGACAAATCCGGTAACTCTGGTTCCGACGAGCGACCAGCGCAGCGGCTGGGCAATCGGAATATAGGGCACGAGTTCCGCAAGGCGCAGGTCCGCGTCCGCGATCCGCGCTGCCCGCTCGATCGGGTGCGACGCTGAACGGGCAAGATCCAGCGCGCTGTCGGCCGCTTCGCTGCACACCGGATTATAGGGGCAGGTGAAGTGCCGCAGATACCAGGTCGCCGTCTGCGCCGGGGCGACTTCGTCCACCAGCCGGAGATCGGCGTCCTCGCGCATGCCGACCCGCTCCGCACGCACGCCGATTGCCGCCCAGTCCGATTTCAGCATGGCGAAGAGCAGCTTGTGCCCCGGTCCATCCGGCAGCGCGACGCGGACCGTGGCGGTCTCGCCGGGGTGCGCCAGCTGCCAGACGCGGACAATGCTGGCCGCCGCTGTACGGCGTTCGGACAAGGCGCGGCCAGTCCAGCCTGCCTGGGTCGGCTGCGGCAATTCCGTCGTTCCAGCCGCGACGAGGCTGGTCGCGGCTTGCCAGCCCGGCGCGTTGAAAGCGGCGACGATGCGATCGCGATCGACCGCCATGGCCAGCGCCCGTCGATTCTCACTGATCCCGGCAAAGCCCTCGCGCTCCACGGCGGCGAGGCCGAACAATCCCGTGACCGGATCCATCCGCAAGTCGCGCGGCCTCGGATTGGCGGCGTGCGCAATGGCGAGCGTGCCGACATTCCCGTCGAGTACGACGTCCGCCCCGCCTGCCATGAAACGGGCCACGGCGATCGCGGCGCGATCGTGACGCAGATAGATTGATCGGCGGCGCAGTTCGTCCTTGCCGATGGCATCGGCCGCATCTGCCGGCGGGAGCGGCTGCAGCATCACATGCCTTGTGGTCTGTTCTGCGATTACGAGCGGCCCGGTGTTGAGCTTGCGCTCGATGATCGCCAGATCGGGTTGTGCCAGCAGGTCGAGCAGGTTGGGGCGCGGCGCGATCAGCCGCAGCTCGACTACCTGCGGCGTCACCGCGACGATCTCGTCGATCGCGCCGAGGATAGGTTTCAGGCGGTTCTCGCTCCGCTTGGCGATCACCGTGCGCAGCCGACGTGCCACCATTTCGGCATCGAGCCCCTCAATGTCATCAAGACGGAAGG